>VOFJ01002339.1_pt1 | contig 25233 bp, 38 predicted proteins | sample 5384081 | NCBI WGS metagenome assembly VOFJ01 (sample SAMN12384729, study PRJNA508395) | human gut metagenome | isolation source: healthy gut I | host: Homo sapiens | reverse complement strand
CTGTTGCTTCGTTCAGTTACGATGTAATAAAGCAACTTGTTCACCGTTCACTATTTTGTATACTGTTTGCTATACATACATTCTTTTTTAGAAAAGAACAATGCCTGCTTCTATAATCACTCCTTTATCGTAATTGCTTGATTTATTATAGAATCTGGTTAGCCCATAACCACCTGTTGCATAGATGCCGAACTTCCTGGTAAATTGATTATTCCAGATTGGCACGTGCCTGCAATGCATATAAGCGTTTCGGAATCACCTCGTCTTTGTTATCGAACGCCTCGATATGCTGGTAGCCAAGGTCTCCGCTGATGGATAGTCCTTTATAAACAGGGAAGGAAATACCAGCACGATAGGAGGCGCTGGCTGAGAACTTGTCATTTAAGTCCTGATACATGGAACCGACTCCCAGAATTGTATAGAACAGCTGGTTCTTGAAACGCACACCGATGTTGGCAGCTGTAGAATTGCCACCATACAGCATCATTTGCACTTTCGTATCAGGATTGGCATTGACCAGACCCAGTTGCAAGCCTTTCATATCTTCCCTATAATAATTGACCAGACCAATTTGAAACCACGGGCTTTTGTTGCATAGTTGCATAAAGCGATCTGTAAGCCATTCAGTTTTCGGGCAGTAATATTGGCAATACCTGCAATCTGCAAACCATTCATATCTTCGCCTACCACATTCAAGAGTCCGGAAGTCTATCATACCACCGGTAACTCTGTCCCGTGATATTTGACACGCCGGAAAACTGAAATCCCGAAGCCATGTTTCCTGTCACATTCATCAGACCGCTTATCATCACTCCCGAGGTATTATCTCCTCCGATACTGGTTAAACCGGAATAATTACTCCTTGCGTACCGTCGCCGGTGATATTTACCAGTCCGGCTGCGGAGAGCCCGATCGTATTGTTACCACTGATATTGCTTATACCTGCTATCTGCACGCCTCGCATCGTACCACCGGCAAGATTGGCTAATCCTGTGATCTGTACTCCGTTCATATCTCCATGAATGACGCTTCCCAGCGCGTTGATGCCAACGCCGTTGAGACGGTTCAGCGTAGACAGCAGACCGAGGTTTACATAAGTCGTCTGAGTGCTGTCATACGGCTGTGTGCAGATGTCTTTCCAGATGGAAAGGTTGATGCCCGCACTCTTGTTCTGTGCCGGCAAACAAACGGCAGCCATCAGAACAGCTGCCGTGAATATTGTCTTTATTATCTTCATCTTTATTATAACTCTTTTTTTCAGTTTAGGTTCACAGAGTATTCCCTTAATCCTTCACTTCCTTTATCCTTTCGCTTCCTGATACAGATAGCGTTTGATGCTCTTTTTCGGGGTCTTTTCAAATTCTTCGGGATATATCTTCATTTTTAGTATTTGGCTGTATGCCGGTAACATGGCGTTCAGTGCTACGCGGTTTTCTTCCATTACCCGTTCAATGTCCTCATTCTTCAGGCCGTGGGCAAAAGCATCATCAAAGTCCGGATAAACAAGTCCGACGAGTTTCTCGTTCTGCTGTACGATGATGCTTTCCGATACGTACGGCATGTTGTTCAGCTTATCTTCTATTTCTTCGGGATATATGTTTTGTCCGCTGGCGCTGAGCAACAGGTTCTTGCTGCGTCCCTTGATGGTGATATTGCCTTCGGCGTCCATCAAGGCGAGGTCGCCTGTGTGCAGCCAGCCGTCTTTGTCGATCACTGCTTCTGTCGTAGCTTCGCTGTTTTTATAGTATCCCAGCATTACGTTAGGGCCCTTTGCAGACGATTTCGCCAACGATATTCTCCGGATCGGAAGACAGTACCCGTACGTCCATACGCGGCGCGGCTTTTCCGCAGGAGCCTAGTTTGAAGCGTGACCAGTCTTCGTAGCAGATGATCGGACCGCATTCTGTCATGCCGTAGCCTACCGTGTAGGGAAGTCTATCATGTGAAGGAATTGTTCTACTTCCTGATTGAAGGCGGCACCACCTACGATGATTTCTCTGAAATTTCCACCGAACGCTTTGATCATTTCTTCGCGTATGGTTGCTTTTATCTTGTCGTTGATGATGGGTACTTTGAGTAAGATTTTCATGGTCGGCGTTTCCAGTTTCGGTAGTACGCTCTTCTTGATAATCTTTTCGATGATGAGTGGAACGGCAACGATGAGATTCGGTTTTACTTCTTCGAATGCCTGGAAAATGATTTTCGGACTCGGCATACGAGTAAGGAAGTAGATGTGGCAACCCACGGAGAACTCATAAAGGAACTCGAAGGCCAGTCCGTACATATGTGCCATAGGAAGCATGGAGACGATCTTGTCTCCGGCTTTCAGTTCGAGCACTTCATACGCGAACTTGGTGTTCGACCAGAGGCTACGGTAGGGGAGCATGACTCCTTTGGAGTAGCTCGTTGTGCCGGACGTGTAGTTGATGACTGCCAGTTCTTCGGGCTGATCCTTATGGTATTCAACGTGTTCTTTACGGAAGTTCTTGGGTATTTCTTGCCGAACATTTCGTTCAGATGTTCACGTGCGTGCGTCAGTCGTTCGCTGCGTGATACCTAAGGTGAGTATGAAGTCGTTCATCATCAGAATACCTTCCAGCAGGCATTTGCCGATTCGTTGAGGTTTTCCCACACCATGTCTCCTACAAAGAGTAACTTGGCTTCGGAGTGGTTGACAATGTTGTGCACATTGTCCGCTTTGAATTCATGAAGGATGGGGACGGCGACCGCTCCGTAAGTAAGTGTGGCAAGGAAGGTGACTCCCCAATGGGAACTGTTTCGGCCGCAAACGGCGATTTTGTCTCCCTTGCGGATTCCGCTTTCTTCAAAGATGATATGGAGTTTTTCGATTTTTCGAGCAACGTCTTTATACTGAAGGGTGGCTCCCTTATAATCTGTCAGGGCGTCTAAGTCCCAATTGTTCTTGATACTATTTTCAATGTAAGCTATAAAACTCTTTTTCCATTGTTTTTTGCACATTTGGTATTAAATTGTGCAAATATAGTAATTATATTAAGAATGAAGAATTAAGAGGGAAGAATTTTTGGAAATGGGGAGTCTTGGGGTAATAAGGGACTAAGATGTGGAAGTATGGGAAAAGTGTTGGGAAGTATAGGGGAAGGAGTTGTGCCACGCCTTTGGCACAAGTTTTCCGGCCTGTGGCACGATTGTTCCTTACAGATGACATTACTGTTCTCTCTATAAGAAAGGGAAGTTATCAATGCTTGTTAGGGTCGATAAGAATGCATGGTAATGTCATTAACAATGCTTGTTAAGACAACAATGCATGTCGCAGTCATTAACATGGATTAATCCGAAAAACCGGTTGTTTTCAGTCTGTTTCTTTCTAATTCAGCCCCAATGCGGATAGTTCTTTTTGAATTTATTTCAAGTACCATTCGTACATTCTCCGTACTCCTTCCTCGATTTCAATTTTGTGGTGCCATCCCAAAGAGTGTAGTTTGGACGGATCGGTCAGTTTGCGCATAGTGCCGTCCGGTTTGCTGCTGTCGAAGGTTAGTTTGCCTTGATAGCCTACCGTTTCTACAATTCGTTCGGCGAGTTGGCGGATGGTGATTTCCTTTCCCGTTCCGATGTTGATATGGCAGTTGCGGATATCCTTGTCACCTTCTTTGTAGGTATCTTTGAAGTCCACGTGTTCCATTACGAATACACTGGCGTCGGCCATTTCTTCGCTCCAGAGAAATTCGCGCAGGGGAGTTCCCGTGCCCCACAGAGTCACTTCCGTTTCGCTGATACCGTATTTGCGAGGATATTCAGAATGTCCGCCTTTGGGGCTGTCGCCATTGACACCTTCTACGGGACGTTGATTCATGTCCTTTGCGGACAGCTTCCCAGTCTCCTTCCTTCAGACAGTGCGCCAAGATGAATCTTACGGGATCATGGCAGGAAGTACATGACTGCGTTCCAGATCGAAATTATCGTTCGGTCCGTAAAGATTTGTCGGCATGACAGCAATGTAGTTCGTTCCGTATTGCAGGTTGAAACTCTCGCACATTTTCAATCCGGCGATTTTAGCTATTGCGTATGGCTCATTTGTGTATTCCAGAGGAGAGGTCAGAAGTACTTCTTCTTTCATGGGTTGCTCGGCATCACGCGGATAGATGCACGTGCTGCCCAGGAAGAGGAGTTTTTTTACATTGTGGCGGAAACTTTCTCCGATGACGTTCTGCTGTATTTGCAGGTTCTTATAAATGAAGTCAGCACGATAAATACTGTTGGCCATGATACCGCCTACGAATGCGGCAGCCAGAAACACATACTCCGGTTGCTCTTCGTCGAAAAAACGGCGGACAGCTACACCGTCGAGCAAGTCCAGTTCTTTGTGGGTTTTGCCAATATCAGATTGGTATATCCCTTATCCTGTAAATTCTTCCAGATAGCAGAACCCACCAAACCGTGATGCCCTGCTACATAGATTTTTGCATTCTTTTCCATGTCTAACATTATTTTTAGAGTTTTCTACTGTAAAAAAAGAAGTGTTTAATCGGCTCTTGCGATCTCAGATACAGCTTTCTCACAAACTTCATGTCATGCGTTGCCATAATCTTCACGAGATCTTCAAACGCTGGTTTGTCTTGGGTTCCAGCCCAAAATGTGTTTTTGGCTTTGGTAGGATTACCCAGCAATTGCTCTACTTCTGCCGGACGGAAGTATTTGGGATCAACCTCTACCAATACTTTGCCTGTAGCCACGTCGATACCCTTTTCGTCCACACCTTCACCTTCCCAGCGCAGTTCTATACCTACTTCCTTGAAAGCGAGTGTGGCAAACTCACGAACAGTATGCATTTCTCCTGTGGCAATTACGAAATCTTCCGGAGTATCATGCTGAAGGATGAGCCACATGCACTCTACATAATCTTTCGCGTATCCCCAGTCACGGCGGGCATCCAGGTTACCTAAATACAATTTATCCTGAAAACCTTGCGCTATACGTGCAGCAGCGCGTAATCTTGCGGGTTACAAATGTTTCGCCACTGCGTTCACTTTCGTGATTGAACAAGATGCCGTTAACAGCAAACATGCCATAGCTTTCGCGGTAGTTCTTGGTGATCCAGAATCCGTATTGCTTGCCACTCCGTAGGGGCTGCGGGGGTAGAAAGGTGTTGTCTCCTTCTGGGGAACTTCCTGTACTTTTCCGAAGAGTTCCGAAGTGGATGCCTGGTAAATCTTTGTTTTTTTCTCCATGCCAAGGATGCGGACAGCTTCCAGCATACGAAGTGTACCGATGGCGTCCGCTTCAGCTGTGTATTCCGGTACATCAAAGGATACCTTTACATGACTCTGTGCTGCCAGATTGTAGATTTCATCCGGTTGTACTTGCTGAATGATGCGGATCAGTGAACTGCTATCCGTCATATCGCCGTAGTGCAGGTTGATAGTACGTTTCTGTTTCATGTCGCGTACCCATTCGTCGAAGTACAAGTGTTCGATACGTCCTGTATTGAACGAAGATGAACGGCGGAGAATACCGTGCACTTCATAACCTTTTTGCAATAGAAATTCGGCAAGATAAGAACCATCCTGTCCGGTGATGCCTGATATAAGGGCTGTTTTCATATTCCTTTATTTTTTATTTGAAAATATGGGGGACAAATTTCGTTATTTTATGCTGTATATGCAAACCAAGTCTGTTTTATTTTCCCGTTCCTTTTCCCATTACTTTGTCTATGATCAACGCGATGGCTCCGTCGCCCGTCACGTTGCAGGCAGTCCCGAAACTGTCCATGGCGATGTAGAGTGCGATCATCAGTGCCTGTGCCGACTCGTCGAAGCCGAGCATCGATTGCAGGATACCGAGTGCCGCCATGATGGCTCCTCCCGGAACGCCCGGTGCGGCTACCATCGTGATGCCCAGCATAAAGATGAATCCGGCAAACAGCGGGAAGTCGAACGGCATTCCCTGCATCATCATCAGTGCCAGTGCGCAGGCCACGATTTTCAGCGTGCTGCCGGACAGGTGAATGGTGGCGCAGAGCGGAATCACGAATCCTGCAATGTCGGCGGATACTCCGTTCTTCTTCGTCTGCTCCAGCGTCACCGGAATGGTGGCGGCGGACGATTGCGTGCCCAATGCGGTGAAATAGGCCGGCATCATCCTGCCCAGCAACCGGAACGGATTCTTACGAACGAAGAGTGCCGCAATGGAATACTGAAAGACGAGCAGGAAGATATGTAACAGAAAGATAACTCCGATGATTTTGATAAAAACCATTAGAATGGCATATACTTGTCCGGAATGAGTCATATTCAGGAAAATGCCGAAGATGTAAAGCGGCAGTAAAGGCAGGATGACCGCACTGATCATGCGTACGATGATTTCCTGAAAATCCCGTGCTACACTCTTCAGAGCATCGCTGTGCAGTGCCGCCAGTCCCAATCCCAGTGTGAAGGCAAGGATCAATGCCGTCATGACATTCATCAGCGGAGGGATGGATACGGAGAAGTAGGGGAGAATGCCGTGCGCTTCGCTGACTTCTTCGAGCGGCGCGCCCACTTCGATGAGCGAGGGGAACACGGTGACACCGGTGAAGTAGGACAGGAAGCCGGAGAAGAGCGTCGCACCGTAAGCGATGAGGGCGGTGACAAGCAGCATCTTTCCCGCGCCTTTGCCGATGTCGGCAATGGCTACGGTGACCAGTCCGACGATAATGAGCGGGATGGAGAAGTTAAGAAATTCTCTGAAAATTCCGTTGAACGTAACGAATATTCGCACCAGCGGAGCCGGAAAAATAGTGCCAATGGCAATCCCCAAGATGATAGCAATAATGATGCATGGCAGCAGGCCGATCTTGATTTTCTTCATTCTGATAGTTATTTGTTGACTACAAAAAATAGTATTTTAATCTAAAACTAGCGAACAAATGTGCTTTTCAAGTGTTTCTTACATAAACAATATTTTAAAATATATAAGATATGGCAAATCAGAATAAAACAGATATCGGGTTGATCGGTCTGGCAGTGATGGGTGAGAACCTTGCTTTGAATATGGAAAGCAAGGGGTGGCACGTCTCTGTTTACAATCGTACCGTCCCCGGAGTGGAAGAAGGAGTAGTGGTAGACCGCTTTATGAATGGTCGTGCTAAAGGTAAAAACATTGAAGGTTTTACAGATATAAAGGCTTTTGTGGAATCAATCGCCACCCCTCGCAAGATTATGATGATGGTACGTGCCGGCAGTCCGGTAGACGAACTGATGGATCAGCTTTTCCCTTTGCTTTCTCCCGGAGATATTCTGATTGACGGTGGTAATTCTAATTACGAAGATACCAATCGCCGTGTAAAATTAGCTGAATCGAAAGGCTTCTTGTTTGTAGGAAGCGGAGTGTCGGGCGGTGAGGAAGGTGCGCTGAACGGTGCTTCCATCATGCCCGGAGGATCGGAGAAAGCGTGGCCGGAAGTGAAGCCTGTCTTGCAGAGCATCGCGGCGAAAGCGCCGGACGGAACTCCCTGTTGCCAGTGGGTAGGTCCTGCCGGATCGGGACATTTTGTGAAGATGATTCACAACGGTATCGAATACGGTGATATGCAGTTGATTGCCGAGGCTTACTGGGTGATGAAGAATCTCATTGATCTAACGAATGAGGAGATGGCGGACGTTTTTGCCCGTTGGAATGAAGGGAAGTTGCGCAGTTATCTGATTGAGATTACTTCTAATATTTTGCGTCACAAGGATAAATCCGGTGGGTATCTGATCGATAAGATTCTCGATGCTGCCGGACAGAAGGGGACGGGAAAGTGGTCTGTTCATCAATGCGATGGAGTTGGGGATGCCGTTGGGCTTGATTGCCACGGCGGTGTTCGAACGCAGTCTGTCGGCTCAGAAGGAGTTGCGTCATTTGGCTTCCAAGCAGTTCTTGTGCAAGCATACATTGCCTGTATATAATAAGGCGGAGTTGGTGAAGGAGATATTTTCTGCGCTTTACGCTTCCAAGCTGGTGTCGTATGCGCAGGGTTTTGCTGTGTTGCAGCGGGCTTCTGATTCTTTTGGATGGAATCTGGATTTGGCTTCCATTGCCCGTATGTGGCGTGGGGGATGTATCATCCGCAGTATTTTCCTGAATGATATAGCTGCTGCTTTTGAGGCGGCGGATAAGCCGAAGCATTTGTTGCTGGCTCCTTACTTCCGTGAGGAGATCAAGTCTTTGCTCCCCGGATGGAAGAATCTGGTGGCGGAGGCGATGAAGGAGGAATTGCCTGTTCCGGTTTCTCTTCGGCTTTGAATTATTTTTATTCGCTGACTTCTGACAATTTACCTGCCAATCTGGTACAGGCGCAACGAGATTATTTCGGTGCGCACACGTTTGAGAGGAAGGATGAGTTGCGCGGACAGTTCTTTCATGAGAATTGGACAGGTACCACGGAGGAGATACGAAATACGGGCACCTATAATGTTTGAGTAAACCTATAATTCAGATTTAGAAATTAATAAAGCCCGCCCTTGGATAAATTTGCAATGATAATTTTCGGTGCGTCAGGTGATTTGACCAAGCGTAAGCTGATGCCTGCCCTTTACTCCCTCTACCAGTGAAAAACGATAGTTGACCGGAGAGTTTTCCATATTGGGTATCGGGGCGTACGATCTATTCTGACGATAACTACCGTTCCTATATATTAGAAGAACTACAACAGTTCGTCAAGTCTGAAGAACAGGACACAGCTCTTATGGCTTCATTTTGTCTTCCATCTCTACTATTTACCGATGGACCCTGGCAAAAGAAGAAGGTTACCCGCAACTCCGCCAACGTCTGGTTGAATTGACTAACGAGGTAGATCCAGACAATCTGCTGTTCTATCTTGCCACTCCGCCATCACTTTACGGAGTAGTGCCCATCTATTTGAAAAAAAGCGGCCGGACTTAACACTCCCCCACTCGCGCATCATCGTTGAGAAACCTTTCGGCTATGATCTCGAGTCGGCACTTGAACTGAATAAAACGTATGCCTCTGTTTTCAATGAGCATCAGATTTACCGTATCGACCATTTTCTCGGTAAAGAGACAGCCCAAAATGTGCTGGCTTTCCGTTTTGCCAACGGTATTTTCGAACCTCTTGTGGAACCGTAACTATATTGACTACGTAGAAATTACTGCTGTAGAGAATCTGGGAATCGAGCAACGTGGCGGATTCTACGAAACGGCGGGAGCTTTGCGGGATATGGTACAGAATCACTTGATACAGCTTGTGGCTCTTACTGCTATGGAGCCTCCGGCGGTATTCAATGCAGATAATTTCCGGAATGAAGGGTGAAGGTCTACGTGAATCTCTTACTCCATTGAATGATGACGGATTTGAACGAACATATTGTTCGCGGACAATATACAGCCTCCGGTAGTAAAAAGAAAGGATACCGTGAAGAAAAGGGAGTGGCTCCCGACTCGCGTACGGAGACTTATATTGCCATGAAGACTGGGCATTAGTAACTGGCGCTGGAGTGGCGTTCCGTTCTACATTCGTACAGGTAAACAAATGCCGACGAAAGTAACGGAAATCGTTGTTCATTTCCGCGAAACACCCCATCAGATGTTTCATTGTTCTAGTGGCAACTGTCCGCGGGCTAATAAACTTATCCTTCGTTTGCAACCCAACGAGGGTATTGTGCTGAAGATCGGAATGAAGGTTCCGGGTGCAGGTTTCGAAGTCCGTCAGGTGACGATGGATTTCAGTTACGCACAGTTGGGCGGCGTGCCGAGCGGTGACGCTTATGCCCGTCTAATTGACGACTGCATTCAGGGAGATCCGACCTTATTTACTCGAAGTGACATGCAGTAGAAGCCTCATGGAAATTCTTCGATCCGGTGCTCCGCTATTGGAAAGATAACCCTGATGCGCCTCTTTACGGTTATCCGGTCGGTACGTGGGGACCTTTGGAAAGTGAAGCGATGATGCAATGAGCACGGGGCTGACTGGACGAATCCTTGTAAGAATTTGACAAATACAGATCAATATTGTGAATTATGAAACTATCAGTTTTCCCTCGTCCATTGAAACTTCACGTGGACTGATACTCCGTCTGGTGGAAATCATGAATGATGAACCGGACAGAATATTCAATATCGCAGTTAGTGGTGGTAATACCCCTGCTCTGATGTTCGATTTATGGGCGAATGAATATATGGAAATTACCCCTTGGGACCGTATGCGCATCTATTGGGTGGATGAACGTTGTGTACCTGCCGAAGATTCGGAGAGTAATTACGGAATGATGCGCAACCTTCTTTTTTGGGTATCACTCCTATTCTCTATGAGAATGTATTCCGTATCCGTGGAGAGGCAAAGCCTGCGAAAGAGGCGGTTCGTTATTCGGAGTTAGTCCGGCAGCAAGTGCCGTTTAAGCGTGGTTGGCCGGAATTCGATATTATACTGTTGGGAGCCGGAGATGACGGACACACTTCTTCGATCTTTCCCGGGCAAGAAGATTTGCTGACTTCAAACTCTATTTATGTGGTCAGTGCACATCCCCGTAACGGGCAGAAGCGTATCGCAATGACGGGATACCCCATTCAGAATGCCCGCTATGTCATTTTCCTGATTACCGGAAAAAACAAAGCCGATGTAGTAGAAGAAATCTGTAATTCGGGAGACACTGGTCCCGCAGCCTATGTGGCTCATCATGCGCAAAATGTAGAACTGTTTATGGATAAAGGGCTGCCGCATATATTGAAGATCCTAATAAAAAAGATGAGTTAGAACAGAACTATTTCATTGACGAAACTAATAGAAAAAAAAGAAAAATATGAATCCTTATCAACATTCATTTGGAATGGTAATATCCCACAAGACGTAGCGGGGAAAACAAGGCGAAAAATGTTATTTTTATTGTTTATACTTTAAAAGATTCGCCTGAAACTCTTGACAAAGTAAAAGATGTGTGTGCCAATTTCTCGGCTGATTCGCAGTATGCGTAACCGTTTTCCTGATATGATGTTCAGTTGTACCATGGGATTTGGAGCCGATGCCTGGAGCCGTCTTTTCCCGGAACAGGGAAAACCCAAAGAACTGAAAACTTTCGAAGAGATAAAAAGGCGAGAAGCATACGGCAGTTTCTACCCGGGCGACTTATTGTTTCACATCCGTGCAAAACAGATGGGATTATGTTTTTGAGTTTGCATCTATCATCGATGAGAAACTTCAAGGCGTGGTTGAACCTGTCGACGAAACTCACGGTTTCAGATATATGGATGGCAAGGCAGGCCCATTATCGGCTTTGTGGATGGAACGGAGAATCCGGCGGTTGATGAAAATCCCTATCATTTTGCAGTTGTAGGAGAGGAAGATGCTGATTTTGCAGGAGGCAGCTATGTCTTTGTGCAGAAGTATATTCACGATATGGTTGCGTGGAACTCCTTACCTGTGGAAGAACAGGAGAAAGTGATCGGGCGTCGTTCAAGTTTAACGATGTCGAACTGTCTGACGAGGAGAAACCTCAAAATGCGCATAATGCCGTCACTAATATTGGTGATGACCTGAAAATAGTGCGTGCCAATATGCCGTTCGCCAATACGTCTAAGGGAGAATATGGTACTTACTTCATCGGCTATGCAAGTACGTTCACTACTACGCGCCAGATGTTGGAAAGTATGTTTATCGGGAATCCTGTAGGCAACACCGACCGTTTACTGGACTTTTAGTACAGCAGTTACGGGAACACTTTTCTTTGCTCCTTCCTACGATTTGCTAGGTGAACTGGGCGAATAAAAATAAAAAGACTGGGGGAGTATTACACTTTAGTAATCTCCTCCACTACATATTGGTCTTTTTACTTTCTTGCAGGTACATACGAAGAATTCCGGATGTTTCAGAGCTCATGCTTGTAAAGTATCAGGAAGAATCATTTCTTTAGTACGACGGTCCATTGCAACCGTTGCATACAGGATACCTTCACTCTCGCATTTCTCTATTAATGCACTTTTTAGTTTTTCTACGCTATATTCCATTTGTGTGATCCTTTGTCGCTGCAAAGTTATGGAAAATATGTATATTTTGTGCAATTATATTCCTGTAATAAATAAAAAATAGCTCCCTAGATCGTCCGCCGACGAGGAAGCACTCAACACAAAAAACTAAACTAGACTTAACTAAACTATTCTATTCTTGGAATTTCACAATCCCTTTCTGTTCGTTGCAAAGTTACATATAAAACCGATTTCTGACAAACTATAATCGACAAAATTCACTTTTTTGCCGATAAATTCGGCAATCATCAGCTTCTTTCATCCAAAAATGCCTGAAAAACCTGCTTGTAACTATCACTAATGGGGATATACGTTTTGTCAAAGACGATACGTCCACGGTCGATCACCCGTATTTTGTCCTTTTGGACGATGAATGAACGGTGTACACGTATGAACCGGCTGGAAGGCAAAAGCTCTTCCATGGCTTTCATGCTCATGAGTGACAAGATGGGTTTGGCATCATCTTCCGTATATATTTTGATGTAATCTTTCAGTCCTTCGATGTACATGATCTTTTTCAGTTCTACCTGTACCAGCTTATAGTCGCTCTTGCACAAAGATGCTGTCTATCTCTTCCGGCTTCTGCACCAGTTCGAACCATTGCAGGGGCTTTATTAGCCGCTTGCAGGAAATCGACATACGAGATAGGTTTCAGCAGATAATCGAGTGCATTGACACGATAACCGTCGATAGCGTATTGACCGAATGCGGTGGTAAAAACGATACGCGTACGGGAATCTACCATTTGTGAGAACTCCAGTCCGTTAAGTTCCGGCATCTGAATGTCAAGGAAAAGAAGATCGACTTCTTCGCCCGGCAACTCCTTCATTGCCTGAACTGCACTGGAATACTTTCCTGTAAGTTGCAGAAACGGAGTCTTATTCACATAACTTTCCAGTAGGCCCAGAGCCAATGGCTCATCATCTACAATGGCACAACGTAATATCATAATTCTCTATATTTTATTTAATTACCTAAACCGAATATACTCTCAATTATTACCTATTACTTAATACTTATTACTTAATTAATCTCTTCATATACTTTTTCATCCTTTTGGATCTATACTCCTTGCCGTCTTCCGAAATTCCTTTCTGCCAGGTATACTGGCCGGGATAAAGAATCTCCAGTCGTCGGTTCACCTGTTCCAGTCCTATCCCCGAACCACTCTTGTCCATTATGTTTTCGGGTGGTTGCTGTTGCTTATTTCGCAGATCACTTCCGTCTCATTTTCCGCAAGATGGATACTGGATAAAACTCCGTTCCGTAGGCGATATGCCATGCTTGAAAGCATTCTCGATCAGCGAGATAAAGATAAGCGGTGCGATCAGAGTCTGGCTGTCCGGCAGGATATCAATCTGCGTAGTCATCTGTACATTGGAGGACAGGCGGATGCGCATCAGTTCGATATAGTTGCGGATAAAGTCAGTCTCTTTGCCTAGCGGGACATAGGTCTGCTGATTATCATACAACACATAGCGAAGCAGTTTGCTTAGTTCCTGCACAGCCTGTTGCGCCTTGTCCGTATCAAAAGCAATTAATGCATAGATATTGTTCAGCGTATTGAGCAGAAAATGCGGGTTCAGTTGATTGCGCAGATTCTTCAGTTCCGCTTCCGTACGGTTCCGTTCCGCTTCCTTACGGGCAGCTTCCATTTTGCGTCCATCGGGCACTCATACGTATGGCGGCACTCAGTCCGATGGTGAAGACGAGACTCAGCATATCTCTGAAAAGAACAGCCATCCTGGAGGCATACCCGGTGAGGGCTTTGGGTTCACAAATGACGGATCGAATGTCAGGCTTTCCGCCAGAGATGTAACAAAATGCCGATGACACATAAAAAAGATAATGTTGTAGACGATATATCTTTTGGCTGACTCTGAAACAGATAACGGGGGACAAGAATGAAATAATTCACGTAGAACGCGATCATGAAAGACAGTGGTACGGCAGAATGGCGTAAGTATGCCATCCAGTTGATATTTCCGTTTTCGCGTTCTACAAAGAAGAACGGAAAACCGAACATAATCCCCCAGCCGATAATGTGTATCAGTGCTTCCAGGGGACGACGTGCGGATGTTAGGCTTTGTTTCATAAAGACAAAGATAGTTTTTTATTCGTATCTGATAGCCTCTATCGGGTCTAAATCTGCTGCTTTCTTTGCAGGATACCATCCGAAGAAGACTCCGGTGACGGTGCAGACAGCGAAAGAAAGGAAGACACTCCAAGGTTGGATGAAGATAGGCCAGTGTGCCACGCTCTTCACGATCCAGCTGGCTCCGCAGCCTATGATGACTCCGATAAGACCTCCCGTAATACTGATCATGATAGCCTCGATGAGGAACTGGCTCAGAATATCAACGCCACGTGCGCCTACGGACATACGCAGACCGATTTCACGCGTACGTTCGGTTACGCTGACATACATAATGTTCATGATACCGATACCACCTACTACCAGAGAAATGCCGGCAATACAGGCGAGCAGGGTGGTCATCAGATCGGTGGTAGAGTTTAGCATCGTACTCAACTCCTGTTGGGTACGGATGGTGAAATCGTCTTCGTCCGAAGCTTTCAACTTATGGTTGCGCCGCAGGATTTCCGTGATTTCATCGGTAGCATACTCGGTCATGTCTTCCGAGAGGGCAGAAGCAAAGATACCTTGAAGATAGGTGACTGCCAGCATATCGTTTCATGACGGTGGTGTAGGGAGCCAGTACGATATTATCCTGGTCCTGTCCCATAGAGTTATACCCTTTGGCTTTGAGCACGCCGACTACCCGGAACGGTATCTTGTTGAAGCGGATGATTTTACCTACCGGATCGCTTCCGTCCGGAAAGAGGTTGTCTACAATCGTTTTACCGATCACGCAGACCTTAGCCGAACTTTGTATATCGGCTTCCGTGAACATATCTCCGTTTTCTACAGTCAGCTGGCGGATGTCGAGATACTCTAGCTCCGACACCGCTGACGGATGACGGGTAGTTGTTGTTACCCGCGATGAGTTGTCCCGACGAAGACACATTGGGACTGATGGCGGATAGGAAATTGGTCTCATCGCGTAAGGCCTCGTAGTCGGCCAGCTTCAAGGTTTGCATAGCAGATGGGTCTTGCCGGACACCACCCCGTCATGTCGGCTCCCGGATGGATCATAATCATGTTCGATCCCATCTCGGAAATCTGCTGCTGGATGCTTCGCTTCGATCCTTGACCGATAGCCAGCATCGTGATGACGGAAGCAACACCGATGATGATACCAAGCATGGTGAGGAAAGCACGCAGCTTGTTGTTCGCCAATGCCCGGAGAGCTATTTTAAATAAGTTAGTTCCATTCATAAAATAATTTGCTAATTTGTCTATATACTAATAATTTCCTGAAGGTATAGTCACCCAACCTGTTTATTAATACCTGATACCTTAATATCGGCATTACCTATTACTTATCTTCAATCCTCGTCGCTTTTTGGCAATGCGGCCAGCGCTTCGGCAGCGGACAGAATTTTTCGGATTGGTTGTATCTTCAATAACATGACCGTCGCGCAGACGGATATTCCGGCTGCTATATTGCGAAAGTTCGGGATTGTGCGTTACGAATATAATGGTGCGTCCTTCCGCATGAAGTTTCTGGAACAGGACAAGTATATCAAAAGACGTACGTGTGTCGAGGTTTCCGGTTGCTTCGTCGGCAAGGATTACCGCAGGGTTGTTTACCAGTGCACGGGCGATGGCTACGCGCTGCATCTGTCCTCCGGACATCTGGTTCGACTTATGCTCCAGCCGGTCGCCCAAACCTACAGCCTGTAACGCTTCGACGGCACGCCGGCGACGTTCGGAAGCGCTCACTGATGAGTTGTACATCAGCGGTAACTCTACGTTTTCCACAGCCGTCGTCTTGGGCAGCAAGTTGTAGCTTTGGAAGACGAAACCGATTTTCCGGTTTCTCAGTACGGCACGCTGAGGCTTGCTCATGGTACGCACGGAGATGTCATCGAGCAGATACTCCCCGCTGGTAGGAGTGTCCAGACAGCCCAACGTGTTGAGCAGTGTGGACTTTCCCGAACCGGAAGTACCCATAATGGTCACAAACTCACCTTCGTTGATGGTGAATGAAACGCCCCGTAACGCATGGACGGTTTCTTCTCCCACCTGAAAGTCTCGTTTGATATTTTGAAGTTCAATTACTTTTTTTCATATAATATGATTACTTTATTGAATTATTTTTCTTTTTGTTGTTTCCCGGAGGGCCAGGCATGAAAGGGCTTCTTTCTCCGTTTCCTGACCCTTCGGCTCTCCATCCATTCGCCGCCTAGTACTGATTACTGGCATCTGCTACGACTTGCGTGTTTTTCATTGATGCCACCTGTAATTTCCGTCATAATTCCGTTAGAGATACCGATGCTTACCGGATGAGCCGTAAAGGTGGTTCCTTCGCGGGTCCATACCTTATGCTCGCCTTCGCAATCTTTCACGATTCATTCTTACCGATCAACGGTTTTTGGGGGTGTGAATCGCAAAAGCCTTGTTGGGGACAGACAACACATCCTTTTTTATCAAGGTATAGATCGTAATGTTTGCTGTCAATCTCGGTTTCAATTTCAAATCAGGGTTGTGGGCGGAGATCACTACTTCATAAGTTACCACAGTGGTAGATGTAGTGGTACTGCTTGAACTGCTGGTTGCTCCAAGACGGATCTGTGTAACTTTACCTTCGAATACATCATTCGGATAAGCATCTACTGTAAAGCTCACACGTTGTCCTTCTTCTACATCGCCTATGTCAGCTTCATCTACGGCCACTACTTGCATTTGTGTCAAGTCCGCAGCAATGGTGAAGAGGGTCGGAGTTTCGAAGCCGGAAGCTACTGTCTGTCCTTCTTCTACATCACGGCTGATGACTACTCCGTCAATAGGTGAGGTGATAGTAGCATATGACAAGTTACGTTCTGCCTTGGCAAGAGATGCCTTACTACTGTCATAGGCGCTTTTGGCTTTCTGGTAGTTGTAGAGGCTTTGCTCGTAATCCGTATCGCTGATGAGTTGCCTTTCTCGTGCAATACCTTTGTTACGTTCGTAGTTCTTCTTCTGATATTCAAATTCGGCTTTGGCACCATCGTAAGTTGCTTTTTGGGAAGCAAGCTCACTTTGCAGAGTGGTCACTTTATCCATTTCGGCAATGAGTTGCCCTTTGGTCACTACCGAATTATAATCTGCATACAGCTTATCAATGATACCACTGACCTGTGTACCTACTTCCACTTCAGTCACCGGTTCAATGGTGCCTGTGGCAGTCAAACAGAGTTGGAAATGTCGCTACGACTTACGGTAGTCGTCTCGTATACCACTTTCCGTTTTTTGGCTTGTCCGCCAAATGCCCAAATAGCTATGCCGGCTATAATAATGACTCCGACCGCCATACTGATAATTTTCTTCTTGCTCATATCGTTTCTTTTATTTATCACTAATCACTCTATCACCTTATCATTCTATTACAACCTTATCCCTTCTCCCCTGGTAGAATCGCAATAACTGTGCATTCAATATAGCCATATATTTGGCTTGCAATGTTTCCTGTTGCGCATTGAGCAGGTTATTCTTCTCTGTCAGCAGTTCTACTGTATTCTTCATGCCCAGGTTGAACTGCTCTTGAATGAGATCGTAACTTGTTTGTGTACTACGTAGTTTCTCGGCAGCTGCTACATATTGTTGTTGTGCACTATTGGCATCTAACCATAAACTTTCAATAGTCTTGTATAATGTCTTCTGCTCGATCCTGCAAGTCCAGTTCAGCTCGGTCTCTGTTTTTTTGCAACTTCGGGCTTTCTGCACGGCACTCTTGGTCTGACGGTTGTTGAAGATAGGAACGCTGACGGAAACACCGATGGAGTTGTTCCATCCGTTCTTTACCTGTTCTCCGAAGGTGAAGTCACTGCCGCTGGTGTGGTTCGTTCCGATACCTGCACTCAGACTGATGGTGGGGAGATATCCCGCTTTGGCAATGCTGATACCCAGTTCCGAAGCCTGTACGCTCAGCTTACCCGATTCGATCTCAGGACGAAGGTAAGCGCGCTCGATACACATCCTTCTGGTGGGCAACGGCAACAGTACGTTTTCGTCGGACAGGGCGGGGAGATAGACGTTCATTTCATTCTCCCCATCCAATTCGAGCAGTTGTTTCAGTTGTAATTTGTAGTCCTGCAGAGTGGCTTGCGCTGTTACTAATTGATAACGGTCGGTGCTGACCTGAGCTTCCAACTGTGCCAGATCACTTTTGGCTATGCTTCCGGCATTCAGAAGTTCCTGTCCGCGGTCGCGTTGCGCAATGGAAACTTGCAGCGTGTTTTCATTGACCTTGACGGACTCCGCTGCATAGAGAATCTGAATGTAAATCTGAGCAATAGATTCCTGAATACTATTCTCGGACGTTTCGGCTACATCCAGATTGGCTGCCTGATTGTTCAGCTTCTCCTGTTTGATGGTGTTCAGTCGCTTGCTACCATTATAAATGGTCCACGAAGCATTCAATACCATAATTACCGTTGTAACGACGTCTTGCTGGTTGTACTGGATGATGTTGCTCCGCTGATCGATTCTGTATTCGTCTCCTGATACGGACGGTTCACCATGTTCTGGCTCGTAGAGAACGACAGACTGGGGAACAGGGCAGCTTTGGCTGTCTTCACGTCGATCTGTGTACTTTCCGCATTCACCCGGTTTTTGCGAATCGTAATGTTCTGTTGCAACGCATAGTCGATGCACGACTGTAAATCCCATTGGACGGGGAGATTCATCTCGATGAAGCTCTGGGCGGCTGTCCTGCACAGAAGATTCCTGGGCGGATATACCGGGCAGCAGACCCTGCTCCAAGAAATGCTATCACTGTCAATCTTCTTACATTTCTCATATTTTTATATGTCTATTGATTTACTGGAACGAAGGTACGTACATATTATATTAGCTGCAAAAGCGATAGACGGATGGTACTTTTTCGCCGTTAAATGTTTTTTTTCTGTCGATAGGCAGGTTTTTTTTGTGAGAAAACCATACAAATCATGCAACATTTTGCCCTACTTGTTTGTTTTAATTATAAAAATTGTATATTTGTACTCATTACAAATTCTAGAGCTCTTATGAAGAATACAATCCAGAAAATCTGGAACTTCTATTTGGAAGGTTTCCGGAAGTATGACGTTAGGTCGTACTTTGTGGCTTATTATCTTAGTGAAATTATTCATTATGTTCTTCATCCTCAAAATTTTCTTCTTTCCCGACTTTCTCGGCGATCATCCCTACGGATGCCGACAAAGGGTATGTATGGGGAAATGAGCCCGTGATACAGCGTGCACCCCTTCTTCCAGAAAACCACCGATTTTTAACTTACTTAAACTACATAATTATGATTGAAAGTATTGACACCTCGCTGATCGATTGGTCGAGAGCCCAATTTGCGATGACAGCCATGTACCACTGGATTTTCGTTCCGCTCACCCTCGGACTGGCTGTGGTGATGGGAATAATGGAGACGTTGTATTATAAAACAGGCAATGAATTTTGGAAGCGGACAGCCAAGTTCTGGATGAAACTTTTCGGTATCAACTTCGCCATTGGTGTAGCGACAGGATTGATCCTGGAGTTTGAGTTTGGTACGAACTGGAGTAATTATTCTTGGTTTGTAGGTGATATTTTCGGTGCGCCGCTTGCTATCGAAGGTATTCTGGCGTTCTTTATGGAAGCCACGTTTATCGCTGTCATGTTCTTCGGATGGGATAAGGTGAGCAAACGCTTCCACCTTGCTTCTACCTGGCTGACGGTCTGGGGGCCACAATATCTGCTTGGTGGATTCTCGTGGCGAACGCATGGATGCAGAATCCGGTGGGTATGGAGTTTAATCCCGATACAGTGCGTAATGAGATGGTTGATTTCTGGGCAGTGGCATCATCGCCTACAGCAGTAAACAAGTTTTTCATACCGTGTTGTCCGGATGGGTACTTGGTGCGTATTTGTGGTAGGTATCAGTTGTTGGTTTCTGCTGAAGAAACGGGATAAGAAATTTGCATTGTCAAGCATAAAGATTGCTGCCTGGGTAGGTTTGGTTTCGGCTGTGCTTTCTGCATGGACCGGTGATGGGTCGGGTTATCAGGTGGCGCAAACGCAGCCGATGAAGCTGGCAGCAATGGAAGGTTATTACGAGGGGCAGCAAGGGGCCGGATTGGTAGCAATCGGTATGCTGAATCCTGAAAAGAAGACATACGATGACGGACAGGCTCCTTTCCTGTTCAGGATGGAGATACCAAAGATGCTCTCTTTGCTTGCTGAAAGAAAAATGGATGCATTTGTACCCGGTATTACAGACTTGTTGGAGGGTGGATATGAATTGAAAGACGGTACCAAAGCACTTTCCGCAGAAGAGAAGATAGAGCGTGGGAAGACAGCAATTGCTGCATTGGCAGCTTATCGTGATGCCAAGTCGGCAGGTAACAAGGAAGATGTGAAGATAGCGGCCAAAACGTTGAAAGAAAATGTGGCTTATTTCGGCTATGGATATATTAAGGATGTGAATGATCTGGTACCTAATGTACCGTTGACATTCTATGCTTTCCGTGTGATGGTGATGCTGGGTGGTTACTTTATATTGTTCTTTATTGTAATACTGTTCCTGGTATATAAGCGTGATTTGTCGAAGATGAAGTGGATGCATTGGGTTGCATTACTGACCATTCCGTTGGGCTATCTGGCGGGACAAGCCGGATGGGTAGTTGCAGAGTGCGGACGTCAGCCGTGGGCTATACAGGATATGTTGCCTGTGAATGCGGCTATTTCTAAGCTGGATGTGGGTTCCGTACAGACGACATTCTTTATCTTCCTGGTGTTGTTTACTATTATGCTGATAGCAGAAATCGGTATTCTGTTGAAGGCAATAAAGAAAGGACCGGAGAATAATTAATAATTAGAAATTAATAATTAAAAATTAAAGTTCATGTCTTACGTTTTTCTACAACAATATTGGTGGTTCGTGGTATCATTGCTGGGGGCCTTCTTGTATTCCTGCTGTTTTGTGCAGGGAGGTAATTCGCTTATCTTCTGTCTGGGTAAGACGGAAGAACATCGGAAGATGATGGTTAACTCTACAGGGCGGAAATGGGAGTTCACATTTACGACGTTAGTTACGTTTGGCGGTGCATTTTTTGCATCGTTCCCATTGTTCTACAGTACGAGTTTTGGTGGTGCATACTGGTTGTGGATGATTATCCTGTTTAGCTTTGTGTTGCAGGCTGTCAGTTATGAATTCCAGAGCAAGGCGGGTAATCTGCTGGGAAAAAATACATATCGTACTTTCCTGGTGATTAACGGTGTAGTAGGTCCGGTGCTGCTGGGTGGTGCGGTGGCTACGTTCTTTACAGGTTCGGAGTTTTATATCGATAAGGGGAATATGACGAATACGGTGATGCCTGTTATTAGCCATTGGGCAAATGGTTGGCATGGACTGGATGCATGGCTAACCCATTTGGAATGTTAGTGTTGGGATTGGCTGTATTCTTCCTTGCACGTATTTTGGGTCATTGTACTTTATTTAATAATATTGATGATAAAGAACTGACCGATAAATGTCGTCGTGCAGTATTGAATAATACTATTTTCTTCCTTGTATTCTTTTTTGGCATTTGTAATCCGTACATTGGTTTCTGACGGTTTTGCTGTCAATCCGGATACACAGGAAATTTATATGCAGCCATATAAGTATCTGACGAACTTTATTGAAATGCCGGTAGTGCTGGCTTTATTCCTGATTGGTGTGGTACTGGTTCTTTTCGGCATTGGAAAGACATTGCTTAAAAAGACGTTTGATAAAGGAATCTGGTTTACAGGGAATCGGTACAGTACTGACTGTTTTATCTTTTTATTGCTGGTAGCAGGGTACAACAATACCGCTTATTATCCGTCATATACAGACCTGCAAAGCTCATTAACTTTAGCCAATAGCTGTTCCAGCGAATTTACACTAAAGACAATGGCCTATGTCTCTATTCTTGTTCCATTCGTAATTGCATATATTTTCTATGCTTGGCGTAGTATCGATCGTCACAAAATTACCGAGAAAGAAATGGATGAAGGAGGACACTCATATTAATACTTTGTCCACATAGAATTTCGAATTGAGATTCTTGTAGGAACAAATAAACTCCCCTTTTTAATTCTCTATGTCATGGTAGAGAAGTTAAATGAGGGGAGTTTTTATATATAAGCCTTTTCTATCTTTTTCGGATATAGTATCGCTTTTTTTATTTATTGACTATATTCTCCGGTTTTCCGGCAATGTAAGCCTGAAGGTTACTGATTGCAATATTCATCAGACGTTCACGAGCCTCGATGGTTGCCCAAGCAATGTGCGGAGTGATGTAGCAGTTCTTTGCAGTAAGTAATGGATTGTCGGCACAAGGTGGTTCAGTAGAAAGCACGTCTACTCCGGCTGCATAAATCTTGCCACTGTTCAGTGCATCTGCAAGATCTTGTTCGTTGATAAGCGGGCCGCGACCGGTGTTGATTAAAATAGCTGTCGGCTTCATCATACCCAAACGGCGTGCATTCACCAATTCGTGAGTTTCCGGAGTGAGCGGGCAGTGCAGACTGATAATATCACATTCGCTGAAAAGTTGGTCCAAATCCATCTTCTTGATTTCCGGTGGCAACTGGAAGTGAGACTTTGAAGTTAAAGCATATACCTGCATACCGAAACCGATAGCAACGCGCGCTGTGGTATATCCGGTATTTCCCAGTCCTACCAGACCGATTTTTCTTTTCCCCGCAGTTCCATCAACGGAGTATCCCAAAAACAGAAATCCTTGTTGTTAGCCCAACGACCTTTATGCACTTCTTCAGAGTGGTGTTGCACTTGTTGAGTGATGTTCAGTATATGCGCAAAGACCATCTGGGCAACGGAAGCGGTGCTGTATGAAGGAATATTAGTAACGACGATTCCCCGTTCTTTTGCAGCAGCTGTGTCTACCACATTGTATCCGGTAGCCAACACACCGATATATTTCAGTTCGGGCAGTGCAGCCATGTGGTCTGCATTGATGATTACCTTGTTAGTCAGAATTGCTTCTGCACCGGCTGCACGTTCCAATACTTCTTCCGGAGCTGTACGATCATAAATTGTACATTCTCCAAGCACCTTCATACCTTCCCAGGATAAATCTCCGGGATTGGCGGCATAGCCGTCTAAAAACTACAATCTTCATTTCAATTTCAATATTATTAATATGTTATAATGTTTCCTACTGCTTTATTGTGCTTTTTAGCTTCTCTTACAGAAGGGAGTGACTTATTTTACGAACACTTATTTCTTAAATTTGTCTCCCCACAACTGTATCATTCGCTCGGCATGTTTCTGTTCTGCCGGATTGTTTTTGCGGTTGCCATATTCGTTTGTCTTTCAGGCTCGTCCGGAAGAAATTGCTGTTTGACAAAGTTACCTTCGTAGCTGTGGGCATATTTGTATTCTTGTCCGTATCCCAACTGTTTCATCAGTTTGGTTGGTGCATTGCGCAGATGCAAGGGCACAGGCAGATTACCGGTTGAACGGGCTAGGCTCCAGTGCATCGTTAATCGCACTGTATGCCGAATTACTTTTTTGGACTGGTAGCCAGATAAATCGTTGTTTCAGCCAAAGGAATCCGTCCTTCAGGTAAACCGATTTTCATCAATGTATCAAAGCACGCATTAGCGAAAGCAATGCATTCGGGTTTGCCAGACCAATATCCTCGGCAGCCGAGATCACCAGTCGGCGGGCAATGAAAGCCGGATCTTCGCCTCCTTCCACCATACGGGCAAGCCAGTAGATCGCTCCGTCAGGATCGCTACCGCGGATAGACTTGATGAAAGCCGAGATAATGTCATAATGCATCTCTCCATCCTTATCATAAGCCAGTGGATTCTGTTGCAAGCGTTCGGTCACCATTTCATCGGTGATGACAACTGTTTCCTCCGTCTCCGATTGCACAACAAGTTCCAATATATTAAGCAGTTTGCGGGCATCTCCACCGGAGAAGCGCAACTGTTGCGTCACTTCCCCGGAGGCCATACCCCTTGCAGCCGGTCATTCGATTTTCAAGGTTCTGTGCCTGTCTGCAAGAACCAGTTTACCGAAAAAAGAGGCCCTTTCCCGTATATCCAAAACGTCGGAAAAACGCTTGAAATCCGCATATTTCCACGCTTATGGAATCGTGCTATAATGGGTGTAATCACTGAAAAAGATAACGATGAGAGGGGGCTTTGGATGTACGCAAAGCTGACAATCCCGGAGCGGCTCAAAGACCTGCGGGTGGTGGACAAGCACCTGACGCTGGAACAACTGGCGGAGCAGACCGGCCTGTCTAAATCCGCGCTGGGAAAATACGAAACCGATGACTACAAGGACATCAGCCCGTTTGCGATTGCAACGCTGGCGGACTTTTACGGCGTGTCCACCGACTATCTGATGGGGCTGACGGAAAATAAAAATCACCCAAACACAGAACTTCAATCTCTGCATCTGAGTGATGATATGGTGGAACTTTTGAGCAGCGGCAAAATCAACAACCGGCTTCTCTGCGAACTGGCTACCCACCCGAATTTCCGGCGGCTGATGATAGATATGGAAATCTGCATCGACCAGATCGCCAATATGCGGGTGGAGCAGATGAATCTGGTGTTGGAGGCCACCCGGCAGACCGTCATGAGCAAGTATGCGCCCGGAGAAGATGACCTCTATATGCGGACGCTGGAACTGGGGCAGGTGCAGGAAAGCGATTTTTACAGCCACGTCATGCACGATGATCTGGACAGCATCGTCCGGGACATCCGGGAAGCACACCGCAAGGACAAGACCACCGCCGACCCGCAGCCCACGCTGGATGACGTCAAGGAAAAGTTTGAACAGGCGCTCGAACAGGGCAGCCAAGAGGAAGTGGTAATCCACGAATTTTGCGACAGAATGCAGATACCCTTCGAGAAGATTTCCTCAGAGGACTTCTCGGCATTTTTGCGGATACTGAGCCTGTCCAAAATGCTCAAAAATCCCAACAACATGAGAGGAAAGGCCAAGCCGCAGCCGTACTATGCGCCCAAGCGGAAGAAACGCAGATAACAGGAAAGCCGCCCAATCTGTACCGTTGGACGGCTTTCGACCCGTTTGTGGGCGGAATAAAATATGTGGTTATACATCCGTTAGCTGACCGTTTTTCATCAGCTTTTTCATAAACTTTCCAGAGACGGATGCCA
>VOFJ01000578.1_pt1 | contig 25251 bp, 43 predicted proteins | sample 5384081 | NCBI WGS metagenome assembly VOFJ01 (sample SAMN12384729, study PRJNA508395) | human gut metagenome | isolation source: healthy gut I | host: Homo sapiens | reverse complement strand
GTGGCATGGGATTTCGGCTACGGCAAGCCCCTTCGACAAGGCCATCCGCAACGAGGTCTTCGCCTCCTGCAAGCCCGCCTACATCACGGGGCTGAGCCTGCTGGGCGGCGAGCCGTTTGAGCCGCAGAACCAGCGGGAACTTCTCCCCTTCGTCCGGAATTTCAAAGCCCTCTACCCGCCAACAAGACCGTCTGGTGCTACTCCGGCTATACGTGGGAGCAGCTCACCGGGGGCGGTCCCCCCTGCCACGCGCGGTGCGAAGTCACCGACGAGCTGCTGAGTCTGCTGGATGTGCTGGTGGACGGACGCTTCGTGGAGGCTGAGCACGACATCTCCCTCCGCTTCCGGGGCAGCCGGAACCAGCGGCTGCTGGATGTGCCCAAGTCCCTTGCCGCCGGAGAGCCTGTCTGGTGGCAGGACGAGCAGGTCTTTTCCACCCATACGATGTAGCCCTCTCAGTCAATGCTCCGCATTGCCAGCTCCCTCCCTGTCGCTTACGCGGCATCTCCCTCCGGCCGGAGGGAGTCTTTCAAAGGGAGAGCCCTTGGCAAGCTTCAAAAGCACTGCAAAATTGCAATGCAAAACAGCGTTATAAAAAACGTTCCGTTTTCCACATCCGATGCAGGAATCGTGGAAAACGGAACGTTTTATTTTTAGCGGCTTCGACGGCCTTCTCAATGGCGGCGAGGAAGATCGTGCCGTAGCGGGCGGCTTTCTTCTCGCCCACGCCGGTGATGTTCAGCAGCTCGTCGAGGCTGAGGGGCTTCTTCTGTGTCATCTCGCGGAGGGTGGCATCGCTGAACACGAGATAGGCCGGGATCTTCTGCTTGCTGGCCAGCCGCTTGCGCATTTTTTTTTTTTTTTTTTTTTTTTTTTTTTTTTTTTTTTTTTTTTTTTTTTTTTTTTTTTTTTTTTTTTTTTTTTTTTTTTTTTTTTTTTTTTTTTTTTTTTTTTTTTTTTTTTTTTTTTTTTTTTTTTTTTTTTTTTTTTTTTTTTTTTTTTTTTTTTTTTTTTTTTTTTTTTTTTTTTTTTTTTTTTTTTTTTTTTTTTTTTTTTTTTTTTTTTTTTTTTTTTTTTTTTTTTTTTTTTTTTTTTTTTTTTTTTTTTTTTTTTTTTTTTTTTTTTTTTTTTTTTTTTTTTTTTTTTTTTTTTTTTTTTTTTTTTTTTTTTTTTTTTTTTTTTTTTTTTTTTTTTTTTTTTTTTTTTTTTTTTTTTTTTTTTTTTTTTTTTTTTTTTTTTTTTTTTTTTTTTTTTTTTTTTTTTTTTTTTTTTTTTTTTTTTTTTTTTTTTTTTTTTTTTTTTTTTTTTTTTTTTTTTTTTTTTTTTTTTTTTTTTTTTTTTTTTTTTTTTTTTTTTTTTTTTTTTTTTTTTTTTTTTTTTTTTTTTTTTTTTTTTTTTTTTTTTTTTTTTTTTTTTTTTTTTTTTTTTTTTTTTTTTTTTTTTTTTTTTTTTTTTTTTTTTTTTTTTTTTTTTTTTTTTTTTTTTTTTTTTTTTTTTTTTTTTTTTTTTTTTTTTTTTTTTTTTTTTTTTTTTTTTTTTTTTTTTTTTTTTTTTTTTTTTTTTTTTTTTTTTTTTTTTTTTTTTTTTTTTTTTTTTTTTTTTTTTTTTTTTTTTTTTTTTTTTTTTTTTTTTTTTTTTTTTTTTTTTTTTTTTTTTTTTTTTTTTTTTTTTTTTTTTTTTTTTTTTTTTTTTTTTTTTTTTTTTTTTTTTTTTTTTTTTTTTTTTTTTTTTTTTTTTTTTTTTTTTTTTTTTTTTTTTTTTTTTTTTTTTTTTTTTTTTTTTTTTTTTTTTTGGCGTAGAGGTCGGCCAACAGCTTTTCGTCCTCGGCGCTGAGCTCCACGTCCGCCGGGCGGCGGCGGGGCTTTTCAGCCAGACGGCGGGCGCTGGCGGCAGCCCGCTGCTTGGCCTCGGCGGCACGCTGTTCCATCTGCCGGGCAGCCTCCTCTGCCATGAGGCAGTTGGAGCAGTTGCCGCACTTGGCCGGGGCCGCCTCCCCAAAATATTGGAGCATGAACCCCCGCAGGCAGCGGGGCGTGGTGGAGTAAAAGGTCATGTACTTGAGCCGTTCCTCCGCCTTTGCGGGCGGCTTCGGCTTTGACGTCGGCGGGCAGGCCGTTATCCGCCTCCATCTCTTTGTCGATGAAGAAGCGGATAGTTCGCACATCGGTGCCGGAGTAGAGCAGGATGCAGCGGGCCGGTTCGCCGTCACGCCCGGCACGGCCCGCCTCCTGGTAATAGTTCTCCATACTCTGGGGCATGTTGTAGTGCAGCACGAACCGCACGTTGGATTTGTCGATGCCCATGCCAAAGGCGTTGGTCGCCACCATGATCTGGACACGGTCGTAGATGAAAATCGTCCTGGTTCTTCCGGCGGACCTCCGCGTCCAGCCCGCGTGGTAGGCCGCCGCCCGGATGCCCCGGCTCTGGAGCAGACGGGTCGTCTCGTCCACCTGCTTCGTAGTGCTGCAATAGACGATGCCCGCATGGTCGCCGGGGTCCCGCAGGACATAATCCAGCAGGACCCGCGGCTTTTGGCTGGGCAGGGCGCGGCGCGTCTCGAAGTAGAGGTTGGGCCGGTCGAAGCCGGTCGTCACCTCATAGGGGTCTTTCAGGGCCAGATGGGTGCGGATGTCATCCCGGACGTGGGCCGTGGCGGTGGCCGTGAACGCCCCCACCACCGGGCGGCTGGGCAGGCTGTCCACAAAGGCTTTGACGCGCAGGTAGCTGGGGCGGAAATCCTGCCCCCACTGGCTGATGCAGTGGGCCTCGTCCACCGTCACCATGCTGATGAGCTTTTCCTGCGCGAAGCGCTGGAAGCCCGGCATTTCCAGCCGCTCCGGGGCCACGTAGATGATCTTGTACCGCCCCGCCCTGGCCCGGCGGAGCATGAGGGCCTTCTGGTTGTCGGTGAGGCTGTTGTTCAAAAAGGCGGCGGCCACGCCTGCCTGCACCAGGGCCCCCACCTGGTCTTTCATCAGGCTGACCAGCGGCGACACCACCAGCGTGATGCCCGGCAGCAGCAGCGCGGGCAACTGGTAGCACATGGATTTGCCCGCGCCCGTGGGCATCACGCCCAGCACGTCGTGCCCGCCGAGCAGCCGCTTCACGATCTCCTCCTGGCCGGGGCGGAAACTGTCGTAGCCGAAAACTTTCTTTAAAATCGAGCGCTGGTCTTCCATCAAACTGTCTCCTTTGTTTCAACACTGAGCTCCAGTATACCACAAAACCGCCCTGAGTTGCGAATTTTCGGTCGGTGGGATTTTGTGGTTTTGATAGCTTTTCGTGCGCCAAAATGCTATAATAAGAATACATATCTCCATCTAAAGATTCTTAGCCGCAGCCCGCGTGCTCCGGCTTCCGTGATTAAAAAAAGGAGTACACTATGCAAAAACTCATCAGCTTTGCCGTCCCGTGCTACAACTCGGCGGCCTATATGCGCCACTGCATCGAAACGCTGCTCTCCGCCGGAGAGCAGGCCGAGATCATCCTGGTGGATGACGGTTCCACCAAGGACGACACCCCCCGCCATCTGCGACGAGTACGCCGCCAAATATCCCACCATCGTCAAGGCCGTCCATCAGGAGAACGGCGGCCACGGCGAGGGCGTCAACCAGGGCATCCGGCATGCCCAGGGTCTGTACTATAAGGTGGTGGACTCCGACGACTGGCTGGACACCGCCGCCCTGAAAAAAGGTCCTGCAGCCGCCTGCAGCACCCTCGTGGCCCGCGGCACCGCCCCGGACCTGATGATCTGCAACTATGTGTATGAGCATGTGGAGGACAACCAGCCATACCGTCCGGTACACCAACGTCTTCCCGGAAGACCGGCTCTTCACTTGGATGCACGTGGGCCATTTCCGCCCGGACCAGAACCTGCTGATGCACTCGGTCATCTACCGCACGCAGGTGCTGCGGAACTGCGGCATGGTGCTGCCCAAGCACACCTTCTACGTGGATAATATCTTCGTCTACCAGCCGCTGCCCGACGTCGAGACCATCTACTACCTCAACCTGGACCTCTACCGCTACTTCATCGGCCGCTCCGACCAGAGCGTCAACGAGAGCATCATGGTCAAGCGCGTGGACCAGCAGCTCCGGGTCACCCGGCATATGATCGACTGTCAGGACCTCGACGCCCTGAAAAACCAGAAGCGTCTGCGGGCCTATATGCTCCACTACCTCTCCATGATGATGGCCGTCAGCGACATCTTCCTGCTGCTGGACGGCAGCGCCGAGGCCAGGGGAAAAAAGCGACCCAGCTCTGGCAGTACCTCAAGGAGCACACCAGCCCCAGCGTGTACCGCGCTGTCCGCCTGAGCCTGGGCGGCATCACCAACCTGCACTTCCCCAAGAGCGATACCGTCATTGTCGGCGGCTACCGCATCGCCCGGAAGATCTTTAAATTCAACTAAACTTCCCATGAAAAAAGAGACGGTTCTCTTCCCCACTGGAAGAAAAACCGTCTCTTTTTCTTTTTGCGTTTATTTCAGCACCACTTCGCCGTTTTCGTCGGCGTCCACGGTAAGGGCGGAGCCGGAGGCCAGCGTGCCGTCAATGATGCGCTCGGCGGCGGGGTCCTCCACCGCCTTGCGGATAACGCGGCGCAGGTCGCGGGCACCGAACTTGCCGCCTTGGCTCTTGGTGACCAGCGCCTTGAGGGCTGCCGGGGTATAGCTGTAGGTAATGCCCTTGGCCGCCATGCTGGGCTTGTACTCCTCCAACATGAGGGCTGCAATCCCCTCCAGTGTCTCCTGGCTCAGGGGTTTGAACGCGATGACCTCGTCCACGCGGCCCAGGAATTCCGGCCGCAGGAACTGGGCCAGCGCCTTGCGGGTCTTCTCCTCGCTGCGCTGCTCCTCGCTCTTGTTGAAGCCAAGGCCGCCCGGTGGACTGGTCAGAGCTGCCGGCGTTGGAGGTCATGCAGATCACGGTGTTGGAGAAATCCACAGTCCGGCCGTGGGCGTCGGTGATCTCGCCGTCATCGAGGATCTGCAGCAGGATGATCATGACGTCGGGGTGTGCTTTTCGAGCTCGTCAAACAGCACCACGCTGTAGGGGCGGCGGCGGACTTTCTCGGTCAGCTGGCCGGCCTCCTCGTAGCCCACATAGCCCGGAGGCGAACCGATCAGCCGCGAGACGGCGAATTTTTCCATGAACTCGCTCATGTCGAGGCGGATGAGCGGGTCCGGGCCGTCGAAGAGCTGGGCGGCCAGCTGCTTGACCAGCTCGGTCTTGCCGACGCCGGTGGGGCCGACGAAGATGAAGCTGGCGGGGCGGCGGCGGCCGGACAGGTCGGCCCGGCTGCGCTTGACGGCCTGTGCCACCAGATGGACGGCCTCGTCCTGGCCGATGATTTTTTTTTGAGCTCTGTTTCGAGGTTTGCCAGCTTGGCGTACTCGGTCTCCTGGATTTTCACCGCCGGGATCCCGCTCCACAGCTCGATGACCTTGGCCACATCGTCCATGGTCACCTTGATCTCGCTGGCGGCGGCCTGTTTGGCGGGCAGCTCGCTTTCAAGCTGGGCCATCCGGGTCTTCCGCTCGGCCACCTGCTCGTAGTCGATGGGCTCGTTGACGTCGGTGTTCTCCATCTCCGCCTCTTCCTGCTTCAGGGCGTCCAGCTCTTTCCGGGGTCTCAGATACTCGGAGATGACCGGGTGGGCCAGATTGCAGCAGGCACAGGCCTCGTCCAGCAGGTCAATGGCCTTGTCGGGCAGATAGCGGTCGGTGATGTAGCGTTCGCTCAGGGTAACGGCGGCACTCAGCACGTCGGCGGGCACCTGCACATGGTGATGCTGCTCGTAATAGTGCTTGATGCCGTTCATCACAGCGAGGGTGTCGGAGACACTGGGCTCCTCCACCCGCACGGGCTGGAAGCGGCGCTCCAGTGCCTGATCCTTCTCAATGTACTTGCGGTACTCGTTAAACGTCGTAGCACCAATGACCTGAATTTCTCCGCGGGAAAGAGGCAGGCTTCAGGATGTTGCCCGCGTTCATGGCACCTTCACTCTCACCGGCCGAGGTGATGGTGTGCATCTCGTCGATGAACAGGATGATGTTGCCGGCGGCCTTGACCTCGCTGATAAGGCCCTTGACCCGCTGCTCGAACTGCCCCCGGAACTGGGTACCGGCCACCAGTGCGGTCAAGTCCAGCATGTAGACCTCCTTTGTCCTTCAGGCCCGCCGGAACACCGCCCTTTGGCGATCCGCTCCGCAATGCCCTCGGCGATGGCGGTCTTGCCCACGCCCGCCTCACCGATGAGACAGGGATTGTTCTTCTGGCGGCGGGAAAGGATCTGGACGGTGCGGTAAATTTCCCAGTCCCGCCCAATGATGTCATCCAGCTTGCCCTCCTTCGCCTTGCGGGTCAGGTTCTCGCAATAGGTATCCAGAAATTTGCGTCGGGGCGGCTTTTTGCCGTTCCTGCCGGGCTTTTTCTCCCCTTGGGGCCTCCTGCGTGCCGCCGTTCATGCTCAGCGGGAACGTGGCGCTGGAGCCGGGCATCAGGTCTTCGTCGCCCTCGTTCTCCTCCCGCGGCTGGCTGGCCCATGTTCATCATCATCGAGAACGGATTCATGGGCCGGAGCCGTCGCCCATCTCCTCCATCATGCTCTCCATCCGGTTTTCCATATTATCCATGTCTTCGTCGGACATACCGAACTGCTTCATCAGGTCTTCCACCGGCTTGATGTGCAGCTCACGCGCACAGTGTAAGCAAAAGCCCTCATTTTTCATCTGGCCGTTCTCCATGCGCTGCACGAAGATGATGGCCGGACGCTTTTGGCATCGAATGCAGACCATAGTTCCTCCTTCAGTTCCGCCCCGTTACAGGAAGGGGTTGAACAGATTGAATGCTTTATAGTAAAGGCTGCTGTTCATGACCGTATCGTTCAGGACGGTCAGATTGCCGCCGGTGATGACGATGACGGCCCACACCACACAGAGCATCAGATAGATGTCCACGAGACTGGCCAGTGCGCCGACGCCCCAGCCAAGCCAATGGTTGACGGCCCCGATGACCGGGAGCTTGTTCACCAGCCCCAGCACCGTGACCAGCAGACTGACGACCAGCATCCGCAGCAGGGCAAAGGCCACGAAGAACAGCACCAGCGAGATGACCGGCGTGAGCAGCGGAGCCAGCACCTTTTGGACAATGGCGTCGGCCAGCACCACGGCGTTGTCGCTGAGCACGGCGGAAATGGAGCGCTCGCAGGTCTCCACGATGGAGGCCCGGAAGCTTTCCGGCAGAAAGCCCCGCGTACTTGGCCGCGATGCCGGAAAGGCTGACCGCCCCTTCGGCGGAGATGCTGGCCGCGATCTGGTCGCGGAAGCTGTTCGCAAAAACCTGCTCGAACACCTGCCCGGCTGCCCAGCCGGAAAACTGCCGGGCCCCGAACAGGCTGACAAGGTTGCCCGTCAGCTGCACGACCGCTGCCAGAAACCCCTTGCGGGCATAGCGGACCGCCAGCAGCAGCCAGACCACCGTACAGATGATATCAAAAATAAATGACGGATTCTTGAACATATAGTATGATCCTTGTTATTTCTGCGGCACTTCCAGCACCTGCGCGGTGTTGCCGCTGAAGAGCAGCAGCTCCTTGGTATCGGCCAGCAGCGCTTGGGGCTTGGCTGCGAGGGTCTGGCTCCACTGCTGCTCGCCGGAGGTGTTGTAACACTCCACCCCGCTGTCGCTGAGCAGGTAGAACAGGCTCCCCCGCCCGGACGATGGAATTGGCCGAGGACACCGTGCCGCTGAACTGGACATTCAGGCTCTTTATCCAGCAGCACCGCCTGATGCAGCTGGCCGGAACCCAGCAGCAGGGCCACATTCCCCGCCGCGTCCACCGAAATATCCTTCAGGGTGTTTCCCGCAAATTCGTAGGCTGCGCGCTCGCCGCCGCCCGCATTGTAAAGGACAGCGCGGGAGTCGTAGACCGCCAAGATCGTGGAGGCCGAGGTCCACCCCAGCCACTGCGGCACGCCGCTCTGGTTGGCAAGGCTCACGGGGTCGCCCGACGCCAGATTGACGAGGTAGAGGTTCGTCATCATCTGTCCGCCGCCCGCCGTGACCGCTGCCGCCGCCAGCTTCCGCCCGTCGGGGAAAAAGCCATCCGCAGCGGGGTGCCGTCGTTGGAGCTCATGCTCCAGCTCAGCACCTGCTCCATGTTGGAGTTGTAGATGAGCAGCTCTGCCATGGCGCTGACGTCCTCGGTGACGACGGCCAGTGTGCCGTTGTCGGCCATGGCACAGAGGGTAAGATGCTGCTCTCCATCGTCTTGGTGTAGAGGTTCTGGGTTCGGCTCTCCACCCGCAGCTCATTGCCCGAGCGGTTGTAGAGCACGAAGCGGTTCTAGACCGCCGAAAGCGCTGGCAGAGCGTAGACGCTCTGGACGCTGTTCAGCAATTACCAGCTGCGGGAGTAGAGGACGCAGCCCTCCTTGCCCAGCTCGACGAAGCTGCCGGTCAGCGATTCCACCTGCGTCACTTCCGAGACACCGGTCTGCTGCGGCCAGCCTGCGCCGGGCAAAAGGGCGATGCGGGCTGTGTCGATGAAATCTTTTCGCCATCGCCACCGAGCTGCCCACAAGGCCGGTGGCGAACAGCACGATGCCCGTCAGCAGCACCAGCAGCACCGCCGTGCGGCGGATGCGCTTATTGCGCGCCCTCTGCCGTGCCTGTTCGAGGTATTCGACGCGCCCCGCCGAAAGCGGTTCGTCGTTTTCTGCACGACTGCGAGTAAATTTTCCCCCATCCCAGTTTCGCCTCTCAGTTATAATTCACGCACTTCAAAAACAGCCCCTGTGCGGGCAGAGTAGGCCCCGCCTTGCTGCGGTCGCGGCTGGCGAGGATGGCGGGCACCGCTTCGGGGTCCAGCCGCCCGGCCCCGGCCTCGCACAAGGTCCCGGCAAGGATGCGCACCATGTTGTAGAGGTAGCCGTCCGCCGTCACCGTGATCTCTCAATTCGTCACCTTTCCGCACAACATTACAATCTGTAATGGTGCGGACGGTGTCGCCGTGAGCCGCAGCCGAGCTGCCCGCCGCGCAGAGAGCGAGGAAATCGTGCTTCCCGACGAAGAGCCGGGCCGCTTGCTGCATCTTTGCCTCATCCAGCCGCCGGGGCACGCGGGTGTAGTACTTCGCGTCGAAGGGCGAATCGATGGGGCTGTTGTGGATGCGGTAGAGGTAGGTCTTGGTGTGGGCCGCGTACCGGGCGTGAAAAGTCCTCCGGCACGATGCGGGCCGACAGCACCCGGAATATCCGGCGGCAGATGCTGGTTAAGGGCCAGCGGCAGCTTTTCCGGCGGGATGCGGGTGTCAGCGTGGAAGTTCAGCGCGAACCCCAGCGCGTGCACCCCGGCGTCGGTGCGGCTGCAGCCCTTGATGTCGGGCCGGGTGCCCAGCACGGCTTCCAGCCCATCCTGAAAGGTCTGGGCTACGCTCCGCCCGTTGGGCTGGATCTGAAAACCGCAGTAATTGGTGCCGTCGTAGGATAAAATGAGTAGGTAGTTCATGGATACTCTAAACCTCTCAGTCTCGCTTCCGCTCGCCAGCTCCCCTAGTAGGGGAGCCTCTGGCGAAACCGGAAACTTTGTGAGGACTGCCAAGGCCTCCCCTATCAGGGGAGGTGGCAATGCGAAGCATTGACGGAGAGGTTGAATTCCTTAAAAATTCGGGAACACCAGCCGGGAGGACAGGATCACCACAAAGCAGACGATGCAGACGGCAAGGTCGATGTAATCCTGCTTGGTGCAGCGGCGCAGCACCTTCAGGCGGGTGCGGCCGTCGCCGCCGCGATAGCAGCGGCACCATCCATAGCCATGGCCAGCTCGTCGGCGCGGCGGAAAGCCGAGATGAACAGGGGCACCAGCACCGGGACCAGCGCCTTGATGCGCTCCGTCATCTTGCCGTTGTCCAGCTGTGCACCACGGGCTTTCTGCGCGGTCATGATCTTGTCCGTCTCCTCGATGAGGGTGGGGATGAAGCGCAGGGCGATGGACATCATCATGGCCAGTTCATGGACCGGGAAGTGGAGCTTGCCCAAGGGCTTGAGCAGCTGCTCGATGGCATCGGTCAGCACAATGGGGCTGGTGGTGTAAGTCAGCAGGCTGGTGCCCGCGATCAGGGCCATGACGCGCACCGCCATCAGCACAGCGTAGCGCACGCCCTCGGCGTAGATGTTCAGGACCCAGAAATGCACCAGCGGCTCCCCTTCGCCGGAGACGAAAAAGAGGTTGAGCACCGCTGTAAAAATGAATGATGGGCAGAATGGGCTTCAGGCTCTTGAGGATGAGCTTGAACGGGATCTTTGCCACAGCGTACATCCCCACCAGGAACAGGATGGACAATGCCAGTCCCAGCGGGTTGGAAGCCGCGAAGAGCAGGATGATATAAACAATGGTCAGCACCAGCTTGAGCCGGGGGTCAAAACGATGGACGAGGCTGTTGCCGGGGAAGTGCTGGCCGATGGTAATATCTCTCAGCATTCGGACACGCCCCCTTTCACGCCCTCTTTATCCGGGGCAGGATGAGGCTCTCGCCTGCGTCCCGCCGCGCTTGGCCTCCAAGATCATCTTGACGGCGTAGGGCACGGTGTACACGTCCGCCGGGACGTCCACCCCCATCTCCCGCAGCTTGAGGAAAATTTTTTCGTCACCTGGGGCACGCTCAGGCCCAGCTCCAGCAGCTCCGGAGCCCGGGCAAACACGTTCTCCACGGTGTCGTACATGGCGATCTTCTTATTGGACATGACCAGCACCCGGTTGGCGTACTTGGCAATGTCCTCCATGCTGTGGGAGACCAGCAGGACAGTGGTGCCCGTCTTTTTGTGGTACTCTTTCACCTCGCTCAGATCTCATCCCGTCCCTCGGGGTCCAGGCCCGCGGCGGGCTCGTCCAGCACGAGGATGCGGGGCTTCATTGCCATGACGCCTGCCACGGCGACGCGGCGCTTCTGGCCGCCGGACAGCTCAAAGGGGCTGCGCTCCAGCAGCGCTTCATCCAAGCCGACGAACTCCGCCGCCTCATGCACGCGGCGGTCGATCTCGGCGTCATCCAGCCCCATATTCTTCGGGCCGAAGGCGATGTCCTTGTAGACTGTTTCCTCAAAGAGCTGGTACTCCGGGATACTGGAACACCAGCCCCGTCAGGAAACGGAAATCGCGGATCTTATCCGGCTCGGCCCAGAGGTCGCGGCCATCAATGATGAATCTTGCCGCTGGTGGGCTTGTTCAGGCCGTTCATGTGGGTAATGAGGGTGCTCTTGCCGGAGCCGGTGGCTCCGATGATGCCCCACGAAATCGCCCTCTTCCACCGTCGAAGCTCACATCGTCCAGTGCAGTGACGGCGTTGGGCATACCGGGGTTATAGACATAGCTCAGGTGCTCTACTTTGATGATGATATCTGCCATTTCGTCTGCCCCCCTTTACTGCAAAAGCTCATACAGAGCCTGTGCACACTCGCCGGTGTCGATGATGCCTTCGGGCATGGGGATGCCGGCCTTGACCAGCTCATCTCGCAGCTCTGCGGCCTGCGGCACGTCGAGGCGGAGAGAACGGACTTTTTCGGTCTGGCTGAACACCTCTTTCGGGGTGCCTTCCATGACCACATTGGCCCTGGCTCATCACCAACACACGGTCGGCCTGTGCGGCCTCTTCCATATAGTGGGTGATGGACACAACGGTGATGCCCAGATCCTTGTTGAGGTGGTGGATGGTCTGCATCACCTGCTCCCGGCCGCGAGGGTCCAGCATGGCGGTAGCCTCGTCCAGGACGAGGCAGTCGGGCCGCATGGCGATGACGCCTGCAATGGCGACGCGCTGCTTCTGGCCGCCGGAGAGGTTGTGGGGTGCGCGCTCTCCGGAACTCGTAAATGCCCGCCATCTTCATGGCGTCATCAACCCGGCGGCGAATCTCCTCCGGCGGAACACCCAGATTCTCGGGTGCGAAGGCCACATCCTCCTCCACGATGGTGGCGACGATCTGGTTATCCGGGTTCTGGAACACCATACCCACCGTCCGGCGGATATCGTAAATCTTGTCATCGTCTGCGGTGTCCATGCCTTCCACGTAGACCTTGCCGGTCTCCGGCAGCAGAATGGCGTTGAAATGCTTGGCCAGTGTGCTTTTTCCGCAACCGTTGGCACCCAGCACGGCCACGAATTCGCCGCGCTTTACTTCCGTTGAGACACCGTCCAGTGCGTAAACCGGCTGGTCGCTGTCGTAGCGGAATTTCAGATTTTGTGCTGTTAAAATCGTCTCTTCCATTTGTGTTTCTCTTTCTGGTGGTGCGCCCCTCTGAAAGGGGCTGTACCCCATTCTATATCATTTTCAACACCACACTGCGTGTGGTGTTGAGAAATCTCTCCGTCAAACCGGCTTTTTATATCACTCTTCCCAGATGGCGGTGGCGCCGCAGGGCACCACACCGCCGGTAGCCGAGACCGGCAGGCCGATCTCATCGCAGCTGGTCTCGCCGCCAAAGCGGGGCACCAGCGTGGTCTTGAGCATATATTCCATGACCGCCGGGGACAGGCCGGTGGTGTAGCTGTTCACTGCAAAAAAACAGCGGCGTATCGCTCAGCACTTCCTCGCACTGGCTGATGAGGTCGTAGATGCAGTCTTCCAGCTTCCAGATCTCGCCCGACGGGCCGCGTCCATAACTCGGCGGGTCCATGATGATGCCGTCGTAGGTGTTGCCGCGCCGCTTCTCGCGGGCGACGAACTTGGCGCAGTCGTCCACCAGCCAGCGGATCGGCCGGTCTGCGAGGCCGCTGGCGGCGGCGTTGTCCTTGCCCCAGGCGACGATGCCCTTGGAGGCGTCCACATGGCAGACGGTAGCGCCCGCCGCCGCACAGGCCAGCGTTGCACCGCCGGTGTAGCCGAACAGGTTCAGCACCTTTACCGGACGGCCTGCGGCGCGGATCTTTTGGCGTACCATGCCCAGTTGACGGCCTGCTCCGGGAACACGCCGGTGTGCTTGAAGCCGGTGGGGCTGACGATGAGGGTCAGCTTGTCCTCCCCTTCGCCGCAGTGGATCTTCCACTTTTTCGGGCAGGCGGCGCTTGTACTCCCACTCGCCGCCGCCCTGATTGGAGCGGTGGTACACACGCATCTGCCTTTGCCCACAGGGGGCTCTGCCGGGGCGTTTTCCACACCACCACCTGCGGGTCCGGCCGGATGAGGATGGTCTCCCCCCATCGCTCCAGCCGGTTGCCGCCGGTAGCATCCAGCAGCTCATAATCTTTCCAGGTATCTGCAGGGGCGCATAGCGTTCTCCTTTCTTTACTGTTTCAGAATTCGTTTGTTGATCTTTTCCGCGATCCGGTCTGCACAGCGGTGGATGGCCTCCAGGTCCTGGCCCTCGACCATGACGCGGATCTTCGGCTCGGTGCCGGACACCCGCACCAGCACGCGGCCCATGCCCATAAGCTTCTGCTGCTCGTTCTCGATGAAACCGGCCAGCACTTCATCCTCTTTGTAGGCTTTTTTCTGGGCAGCGTTGGCGGTCACATTCACCAGCACCTGCGGGTACTGGGCATAGATCCCGTTCAGTTCGCTCATCTTTTTGCCGCTCTCCGCCAGCAGCTTGAGCAGCTTGCCGGCAGTCAGCTCACCGTCGCCGGTGGTGGCATGGTGCAGCAGGATCACGTGGCCGCTCTGCTCGCCGCCGATGGAAAACCCGTTCTCGCGCATATTTTCCAGCACATAGCGGTCGCCCACGGCGGTCTTTTCGGTGTTGATGCCCTGTGCCTCCATGTACTTGATGAAGCCCAGATTGGACATGACCGTGACCACAGCGGTGTCACCGTCCAGACGGCCTTTTTCCTTCATGTTCATGGCCAGCAGGGCGATGATCTTGTCGCCGTCGATCTCCTGCCCCTTTTCGTCGCAGCCAAGGCAGCGGTCTGCGTCGCCGTCAAAGGCGATGCCGCAGTCAAAGCCGCCCTCCACCACGGCCTTTTCCAGATTTTCCAGATGGGTACTGCCCACACCCTTGTTGATGTTCTGGCCATCCGGTGCAATGCCGAGGAAGGTGCACTTTGCGCCCAGACGGGGGAACAGCTTCTGCGCCACAGCGGCAGAAGCACCGTTTGCACAGTCGATGCAGACGTTCAGGCCGGTCAGGTCGCCGTGGATGGACTCATACAGGTGATCCACATAGTCCTGCAGGCCGTCATCGCGGCGGTAAACACGGCCCACCTCGGCACCGGTTTTCAGCTCAATGCCCGCGCAGTCGTTGTCAATGTAGACCTCGATCCTTCGTTCTCCACCTCGTCCGGCAGCTTGTAGCCGTTGCCCGCAAAATCTTGATGCCGTTGAACTCCATCGGGTTGTGGGACGCCGAGATGACCACGCCGGCGTCGGCATTGTACTTGCGCACCAGATAGGCCACAGCGGGGGTGGGCAGCACGCCCACGGCTCTCCACGTCCGCGCCCACGCTGCACAGGCCGGCGGAGAGGGCCGCCTCCAGCATATCGCCAGAGATGCGGGTATCCTTGCCGATGAGGATGCGGGGCCGGTGGCTGGTGCTGTCCGTCAGGACGGTCGCAGCGCCGCGGCCGATCTTCATAGCCAGTTCACAGGTCAGGTCTGCGCCCGCTACACCGCGCACGCCATCGGTTCCAAAATACTTACCCATAATACTACCCCACTTTCAAAAAGTGTTTTCTTTAAAACAAACTCTGCTGCCCATTCTCTTCGGGCGCGCCGGTCTCCGGCCTTTCAGGCCCAGATGCTCGTAGGCCAGCCGGGTGGCACAGCGGCCCGCGGCGTCCGGGTCAGGAAAGCCATTTGCATCAGATACGGCTCACACAGGTCTTCCAGCGTGACGGCTTCCTCACCCAGAGCCGCCGCCAGCGTTTCCAGGCCCACCGGGCCGCCGTTGTACATTTCAATGATGGCGCGCAGCAGGCTGCGGTCCAGCTCATCCAGACCCAGCGCGTCCACGTCCATCCTCTTGAGGCCCATCAGGGCCACGTCCTGATCGATGATGCCATCGCCCAGCACGGTGGCAAAGTCGCGGATGCGCTTCAAAAAGCGGTTGGCCACACGGGGGTGCCCCGGCTGCACTTCGCCAGCTCGTATGCGCCCCCTCCGGGGTGATGGGCTGATCCAGAATGCCTGCCGAGCGCTGGATGATGCGGCTCAGCTCGTCCGGGCCGTACAGCTCCAGTTTGAGCAGCACACCGAAACGGTCCCGCAGCGGGCCGGTAATCTGGCCCGCACGGGTGGTGGCACCCACCCAGCGTAAAGCGCGGCGGATTGATGCGGATGCTCTGGGCACTGGGTCCCTTGCCGATCATGATATCCAGCGCGTAGTCCTCCAGTGCCGGGTAAAGCACCTCCTCCACCTGCCGGGACAGGCGATGGATTTCGTCGATAAACAGCACGTCGCCCTCCTGCAGGTTGGTCAGCAGGGCCGCCAGGTCGCCGGGCTTTTCGATGGCGGGGCCGGAGGTAATGCGGATGTTGACCCCCATTTCGTTGGCGATGACGCCTGCGAGCGTCGTCTTGCCGAGACCCGGCGGGCCGTAGAGCAGGATGTGGTCCATGGGCTCGCCCGCGGCGCTTGGCCGCTTCGAGATAGATTTTCAGGTTCTGCTTGACCTTTTCCTGCCCGATGTAGTCCTCCAGATGCTGGGGGCGGAGGCTGTTTTCCTCGTTGTCCGCCGCGGTCAGCCCGGGCTGCATCATTTTTGCGCCGTAGAGCGCGGTATCGTCCTGCATTGCTTACCTCCTGCCCGCCTGCCATGCTGCGCAGCGCCAGTTTGATGATCTCTTCCACCGGGAGGGTCCCGTCGATCCTGGAAATGGCCAGCGCGGCTTCGCTCTGGCTGTAGCCCAGCGAGACCAGGGCTGCGATGGCCTGACTGCTGCTCTGGGCAGCGGGCGTCTGTGCAGCAAGCCCCCGCCACATCCTCCAGTGAGATGCCCTCCACAAAGCCTTTGGCGACCTTATCTTTCAGTTCCAGCACGATGCGCTGGGCCAGTTTCGGCCGACGCCGGACGCAGCCTTGAAGGCTTTGTGGTCGCCTGCCGAGATGGCCAGCGCCACCCGGTCCGGCTCCATGACGCTCAGGATGGCAAGACCCACCTTCGGGCCCACGCCCGAAACGGCGGTCAGCATCTCAAAAGCAGGCCTGCTGCTCCTCGGTGGCAAAGACCGTAAAGGCTCACATCGTTTTCGGTGACGCTCATCACGGTGTAGAGGGTCGCTTCCTTGCCAACGCCGGGCAGTGCACCGGCCACGCTGGCCGGACACTGGGCGTAATACCCCACGCCGCCGCAGCTGAGCACCACGGCGTTCAGGGTCTTTTTGATGATTTTTCCAGTTAGACAGTAGATCATTTAAAGCCCTCTCAGTTTCTGTGTCGGCCAATTTTCCTCTGTTCAGCTCGCCCTTCGGGCCAGAGCTCCCCCTTACTAGGTTGCCGCAGGCGGACGGAACCGGTGAGAGGGTCAGATCGGCCCGGCCACACGGCGGACAAAGCGGTTGAGCTGGTTGCCGTTGGTGTGGCAGAAGGTGATGGCCATGGCCAGCGCATCGGCGGTATCGTCGGGCTTCGGGATGGCGGGCAGATGCAGCAGGATACGGGTCATTTCCTGCACCTGCTTTTTGACCGCTTTGCCGTACCCGGTAACGGCCTGCTTGACCTGCATTGGGGTGTACTCGTAGATGGGCAGCCCCGCCTGCGCCGCTGCCAGCAGAATGACCCCCCGCGCCTCGGCCACGCCGATCACCCGGTGGTCTGGTTGTGCTGGTAGAACAGCTTTTCGATGGCCAGCACCTCAGGCCGGGTGCGCTCGATCACCTCTTTGATACCGGTGTACACCTCATCCAGACGCCGCTCGAACGGCACGCCGGCGTCGGTACACACCGCGCCAAAATCCACCGGTGCAAAGCGGTTTCCCCGTAATCCACCACGCCCCATCCCACGATGGCGTAGCCCGGGTCGATGCCCAATACTCTCATGCTGCGATACCTTCCGATACTATTCCTATTATAATCTTTATTATTATATCACAACAAAACAGTGTGAGCAACAGAAAACCGCCGATCCTTTGCGCCGAAATCTGCGTTCCCGCGCAGAAAAGGCTTTTTGAGACCGTAATTTCAAAAAAGTTTTTATATTTTTTGCAAAAAAAGGCTTGCTTTTTTTTTTTTCAAGGTATGATAACATAAACAAGCTGATTTCAGCAAAAACGGAATATGGACGGTTAGCTCAGCTGGTAGAGCATCTGCTGCCTTGACGTGCAGGAGGTCACAGGTTCGAGTCCTGTACCGTCCACCATACAGTTCGTACTCGAACCCGATTCTTTATGAAAAAGGGTTCGGGTACGTTTTTTGTTTGTCGGAGGTTCTGCGGAGGGACTACTCGGAACGGTAAACGAGCAAAGGCAGGGTATCACTATGATAGTGGTATCCTGCCTTTTGCTTTTGTGGGAATCAAGTTCGCTTTGTGCGAACTTGGTCGTCCCCCCTATATGGCGCGTTTGGGAGTAGTCGCTGCGTACGTGCGTACCGGGAGCCTGTACACCTCTGACAAGGTGTAACACACTAGACTTTGTGCCAAAGTCTGTGTGCCAAGGGGTCAAGCCCCTTAGAATCCCTGCGGAGCGTGTACGCACGTACGCAGAAAAATGGCAAAATTTCACTATATCGGGGTGTTCTTTCATGGTGGAGTGTGGTATACTCGGCTTAGCCCAGTAAATCGGAGTTTGACGAGGTAAAAGAATATGAATGGAAAACATCTATTTCTTACATCTGCAGGGTTGACCGATAAGATGAAAGAGAAATTCTTTGATATTATTGGAAAGTGTCCGAAGGATGTGAAAGTGCTTTATATTCCAACAGCTGGCATTGAAACAGATGGTGCAAGAGAGTCGCTTGCAATATGTTTTCATGAACTCTTTCTAATGGGAATTCAGTACGAAAATATATTAGTGTACAATCTGGAATTAATTCTTTCAAAAGACTATCAAAGAACCTATTCTTCGTATGTTACAACCCCGTTTATGCTTACAAGGCTATTAACTTTTGAAGAATTAAACCAATTTGATGCTGTTTTTTGTCAGTGGTGGTGATGTATCTGTGCTTTGTCGTGAAATGTCTAGAACTGGTTTTGATAGAATACTTAATAATGCAATTAAAAACGGACTTATATATGTCGGAATCAGTGCAGGAAGTATGTATGCGGCGGGAAATTTAACAGATGGATTACATATTATTGACAATCCTATTATTAATCCCCCATTGGAATGGTTCTGAAACAACAGTATTACCGAACGGCAAAGATGAGATTAAGCTTGCTGATGGAAAAGCTGTTTATGTAGAGGATAATTACATGAGTGTAATATGATGCACATGTAGGATTAGTCAAATTCCAGTTTGCCGTACTCGTTCCAGCAGGGTTTGGGGCAGGCACGCCCCAACAAGAAGCTGTCCCAAAGGGGCAAGAATTTTCAAGAATTGAAAATTTGTGGCCACGGGACGATTCTTGCTCTCACCTTTTCGCTGCGTTTCGCAATTTTTCACATTTCAATCTGCTCGCAGATTGTTGACAAGCTGCGCTTGACCCGATAATATAAAGGCAAGTCGAATACACGCCAAGGAGGTGCAACCATGACCGCCGTAATCTACGCCCGCTATTCATCTGACAGCCAGAGAGAAGCGTCCATTGAGGGACAGCTGCGCGACTGCAAGGCCTACGCCGAGAAGAACGGCATCACCGTGGTCGGCACCTACCATCGACCGTGCCTACTCTGCCAAAACGGATGACCGCCCAGACTTTCAGCGGATGATCAAGGACAGCGGAAAAAAATCTTCGATGTGGTTCTGGTCTGGAAGCTGGACCGCTTTGCCCGGAACCGATTCGATGCCGTGAACTACAAGTACCAGCTGGAAAAGAACGGTGTCCATCTGGTGTCTGTCATGGAACCCATCTCGCAGGGGCCTGAAGGCATTATGGTGGAGAGTATGCTGATCGGCATGGCGGAATACTATTCCGCCGAGCTCGCCCTGAAAGTGGCGCGCGGTGAGCGCGAAAATGCCCTTCAGTGCAAGTATAACGGCGGTGTGGTTCCGCTGGGCTTCACCATTGGCAAGGAGGACAGGCTGTACCATATCGACCCGGAAACGGCTCCCATCGTGCAGGAGATCTTCACCCGGTACGCCGACGGCGAACCGGCTGAGAAGATTGCAGCATCCCTGAATGAGCGCGGCCTGCGTACCCGCACCGGGAAGCCCGTTCGTAAAGAACAGCTTCTTCCAGATCTTCCGCAACCGCCGCTACATCGGCGAATACCGCTACAAAGGACATCGTGACGCCGGGCGGCATTCCGGCTATTGTTGATAAGGACTTGTTCGACCGGGTGCAGCAGCGTTTCGAGCAAAACAAGATCGCCCATGGTCGGCCTGCAAAAAGAGGATGTGAGCTATCTGCTGACCACTAAGCTGTTCTGTGGCAAGTGCGGCACCCTGATGGGCGGCGAAAGCGGCACCAGCCACATGGGAAACACCTACTATTATTACAAGTGCGGCAACGCCAAACGCCACGGCAAGGCGCACTGCGACCTGAAAGCCATCCGCAAGGAGCCGCTGGAACGGTTCGTGGTGGATACCGCCATTAAGGTGATTTTCAGCGATGAAATCATCGAACGGCTGATAGATTTGGTTATGGAAGCCCAGCAGCAGGAGAACACCCGCCTGCCTGTTCTGAAAGACCAGCTCCGGGATACAGAGAAGCGGCTGGCAAATCTTCTGGAAGCCATTGAACAGGGCATCCTGACCCCGACCACCAAGCAGCGGCTGGACGAGCTGGAAGCCCGGAAAGAAGCCCTGAACACCAGCATTCTGGAAGAAGAGCTGAAAAAAGCCCGTCCTGACCCGTGAGTGGATTCGGTTCTGGCTTGAAAAAAATTCCGCAAGGGTGACGTGGGCAGCACGGAACACCAGCGGCAGATCATTGATACCTTTGTCAACTCGGTCTACGTTTTTGATGACCGGGTCGTGCTCAATTTCAACTTCACGGACGATTCCAAAACCATCTCCCGTGAAGAGGTGTTGGGTTCGAGTGCTGTGGACAATGCTCCACCACAAAAATCCTCAGACTTTCGTCTGAGGATTTTTTTTGTTTGTGGTGGGCGGTACAGGACTCGAACAGCAGCGGAGGCGACCGCCGCCTGCGGCGGAAACAGGGAGGTGAGGCTGGGGCCGCGCTCTGATTTTTCAAGGCTCCGCCAAGGGGGCTGCGGAAAAATCAGCAAGCGCAACCCGTACAGGCGCCAGCCGTCAGATTCCGCCAAGGTTCCCAACGCCTAGGAATGTCTACCAAGAAAGATGCCGCCAGACCATTCGGTCTGGGGACTTTTTCGTGGCGGGCGGTACAGGACGAGAACAGCAATGAACAAAGGCAGGACATCACCGTGGCGGTGGTATCCTGCCTTTTTGTTTTGATAGGTTTTATCCGTAGATCACAGCATCCGTTGCCGTATAGCCTTCGAGAGAATTTTCCCCTGACCTGAATACAAATATAGGTGATCTCAGAATTGCTTGCAGCAAAGAACTGGCGCTTTGCCGCGGGAGAAATCTTCAGCCAGTCGCCTGCTGCAAGGCTGATTTCTTCGCCATCGATAACGACCTTCCCTTTGCCGGAAAGAACACCGTAGATTTCCTCATTTGCCTTGTGGGAGTGAACAAACGGAACATTTGCTCCCGCAGGAAGCGTATTCAGGCTGATCTCCGCACCAGTCAGGGCGAGCTTTTCGTGAAGCTCCGTCCGATTTTCTTTTCCAACCGTCATTTTTTTTGTGTAGTTTGCCATTGTAAGCACCTCCATTTTGATTCGCAATCTTTCATTGCCTGCGCTAAGTATAGAAGCTCGCACATTCAAAAACAAGTACGCACCTTTTTTGTAACTGTACACTCAAAAACGAATGTGCTATACTCTATACCGAGGTGACCGATATGCGTACAAAAGAAGAACTGCCGGAATGTCCGGTTGCAACAGCAGTATCCCTGATTGGCGGAAAATGGAAGCTCTTGCTTCTGCGCAATCTGAAAGAGCGCCCATGGAGATTCAATGAGTTGCAAAGAAGCATCGACGGGATCTCGCAGAAAGTTTTGACCGAGAGCTTAAGACAGATGATTGATGATGGGCTTGCCTACCGCCGTGATTATCACGAGAATCCTCCCAAAGTAGAATATGGGTTGACCGATCTCGGAACGGAAATGTTACCAATCGTCAAAATGCACTTGCAGACTTTGGCAATTACTATAAATCAGTCGTTGATCGGTCATGATCGATGCCCGCTTAAAAGTTCGCCTGCTGTGGACAATATTCCACCACGAAAGCATGTACAAAACCCGGAACCTTTTCAGGGCCAATGGCTCAAAAAAAAGGGTTCCGGGTTTCTGTTTGATGGAAAGCCCTGCGGTGCGCGGGGCTTTTTTTTATCTTCTGGTATATCCTGCCATGCCGTGCTCGGCGGGGGGTCGTAGTATTCCATCAGGGTGATGTAGTTTTCCGGGTAGTGGCAGAATGCCGCACGCAGAACACTGTCTGCCGGACTGTTCACGCTCATCAGACTGATGATGTAGTACACCAGCAGCTTCAGCACATCGGTCTCCACCTCATAGCACAGGCCCACGGCCAGCACCGGGATCACGATCTGCCGTGCCTGCAGCGGGATGATGGCACCCACCCGCTCCAGAATGGGGCGGCTCATGGCAGAGGCCGTCATTACGCAGCGCAGCACTCTGCTCCAATCCATCTGCCGGATGTTCGGCATGCTGCGCAGACGGGCCATCACGGCCTCGTCGTCCAGGATCACGCCGTCGGCCACCTCTTCCTCCGAGCGGGTAAAGGCGCACTGGATCATATCCATGAATGCCGCTTCGTATTTCTGGTGATAGTTCTCGCGGCTCTTACAGAAACGCAGGGCCGCCGCGATCACCGAATCCACATCTTCCCGGGTCGCCAGCTGGTCGAACCGGAGCGGCACGCCGCCCATGCGGCTCTCGATGATGTTCAGATCGTCCAGCTCGTTCCGATAGGTCGTGGCGGGCAAGAAACGGTCGTTGCCGTTGCGGTGATAGCCCCACTCTTCCGGCATGACCCGGGCCACCACGTCGCCGCTGGAAATGAGATTGAAGATGTTGCTCTCGTCCCAGTCCGCTTTCAGCTGGCCGCTGGCAGTGTGGTTGTTGTCGTAGTCTGCCTGCAGCTCCGGCAGGTCTGCCGCCGTCAGTGCCGCCGGGGCTGCAAAAGTGTACACATAGGTGTTCTCCTGCGCGATCTGCGGCAGCTCCCTGCGCACCCGGGCGGCGGCCAGATTTGCCACTGCCGCGCCGCGGCTGTAACCGCCCAGCCACAACTTGATGGTGCCCAGCTCTCCGGCTGCGGCCTTTGCACAGGCCAGATAGTCCTGCAGGTCTGCAAAGAACTGCTCTGCCGACGTGACAAAGCCGTAATGCCAGCTGTTCTCCCCCAGATGTAGGTTGCTGACCCACTCTGCGCCATAGCCCACGCCGCGCAGCATCGCCGCGATGATGGTGGTGCGCCGTCCCTGCTGCACCAGCGTTTTTCTGGGCAAAGGCGCAGCCCGCCCGGTCTGCCGGTGTATTCAGGCTGCTCTGATAGCCCACGAAGACCGGATTGGCAAAGCCCAGCTCCCGGTAAGCCGCCGCAATGTGGTCTTCGCGGCCCGCTTCCCCCCTCCAGCCAGTAGAGGTCATCGCTGCGGTAGGTATTTGCCGCATGCCGCCACAAGGCCCAGCGTGGCCAGCGCCAGCCGATGGTCATACTTCAGCGCCGTGTTCTCAAAAAAAGGCGTCGGTATAGTAAAAGTCATGGGTCAGATCGGTCTCGCTGTGGTCGCTGCGGAAGGTCATGGGATACCGGTCTTCCGGCACGATGCTGCCCACCACGGCCTGTGTTTCTTCCGGCAGCAGAGCGTCTGCCGCCGCATGGGGAGCCAGCGTGCCCGCCGCCAGCAGCGCGGCAGCCGTTTTACAGAAATCTCTTCGTTTCATGGTCTTTTTCTCAAACGCCCCGGCCCTGACGGGTGATCTCTCCGTACCACTCCGGGCGGCGGTCCCGAACACGCCCCAGCTCATGCGGTTTTCTTCCACCTTGTCCAGATCGAAGGTCGCGGTCAGCACCTGTTCGGTATCGCGGGTGCCGTCTGCCACCAGTGCACCGGTCTCGTCTGCAATGAAGGAGGAGCCGTAGAACCGCAGGGCAGACTTCTGCCCCGCCGTTGGCCTCGCAGGGCTCCACCGTTTCCAGACCGATGCGGTTTGCCGCCAGAACCGGCACAAGGTTGCTGCCGGCATGGCCCTGCATGCAGCGGCGCCAGTGCCCGGCGCTGTCGCAGTCCAGAATGGGTTCGCTGCCAATGGCCGTTGGGTACAGCAGCAGCTCGGCCCCCATCAGGGCCAGACTGCGGGCCGTCTCCGGGAACCACTGGTCCCAGCAGATGCCGACGCCGATGCGGCCAAAGCGGGTATCCCACACCTTGAAGCCGGTGTCGCCGGGGGTAAAGTAGAATTTTTTCCTGATAGTAGTGGTCGTCCGGGATGTGGGTCTTGCGGTAGACGCCCAGCAGGGTGCCGTCTGCGTCCAGCACTGCGATGCTGTTGAACAGCTGGGTGCCTGCCTTCTCATAGAAGCTGATGGGCAGCACCACGCCCAGCTCCTTTGCCACTGCCCGGAAGTGCTGCACTGCCGGATTCTGTGCCGTGGGGGTGGCGTAGGCGTAATATTCATACTGCCGTTCCTGACAGAAATAGGGCCGCTCGAACAGCTCCGGCAGCAGGATGATTTTGGCCCCCTTTGCCGCCGCCTCCCGCACCATGGCATCTGCCTTGGCGATGTTGGCCTCCACCTCTTTTTGCACACTGCATCTGCACCACGGCCACCGTTACGTTTCTCATACTGCTTTCCTCCTCATATCGTTTCTGTCAGCCTCTGGGGATCTGCTGGGTGACGCATTGGATGTTGCCGCCGCCCACCAGAATGCTCCGGGCCGGGATGGGGTACACCCTGCGGCCCGGGAACAGTCCGCCCAGAATGCGCACTGCCTCGGCGTCGTTCTCGTCTCCGAACTGCGGCAGGATGATGCCGCCGTTGGAGATGTAAAAGTTCACATAGCTTGCTGCAAGGCGCTCCCCGGCCTCGCGGGTATCCTCGCCCTCTTCAAAAACATAGCCCTGCAGTTCCTCTTCGGTCACGCAGATGGGCTTTGCCGGCCGGATGGGCAGCTTGTGCACCGTGAAGTGCCGGCCCTTTGCATCGGTAGCTGCTTCCAGCGCATCCAGACTTGCCCTGCTCAGGGCGTACTGCGGGTCGTTTTCGTCCTCCGTCCACGCCAGCACCACCTCTGCCGGGCCCACATAGGCGCACACGTTGTCCACATGCTCGTTGGTCTCGTCGTTGTAGATGCCCCGGGGCAGCCAGACGATCTTCTGCGCACCGAGATAGTTTTTCAGCTCCTGCTCGATCTCGGCCCGGCTCAGCTCCGGGTTGCGGCCCCGGCTCAGCAGGCAGGCTTCGGTGGCAAGGATGGTGCCCTCGCCGTCGACATGAATCGAGCCGCCCTCCAGCACAAAGTGCTGTGCATCATAGCAGTCCATGCCCAGTGCCGCGCAGATGGCGCGGGCGGCTGCGTTGTCCTTTTCCCCAGTGGGCGTACAGGCCGTCGACCTCGCCGCCCCATGCGTTGAACTGCCAGTCCACGCCCCGCACGGTTGCCGTGATCGTCCACCACGCAGGTGGGCCCCACATCCCGCGCCCATGCGTCATCGGTCTCGATGGTCAGCACATGGATGTTCTCGTCCCCGGCAAACTCCGCCTGCACGGCACCGGCATCCGCCGGGCCGGCCAGCATCCACACCGTCTCGCTCTCGGCAATGGCGCGGGCGGCCTGCGCAAAGGCAGGCTGGGCGTCCCGGCCGCCGTACAGCCAGGAACCGGGCCGCACCGGCCAGATCATCACACAGCCGCGGTGCGGCTCATATTCCGCCGGCATCCGGAAGCCCTCGGCGGCGGGCAGGGTAGAAAAAAAGTGTGCATTGCATTCTCCTGTTGTTTTTTGTCTAGTATACCGGATTTTCCCCGCAGATACAATAGACTTGCCACCCGCACCCCTGCATCCGGGCGCATTTTGCAAAAAATTCAGCCGATGCACCAAACACCGGCTGAAATGTGCTATAGTAATAGGGATCCCGCGTTACTGCAGCTCGACCTGCT
>VOFJ01003190.1_pt1 | contig 25304 bp, 25 predicted proteins | sample 5384081 | NCBI WGS metagenome assembly VOFJ01 (sample SAMN12384729, study PRJNA508395) | human gut metagenome | isolation source: healthy gut I | host: Homo sapiens | reverse complement strand
CCGCGGCTCTTGCCCAGCTCGATGGGCAAAAACTCGTACCCGCGGCTCAGCATCTCGTTGACCAGCTGCAAGCTGACCAGCACGTCCTCATCCTTGGCGTTCTTTTCCTCCTTCAGACGGCGCTTGACCGCCTCCATGTGGGCACGCGCCACGGCAGCACCGCCGATGGCGGCTTCGTAGTCGATATCGTCGCCGCGCACGGTAAAGTACACCGCATAGAAGGCCTGCGGCTTGTAGATCTTGTACCACATCAGCCGGATGGCGCTCATCAAATAGGCCACAGCATGGGCCTTGGGGAACATATATTTGATCTTGCGGCAGCTCTCGATGTACCAGTCCGGTACCTCATGCTCCCGCATGGCTTCCTCCCAGCCCGGCTGGAAGCCGCCCTTAGCCACCTTGCCCTTACGCACGGCCTCCATGATATCAAAGGCCATCTTGGGCTCCAGCCCCTTGCGCAGCAGGTACAGCATGATACTGTCACGGCAGCCGATGACCTCTGCAATGGTGCAGGTGCCGCTGCGGATCAGCTCGTCCGCGTTGCCCGTCCACACGTCCGTGCCGTGGGACAGACCGGAGATCTGGATCAGCTCGGAGAAATTCTTAGGCCGTGCCTCCACCAACATTCCGCGCACGAAGTTCGTGCCCATCTCCGGGATGCCGAAGGTGCCGGTCTGGCTGTCGATCTGTTCCGGGGTCACACCAAGCGCTTCCGGACTGGTCAGCAGACTGTACACCTTGGGGTCGTTCATGGGGATGCTGTCCACCGGGATGCCGGTGTATTCCTCAAAATACTTGTAGAAAGTGGGCATATCGTGGCCCAGTTCGTCCAGCTTGAGCAGGGTGTCGTGTAGGTACTTAAACTCGAAGTGGGTGGTCAACAGACCGCCCGCCACGTCATCCGCCGGGTGCTGGATGGGACAAAAATCGTAGATCTCGTAGGTGTCCGGCACCACCACCAGGCCGCCCGGGTGCTGGCCGGTGGTGCGCTTGACACCGGTGCAGCCCAGCGTCAGGCGGTTTTCCTCGGCGTGGTTCACGGTGCGCTGCCGCTCGTCCAGATATTTTTTAACGTAGCCGTAGGCCGTTTTATCCTGAATACCGGACACCGTGCCCGCCTTGAACACGTTGGCCTTGCCGAACAGCTCCTCGGTATAGCGGTGAACGTTGGACTGGTACTCGCCGGAGAAGTTCAGGTCGATATCCGGCACCTTGTCGCCATCGAAGCCCAGGAAGGTCTCGAAGGGGATGTCGTGGCCGTCCACCAGCATCCGGGTGCCGCAGTGGGGGCAGTTCTTGTCCGGCAGGTCAAAGCCATCATCCACGCTGCCGTCGGTGATGAACTCGCTGTGCTTGCAGTTGGGGCAGCGGTAGTGGGGCGCGGGCAGGCTGTTTACCTCCGAAATGCCGGAAAAGTGCGCCACAGCGCTGGAGCCGACAGATCCACGGCTGCCCACCTGGTAGCCGCCTGCGTTGGAAAACGCCACCAGCTTGACCGCAATGACGTACAGAACCGCGTAGCCGTGGCCGCAGATGGAGTCCAGCTCCTTTTGCAGCCGCTTTTCCACGATCTCGGGCAAGGGGTCTCCGTAATCCCGCTTGGCGTGCTCCCACGTGGCATCGCGGAGCTGCTGCTCTGCGCCCTCGATGCTGGGCGGGTAGGTGCCCCGGGGGATGGCGCGCACGTTGTTGTCGATCATGGCGGCGATCTTGCGGGGGTTCTTTACTACCACCTCGTAGGCCTTTTCCTTGGGCAGATAGTAGAACTGCGCCAGCATATCCTGCGTGGTGCGGAAGAACAGCGGCGGCTGATTGTCGGCATCCTTAAAGCCGTTGCCCGCCTGTAATACAGCGCGATAGATCGCATCCTCCGGCTCGGTAAAGTGCACGTCGCCGGTGGCAATGACCGGTTTGTGCAGATCATCACCCAGCTTGATAACGGTGCGGTTGAACTCCTTGATCCGTTCCTCGCTGTCCACCTTGCCGTCCCGCACCATATAGGCGTTGTTGCCCAGCGGCTGGATCTCAAGAATATCGTAGTAGGCGGCGATTTTTTTTCAGTTCCTCGTAGCTGGTGCCGTCCACGATGGCGCGGTACAGCTCGCCTGCCTCACAGGCACTGGTGAGCAGCAGGCCGTCCCGGTACTTGTTCAGCAGACTGCGGGGCACGCGGGGCTTTTTGAAGAAGTAGTTGACGTGTGCCTCGCTGACGATTTTGTACAGGTTCTTCAGACCCATCTGGTTTTTGACCAGAATGATCAGGTGGTAGTATTTCTTTTTCAGCACCTCACGGTTGCCGCCAAGACCGGTGTTGATTTCGCTGACCTTCGTTACCTCTTTTTCCGCTAAGTCGTTCAGCATCACGCAGAAGATGCGTCCCAGTGCAGCGGAGTCCTCGCAGGCGCGGTGCGCCTCGTAGGCGGGCAGTTCCAGATGCTTATTGATGGTGCCCTGCTTATAATTGTGCAGGCCCGGGTACATAGTCTGCGCCATGGTCAGGGTGTCAATATAGGTAGGCTCCAGCTTGATGCCGCTGCGCTTGGCAGCTGCCCGCAGAAAGCGCATATCAAAGGCGTGGACGTTGTGTCCCACCAGAATGCGGTCGCCCGCAAAGGCAAGAAAAGCTTCCAGCGCTTCCTTTTCGCTGGGGGCGTCCGCTACCATCTCGTTGGTGATGCCGGTCAGCTCGGTGATCTTGGGGGTGATGGGCTTGCCGGGCTTGACGAAGGTATCGAACTCCTCCACCACCTCGCCGTTGCGGATGATGACCGCGCCAATCTCGGTAAGGTACTCTACCCCGGGGTCAAGACCGGTGGTCTCGGTGTCAAACACGCAGAACTCGCCGTCCAGCGGCTGATCCTTTACGCCGTAAACGCAGGGCACCATGTCGTCCACAAAATAGGCCTCGCAGCCGTAGATGAGCTTGAAATCCGGGTCTGTTTTATGGATATCGTCGGCTGCCAGCATGGCTTCCGGATAACCCTGACACACACCGTGGTCGGTGATGGCAATGGCGGGGTGTCCCATGCGGTGCGCCAGCTTGACGATGCCGCCGGGGTCGCAGAAGCCGTCCATGCTGGAAAGCTTGGTGTGCAGATGCAGCTCCACCCGCTTTTCCGGGGCAGTATCCTCCCGCTTTTTGCGCTCCACGATCAGCACATCGTAGGGGTACACGATGTAGTCGTGCTCGTATTTATCGTAGGAGCAGTCGCCCCGCACAATGACCGTGCTGCCCTTGCCAATGCCCTCCCACTTGGAGCAGTCCTCCCCTTCCTGTGCACGGACTTTCAGGTTGATCGAGCCGGTATAGTCGGTGATAGACACGGTGTAGATCTTGCGGTAGTTGCCCTTGACCTCGGTAAAGAACACATCGCCCCAGATCATGCACTTGCCGCCCTCGCCGCCCAGATCCTTGAGGGGCGTAAGGTTTTTGGGGGTGAACATTTTGCCGTGGAAGATGGTAACCGGCTTGTCGGTAAGGTTGAGCCCCTCCACCTTGATAGACGGTGCGGTGTTCTTTTTCTCGAATTTGACCACCGGCGGTGCGATCTTGCGCTCCAGCTTTTCCTCCATCTGCTGCTGCTCCGCCGCAGTCACTGCGCTTTGCAGCGTCACCTTGGGGGTAACGCCGGTATGCTCGGCAACGCGCTTTGCAAGCAGTTCTTCAAAGCCCATCTCCTGCAAAAACTTTGTACCGTGGCACACCCCCACCGTGATGTTCTGCCCGGTGATGGTAATGCTGCTCCTGTCCAGAAAGCCGTTGATGGGCACACCGTCCCGCTTCATGTCCTCCAGCAGGATGCGCAAAGCGTGCTCGTCCAGCATGGCATAGCCGAACAGGTTCTTGATCTTCAGTTCAAAGCCCTCGTAGTCCGGCTGCAGGGAAGCCAGTAGCCGGGCGCAGAGGTTCTGATCCAGCGGGGCGGCGCTGCGCAGAGTAAACTCGACCTGCCGGTCCTGCCGCAGCATCCGGGCGTGCTCCACGATCACCTGCCCGAAGCAGGCCGCAAAATCCGGGTCCGCCATAAACTGCGGCCACAGCTGGGAAACGAGTGGTGTCACAAATGGTACTCCTTTTTAGTGGGTTCTTTACAGCACAAACTGCCGCACCCGTTTTTGCGGGTGTGGCAGTAGCGAAAAGAATGCTTACAATTTATAGATCTCGTCCATGAACTGATCCAGAATGTTATCGCCGGTCAGCTTTTTGATGGGCTTGCCGTGGATGAACAGCACCGCCTCGCCCTTGCCGCCAGCAATGCCGATATCAGCTTCGCGGGCTTCGCCGGGGCCATTGACAACGCAGCCCATCACGGCCACCTTGATGGACTTTTTGTAGCCCTGCAGCCGCTTTTCCACCTCGTTGGCGATCTCGGTGCAGGGGTACTGGGTGCGTCCGCAGGTGGGGCAGGTGATGACCTCCGGTCCGGTGACCGGGAAGCCCACGGCGCGCAGGATGTTGAAGCCTGCCTCCACCTCTTTTTCCGGCTCGGCAGCCAGCGACACGCGGATGGTATCGCCGATGCCCTCCAGCAGCATCCCGCCGATGCCCATGCCGCTTTTCAGCAGACCCATCTGGTAGGTACCGGCCTCGGTGACGCCCACATGGAGCGGGTAGTCGGTGACGGCGCTGAGCTGGCGGTAGGCTTCCATCATGCGGGGCACGTTGGAGTTTTTGATGGAGATAACGATGTTGTTAAAATCGAACTTTTCCAGCAGCCGCACATGGTACAAAGCGCTTTCCACCATAGCTTCCGGGGTGGGTGCGCCGTAGCGGGCCAGAATGTGCTTTTCCAGACTGCCGCCGTTGACGCCGATGCGGATGGGGATATTCTTCTGCTGGCAGGCATCCACGACAGCCTTCACCCGGTCATCGTCGCCGATATTGCCCGGGTTGATGCGGATCTTATCCACGCCTACGTCGGCGCAGGCCAGGGCAGCCTTGTAGTCGAAGTGGATGTCTGCCACGATGGGGATGTTCACTGCGTTCTTGACCGCCTCGATGCACTTGGCGTCTGCCGCGCTGGGACAGGTCACGCGCAAAATCTGACAGCCTGCCGCTTCGCAGCGCTTTGCCTGCGCCACATTGCCCTCGATGTCCTCCACCGGCACATTGAGCATGGTCTGCACCGCAATAGGGTTGCTGCCGCCAATGGTCACATTGCCGATCTTCACTTCACGTTTTTTCTGCCGCATAAGGGTTCCCCTTTCTTATACTGTCCCGGTAATAAGCCGGAGAATATCGTTGTAGGTTGCAAAGATCATCAGCCCGAACAGCAGCCCGAAGGTTGCAAGGGTGAGCACGCTTTGCAGCTTTTCCGGCACTGCATGGCCGGTAACGCCTTCAATGATCAAAAATACTACCTTGCCGCCGTCCAGCGCCGGGAAGGGCAGCAGGTTGAGGATGCCAAGGTTGACGGTAATCAGTGCCAGCAGTTCCAGCAAGTCCTGCCAGCCATAGCTGGCGGCCTGCCCGATGGCCGACACGATGCCCACCGGGCCGGAGAGGTTGTTGATGCTCTCCCGCCCGCGCAGCAGGTCAATAAGAGAGGTGAACACGATGCGGCCGTAATACAGCACGCTGTTGCTCGCCTCCCGCAGCACGTTACCAAGGGTCTTTTCCAGCCCGTAGACGGAAAAACCGATGCTCATGTGGGTCTCGCCCTGTTCGTCCTGCCATGTGTCGAACTGCACCCCCGGCAGCTGCACCTTTTGGCCATCCCGCAGTACGGTGAAATCCGCACTGTAAGACTGGGTGCGCACCAGCTCGTACAGGATATCATTGGCCACAAAGCAGCGGCGGCCGTTCACCGCCAGAACCTTGTCCCCCGCCTGCAGGCCGGTCTGCCCGCAGAGGGCACCGTCCTGAATGGCGTAGATGGTCTTGCTGGTGATGGGCTCATTCTGGGCGGCGATCAAAACCACCAGCACCACAAAGCCCAGCACAAAATTCATGACCGCACCGGCTACCATGACCAGTGCCCGCTGCCAAACCGGCGCCTCGTTCAAGGGGACGCCGGTGGGCTGCACAGACGCTTCCGTCTCCGGGGCGGGCTGCTCCTGCACAGTATGGGCAGCTTCTGCCTGCTGGCTTTCGGGGCTTTCCTCCCCTTCCAGCGCTACAAAGCCACCCACAGGCAGGGCGCGCAGACTGTACTGGGTGCCTTTATGATTCTTTTTCCAGAGCACCGGCCCCATGCCGATGGAAAACTCGTTGACCTGAATGCCGCAGAGCTTTGCCACAGTAAAATGCCCGAACTCGTGGATGGCGATCACCGCACTGAACACGAGCAGCGCGGCAAGGATGGTGATAATAAATGACATTCGTTCTCCTATACCGCCCCGGAACCGTTACAAAAACAGCGCCGGGGCGTATATTTCTGATAAAGCGTTACAGGTGTGCCTGCACGAATGCGCGCGCCATGCGGTCGCACTCGTACACGTCTGCCAGCGTATAGTCGCCGCCAAAGCTGTCGCTGTCCACCATGCCTCCACCAAGCGGCCGATATCCAAAAAGCCGATCTTGTCCTCAAGGAACAGCTTAACGGCTTCCTCGTTGGCACCGTTGGCGGCGCAGGGGCCAAGACCGCCCTTGCGAATGGCCTTTTTGCAGGCGGCAAGGCAACGGAAGGTCTCTTCGTCGGCCACATCGAAGGTGAGCAGCTTCAGGGTGGTAAAGTCCAACTCCGGCACTACGCCCGGCACACGCTTGGGGTAGGTCAAGGCGTACTGGATGGGGATACGCATATCCGGCACACCCAGCTGCGCGATGATCGAATTATCGCTGAACTGCACCGCAGAGTGGACGATACTCTGGCGCTGCACCACGATTTGGATTTTTTCCGGGGGCAGACCGAAGAGCCATACAGCCTCGATCAGTTCCAGACCCTTGTTCATCAGGGTGGCGGAGTCGATGGTGATCTTTGCGCCCATATTCCAGTTTGGGTGCTTGAGGGCGTCTGCACGGGTCTTGCCGCGCAGCTGCTCGGTGGTCATGCCGAAAAAGGGGCCGCCGGAGGCCGTGAGCAGAATTTTGGTCAGACTGGGGGCGCTTTCCTTATCCTGCAGACACTGGAAGATGGCGGAGTGCTCGCTGTCTACTGGAAGCAGCTGTACGCCGTGCTTTTCCACAGCTTGCGTGACCAGATGACCGCCGGTGACAAGGCTCTCCTTGTTGGCCAGTGCCAGGTCATGGCCGCTTTCGATGGCGCACAGGCTGGCACCAAGGCCGGCAATGCCCACCACACTGTTCAGCACCACATCCGGGCCGTCCAGCGCAGCCAGCTCTTTCAGCCCCTCCGGGCCGGTGAGCAGCTTGGGCGCATTTGCCCGGCCTGCCAGCGCAGCGTCCAGCTTTGCGGCGGCGTCCGGGTCGGTCATGCAGACGTATTTCGGGTGGAATTCTTCTATCTGCTGCAAAATTTTTTCTACATGGCTGTGGGCCGACAGGCCGAACACCTCATACCCTTGAGCGCGGATGACATCCAGACTCTGGGTGCCGATGGAGCCGGTAGAACCCAGCAGCGTAATTTTTTTAGACATAATAGTTTCCTCCCCTGTATCAGGCGTAGAACACGGCGGTAATGACCATGGTCACGAAGGGCGCGATGAACATCACGCTGTCAAAGCGGTCCAGAATGCCGCCGTGCCCCGGGAAGATGGTGCCGTAGTCCTTGATGCCGCACTGGCGCTTGACCACGCTGGCAAACAGGTCGCCGTAGATGCCCAGCACAGCGGCGATACAGCCCAGCAGCGCAATGATAACATACATGGAAACGCCGATATTAGAGCGGGTAAAGGCCTCCATGCGGTCTGCGGCCATGGAGTAGATCAGGGTCGCGACCACGCCGAACACCATGGTGCCCAGCACGCCGCCGATGGCACCCTCCACCGTCTTTTTGGGGCTGACCACCGGGCACAGCTTATGCTTGCCGAAGGCGCGGCCTGCAAAATAGGCACAGGTATCGCCGCCCCATGCAAAGCAGAGGATGAGCAGGATGAAGAAAACCGCGTCATAGCCGAATTTTTCCACTGGCAGACGCTCCTTGAGCAGAACGAAGGAGTAGAAGCAGAAGATCACGATGCCCGAAAACACCAAAAGACCGCTGGCCTTCTGGTAGCTGATGGTGCCGTTGCGCACCACCAGATAGATGGCAAAAAAGGTGACCAGCACAAAGGACATCGGCATGACCAGCTTGCGCATGGCGCTATAGCTGGAAAGCATGACCAGCAATGTATAGGGTACCAGCACTGCGTACATGAGCCAGTCTTTTTTTTCAAAGCCGAGGGCGCTGTAAATCTCGTGGATGGCGATCAGGGTAATGGCTGCGATCACCAGATTGAACACCATGGTGTTGAAGGTAAACATCACGCCGATGAGTACCAGAATGCCCACGATCGCAGTAATAATGCGTGTTTTCATAGGTTTCGATCTCCTTTGTTCTTCCGGCAGCAGCCCCTTGCAGGGCAACGCATTCCGACCCGAGGAAGTACCGGGTCTGTCGGGTCTGCACCATAGGTGCAGGGTTTGCAATACGGACAGATTGCCGCTCAGATGCCGCCGAACCGGCGGCTGCGGTGGTTGAACTCCTCAATGGCGGTATCCAGATCGGCGCGGGTAAAGTCCGGCCAGAGCACATCCATCTCCACCAGTTCCGAATAGGCGGCCTGCCAGAGCATAAAGTTGGACAGCCGCTTTTCGCCGCTGGGACGCAGGATAAAGTCCGGGTCCTTCTGTCCGGCGGTGTACATGGCATCGCTCATCATCTGCTCGTTGATGTCCTCGGGGCGGATCTCGCCTGCCACAGCCTTTGCGGCCAGCTGCTGCGCCGCCCGCACGATCTCCGGGCGGCCGCCGTAGTTGATGGCGATGTTCAGGGTCATGCCGGTCTTGCAGGCAGAGTCCCCTTCCAGTTCATTCATCATCTTTTGCAGCTTGGGGTCCAGCGCGGTGCGGTCGCCCAAGAACTTGATGCGGATATTGCGGTTCTTGTAATCAAAGCCCTCGATGAGGTACTGGGCGAACAGCTTCATGATGGCACCCACCTCTTCCAGCGGGCGCTTCCAGTTCTCGGTAGAGAAAGCATAGAAATACACCGATGCTACGCCAAGTTCATCGCAGTAGTTGGCAATATCCTTGAACACCGCCGCACCTTTTTTGTGTCCTGCGGTGCGGGGCAGGCCGCGGTTTTTCGCCCAGCGGCCATTGCCGTCCATGATGATGCCGATGGAAAGCCCCTCGGCAAATTCTTTGGGGTGTGCCATTTATACCTCCCGGCAGCAGGGCTGCCCTGCAAAAAGTGCCGCGCACCTTTCACCAGCGCACGGCACCTCCCAGTTGTTATTGTGTGCTGCGGATCAGACGGCCATGATCTCCTTCTGCTTTTCTTCCACGGCAGCATCAATGTTCTTGATATACTTATCGGTCAGCTTCTGGACATCCTCTTCCATGGTCTTCTGGGTGTCCTCGGTCAGCTCGCCGGCCTTCTTCATGGCCTTAGCCTTATCCATAGCGTCGCGGCGCACGTTACGCACGGCAACCTTGGCGTCCTCACCCAGCTTGAGACCTCCTTGGCCAGCTGCTTGCGGCGCTCCTCGTTGGGTGCGGGGAAGTTCAGGCGGATGGTAACGCCGTCATCAATGGGGGTGATGCCCACATCGCTGGCCATGATTGCCTTGCTGATGGGGCGCAGCAGGGTGCGGTCCCAAGGGGTGATGGTGAGGGTGCGTGCCTCAGAGACGGCCACAGCGGCCAACTGCTGGATGGGGGTGGGAGCACCGTAGTAGTCCACGACCACCTTATCCAGCACGGCGGGGTTCGCACGGCCTGCGCGCACAGCGGCCAGCTCGCGGCTGAGGTGCTCCACAGAGCTCTTCATCTTATCTTCGTAAACCTTGGTGTTGCTGCTCATTGTCGTTGTTCTCCTGTTTCTTTTCTATTCTATTGATCCATGCAGGCAGCGCACTGCGCCGCTGCTGCTCTATCCAATCGTATGCAGTTGCACCGGGGCGCTATGCTCAGCCCTCATACACCAGCGTGCCCATGTTCTCGCCCTGCACAGCCTTTGCGATGTTGTCCGGGTCGGCCAGATCAAACACCAGGATGGGCAGCTTGTTGTCGCGGCACAGGGTAGCTGCGGTACCGTCCATAACGGCCAGCTGATCCTCCAGCACCTTGGTAAAGGTAAGGGTATCGTACTTTTTGGCATCCGGGTACTTGTGGGGATCCTTATCGTAAACGCCGTCCACCATGGTCGCCTTGAACATCACGTCGGCGCTCACCTCCACGGCGCGCAGGGCAGTTGCCGTATCGGTGGAGAAGAAGGGGTTGCCAGTGCCGCCGCCGAACACGGCGATCTTGCCCTCATCCATGGCGCGCAGAGCGTCCTTGCGGGTAAAGGCCGGGGCCACCTGCGGCATGGTGATGGAGGTGAACACCTCAGTGGGCACACCCAGCTGTTCCAGCTTGTCGGAGACAGCCAGTGCGTTCATCACGGTTGCCAGCATACCGATCTTATCGGCCAGAGTGCGCTCCATCTTGCCGCTGGAACGGCCGCGCCAGAAGTTGCCGCCGCCAACCACGATGCCGATCTGCACGCCCAGCTCATGTGCTTTCTTCACGCCGCCGCAGATCGCGTCCATGGTGGGTTCATCAAAACCCATGCCCTTTTCGCCGCCCAGTGCTTCGCCGCTGATCTTCAGAAGGATACGCTGATATTTCAATGCCATAATCCACACACCACCTGTTTATCTTCCGTCGGGGCATAGGCATACCCTGCATTTTTTACTATAGCTTATTTTACAATAAAACATTCATAAAGTAAACAGGAAATCTGCCCAGAAAAAATATGGAACGTTTTATGAACAGGCCCCCGGCAAAATTGGGGCTGGACATTTTCCGGCAGACATGCTATACTACTATTCTTCGCAAATGCGGGCATCGTACATCGGCTAGTATATCAGCCTTCCAAGCTGAGGAGGTGGGTTCGATTCCCATTGCCCGCTCCACGAAAAAGGCACGCTGATTTGTCTGGAATCAGCGTGCTTTTTCTTATTATTTACCACGCTTTTTACTTCACATAGCAAAACAGCAGGCAGCTCCCGCAAAAAAGGAGCTGCCTGCTGTTGTTTTTCATTCTGTCAGGCCCAGGGCTGCAAACTCTCTTGCAAGGCCGTCCTCGTACACGGTGGGGGCGATGCGGTCGCACAGCTGCTTCAGCCGCTCCGAGCCGTTGCCCATGCACACACTGATCCCGGCGGCCTGGGTCATCTGCAGGTCGTTATCGCTGTCGCCAAAGCCAATGGTATCTTCCTGCGGGTGGCCCAGATGTTGGCAGATGGCCCGGGATGCCGGTGCCCTTGTCGAATTTGCGGTTGATGAGCTCCCCCGTTCACCATGCCGTCATCCATGGTGTCCAGGTTGCTCTCGCAGAACACGAACTGGTCCTGATACAGCCGCTTGGCCTCGTCCAGATCGCGCAGGTGCTCAGCAATGTACACGATCTTGTAGATCGGCTGGCCGTCGTACCGGCTCAGCGGGGGGTCAGGCTCATGCCGTCCTGCATGGCCTTGCGCCAGCGGGCTGCCTCGCTGTTCAGGGGCTTGTCCGGCGCGTCGGCGGTAAACTTCCAGCGTGCGGTCATCTTCGGCCCGGCAAAGGTATCGTCACGGGACTCCAGCGTGTAGTCCACGCCGTGCTGCTCCAGCACGGCGCTCAGCCCGCTGCACTGTTCCGGCTCCATGGGAAGGTCCACCAGCACCTGCCCGTCGCAAAGCACATAGCCGCCCGCGCTGCAGATGGCACCGTCAAAACAGCCGTACTCCAGCAGCGGCGCGGTCATGCGCAGGTTGCGTCCGGTGCACAGAAACAGCTTGTGCCCGTTGGCCCGGGCCGCCCGCAGCGCCTGCAGGGTGCTGTCCGGGATGAGCATATCCCCCGGCGGCAGCAGGGTGCCGTCAATGTCCAAAAAGATCAGCTTACGGTTCATGCGTCCTCCTTTATCCGGATCGAACCACGGTCCACCACGCTGTACCCCAGGGTGGTCTGGCGGACAGGGCCGCCGTTTTCCGGGTGCTCCAGCATCTGCAGCAGCATCCGGGCGGCTTCCACACCCACCTGTTTCTGGTAAAAGCGCACGGTGGTCAGACCCGGCTCCACAACGCCGCCCACCCAGCTGTCGCCAATGCCGGCCAGACTGACCTGGGTGCCGATGGCGCGGCCTGCCGCCCTGAGTGCCCGCATGGCCCCCAGCGCCACCGTGTCGGTCACGCACACCACGCCGTCAGATCCGGGCAGCAGGCCAGCAGCTCGTTCATGCAGCGCTCGCCCTCTTCCATGGTAAAGGCAGAGAGCAGCACAGCCGGGGCAGCTTGTCGCCGTCCAGCCCGGCAGCGTTCAGGGCGTCCTGCACACCCTGACGGCGCGCAAGCCCGACGGCCTGATCCTTCTCGGTGCCGCCGATGTACGCCAGCCTGCGGTGCCCGCAGGCCAGCATCCGCTGGGCCAGCTCCCGGGCCGCACTGCGATCATCGTTGTACACGCAGGGCACCTCCGGGAAGCGCTGCCCGGTGACCACCAGCGGCACCCGGCAGGCCTTGAAGGCCCGGGCTGGCTGAGGGCTGTAGTAGCACCCCAGCAGGATGATGCCCGCCACATGGTTGCGCTGCATGGCGGTCAGGTAGCCCAGCTCCCGCTGCTCGTCCAGCTCGGTGTTGCCCAGCAGAATCAGGTAGTTCTGTTGACCCAGTTCGCTGGCAATGCCGGCGGTGATCTGCCCCACCGACTGGGAGCTGATGCTGGGGGCAATGACCCCGATCTGGTTCACCCGGCCGGTGCGCAGAGTCTGCGCGGCGGTGTCCGGGCGGTAGCCTGTTTTTTCCACCACTTCCCGGATGGCTTCCCGCTTCTGTTCACTGAGCGGCCCGCCGTTGAGATAGCGGCTGACTGCCGCGCTGGACACGCCAGCCATTTTTGCAATGTCACTGATGGTCATGGGGCAAGTTCCTCTCACACGCTCTGCTTCCCGCAGATTGTAAACGTTTTCATTTTCTATTATAAACCGGCCTGCACCGTCCCGCAAGGGGTGCAATGGCCTGTTTTGTTGCAGCGGCATCCCCAGTTTTTGGCAGTCCTGCACAAATCCGTTTGCATCTGGCAAGCAGAATCCAACTCTTTTTTTTTGCTATTCCGGCGGGCAGCCCTTACAGGACACCCATGTGCAGTGCCCGCAGCAGCAGGCCCAGCACCAGCACCACCAGCAGCAGGGTCAGGATGGTCCTGTTCCCGGTGCGCTTCTTTTGGAGCTGCGGCGTGCCGGGGCGCTGCGCTTGCGGGCAGCCGTGCGGCTGTTGTTCGACGCTTTCCCGCCCGACGTCCTGCTGCCGGTACGGGCCGCAGGCTTCGCCGCTTTGCTCTGCCCGCGGGTGTTGTCGGCCGGGCGGGCCGCTTTCCGGGCACCGCACTGCCCCAGAAAGCTCTCGGCCTCCCGGTAATACTGGGCCAGCTCGTTTTCCCGGAAGGCGGTGTCCGCATACCCTTCTTCCAGGCTCTCGATGGCCTCATTGAACAGCAGTGCGGCCTGCGCTGCATCCTGTGCGTCGGCGGCGTGGGCGGCTTCGTTGCGGGCCGTGCGCACCGCGTTGCAGGCCCGGCGGGCTGCGCCGGGGTGCGGCGTATTGCCCAGCAGGTCCAGAGGCTTGGCCGCGTCTTTTTCCGGGTCCAGCAGCACCCGCATACACAGGGTGGTATCCAGCTGCTGCCAGCTGGTCTTGCCGCTCAGATCCGGCATTCGGTCGTAGTAATCCGGGCTTTCTTTCTGGCGCTGGGCCAGGTGCTTCAGCAGCGCGTCCAGGCTGTGGCTGCCCGGCTTCTGCTCCCAGTGCCAGCGCAGCAGGCGGCGGCTGATCTCGTCGCATTCGGTCTTGATCTCAAATGCAGCCTGCAATGCTTCGTCCTGCATAATGGCCTCCTTTTTTTCCTTCTTGTGCAGAAAAGGCGGAGGTGGCACACGCCTTCCTCCGCCTTCTTTCTGCATTCTTTACAGCATGAATTGATAATACACAAAGAACCGCACAGGGCCACTGCCGCACAGACGATGGCCGTGATGGGCGGCACCCAGCGGATCAGCGCTTCGGCCACGCTGTCGCGGTCATCTTCCTCGTCCTCGTCCAGATCGTCATCCGGCACATCCTGCACCGGTTCGGCGCGGCGGGGAGGGCGCGGGGGGGATCACCCGGGTGCCCTCGTCGGTACTGCTGCCGCGGGAACGCCGCCCGGGTGGATGCATCCAGCACACGGGTGTGCTCCTCGGCATCCTCCAGCGGCTCGCGGCGGAGCTTCAAAGGGTTCCACCTCCTCGGCCGGGCTGCGGGGTGCGCTCACCACGCGGGTGGGCTCCTCGCCAGCGGGTGCAGCCCCCACGATGCGGGTAGGCTCTTCCGCTGCGGCGGGCGATGCCGGAACTTCGGCTGCGGGGCCGGGCAGGGCTGCTCCGGCTGCAGCAGCGTGTTCAGCGCGTTCTGCAGCAGGATGCGGTCACACCGGCACTCGGTGCAGTAGACCGTATCCTTCCTCCTTTTGGGATGGAATGCACCGCAGGCGCAGTACCAGCCGTTCTCAAACACCTGGGGCTGATACTTCAGGCCGGTGCGGTTCATGCGGCTTTCCAGCGCCTTTTGCAGCTCCGGGCTCAGGCGGCGGGGGGCCGGCAGGCGCACCCGCTTGATGCCGTCCAGGTGCACCACGCGCTTGCCGTTGTACACATTGACCAGCGAGACATCCACGCTGGTGATGGCCTTGGCCGTAATGAACACGGCATCATCCATGCCAAACAGCTCGCCGGGCTTCACCTTCGATGTCCCGGTACTCAAACTGATCCTCGCACAGGATCACGCCGTCCACGCCCTTGCACTTGAAGTGGATCTCCAGTGCGGTCAGGGTCACGCGGGAAATATTCTTGAAGGTCAGGCAGACGGCGTGCTCGCCGCTGACGTCCCCCGAGCAGCTCCACGCAGACAAACTGCACCGGACTGCCGGGGGTATAATAGTTTGCGCGGGTCCGTGCGACCGGGTTAAAATTTTCCTCCACGACACTCGCTCCTTTCCGGGGTTTTCTAAAAAGCTTTAGTCCTGGGCATCCGGGGCATCTGGCTGCGGCATTTCCGGCTGGGCAGGCTCGGCCTGCTCGGCCGGTTCTGCACGCTCGGCAGTCTCCGCAGGCTCTGCGGGCTGCACCGGGGCGGGCTGCACGGTCTGGTCGGGCTGTGCCTGCTCGGGCTTTGCATCCTCGCAGGGAGGCAGGGTGCCGCCGGCCATAATGGTGTTGAACTGCTCCTCGTTGAGCTTTTCGCGCTCCATCAGAGCCTTGGCCAGCGCATGGAGCTGGTCGATGTGCTCGGTCAGGGTGCGGCGGCAGGTCTCGTAGGCCTCGTCGATGATATCGCGCATCTCGCTGTCGATCTCGGCAGCGGTGGTCTCGCTGTAACCCTTGCCCTGACCAAAGTCGCGGCCAAGGAAGGTCTCCTCCTGCGAGGTGCCGTAAACCACGGGGCCCAGACGCTCGGAGAAGCCGTAGCGGGTGATCATCTGGCGGGCGATATTGGTGGCCTGCTGCAGGTCGTTGGAAGCACCGGTGGAGATGTCCTCCAGAATCAGCTGCTCGGCCACACGGCCACCCAAGCTGGACACGATGTCCTCGAACATCTCGCCCTTGGTCACATAGCTGCGATCTTTTTCCGGCAGATACATGGTGTAGCCGCCGGCCTGACCGCGCGGGATGATGGTGATCTCGTGCACGCGGGGATGATGCTTGCAGTAGAAGCCTGCCACTGCGTGACCGGCCTCGTGGTAGGCGGTGAGTTTTTTCTCCTCCGGGGTGACCACGCGGCTCTTCTTCTCGGGGCCAGCCATCACCTTCATGGAGGCTTCCTCGATATCCTCCATGGTAATGGCCTTGCGGTTGCGGCGGGCTGCCAGCAGCGCGGCCTCGTTGACAAGGTTCTCAAGGTCTGCACCGGCAAAACCGGCGGTGCGCTGGGCAATAACCTTCAGGGAGACGTCCGGTGCAAGGGGCTTGTTGCGGGTATGCACCTTCAGGATCTCCTCGCGTCCCTTGACATCCGGCAGACCCACATAGACCTGACGGTCAAAGCGGCCGGGACGCAGCAGCGCCTTGTCCAGAATATCAGCACGGTTGGTGGCCGCCATGACGATGATGCCATCGTTGGCCTCAAAGCCGTCCATCTCCACCAGCAGCTGGTTCAAGGTCTGCTCGCGCTCATCGTGACCGCCGCCCAGACCTGCGCCGCGCTGACGACCCACGGCATCGATCTCGTCGATGAAAATGATGCAGGGCATGGTCTTTTTGGCCTTATCGAACAGGTCACGCACGCGGGATGCGCCCACGCCGACGTACATCTCCACAAAGTCAGAGCCGGAGATGGAGTAGAAGGGCACCCCCGCCTCGCCTGCACAGGCACGGGCCAGCAGGGTCTTACCGGTACCCGGAGGGCCCACCAGCAGCACACCGTGGGGGATGCGGGCACCCAGCGTATTGAACTTATCGGGGCTCTTGAGGAACTCCACAACTTCCTTGAGCTCCTCTTTTTCCTCGTCCTCACCGGCCACATCGGCAAAGGTGGCAGTCTTTTTGTTCTCGTGCTCGTCCTTTACCTTGGCCTTGCCCACGTTCATGATGCCGCCGCCACCGGCGCCGCCACGCATCATGGAGAACAGCAAAAAGCCGGTGCAGCCCAGCATAGCCAGATAGAACAGGATCTCCATCCAGGGGATGGTCTCCTTGGCGGGCACATAATCGTACACCATGGGCGCATCGGGGTTGGCTGCATCGTACTGGGCGATGTAGTCCGACACATGGTCCACGAACATCCGGGCGTAGGGCAGCTTGTAGCTGACTGTCTCGGTGCCGTCATCGTTCTTCTTCACCCCGGTGGGGGCGGAGGAAGAGGAGGACAGCAGGCCGGAAAGCAGTCCGCCCGTAGACTGGGTGGTGGTCTGCTCGGCAGCGTTGGGCAGCTCCTGTGCGCCCTCCTTCAGGGTCATGGTGATCACGCCGGTATTCAGATCCAGCGAGAATTTGGTGACCTGATTGCTCTCAAAATAGTGTACCACCGTGGAATAAGCCATGGAGGAGCCGTTAGCGTTGCCGCCGGTGCCGCCCAGCACCGACCACACCATCAGCACGGCTGCCAGTACAATGGCGATCACCAGCGGATTGAAACGGGGTTTCTTCGGTTGCAAAAAAATCAACTCCAGTTCTGGATTTTTATAATGGACACGTTACTTCGTGTAGATCTCGGGCTTCAGCACGCCAACATAGGGCAGGTTGCGGTATTTTTCGTCGTAGTCCAGACCATAGCCCACCACGAACTCGTCAGGCACCTGAAAGCCCTCGTAATCCGGCTGGATGTTGGCCTTGCGGCGGCTGGGCTTATCAAGGATGGTGCAGATCTTAACGGAGTTCGGGTTGCGCATCTTGAGCATGGGCACAAGGTTGGACAGGGTGACGCCGGTGTCCAGAATGTCCTCCACGATCAGCACATCCTTGCCGGACAGATCACCGTCCAGATCCTTGATGATCTTGACCAGACCGCTGGTGGTGGTGTTGCTGCCGCCGTAGCTGGAGACCACCATAAAGTCGATATTGCAGGGGATGCTCACAGCCCGCATCAGATCGGCCATAAAGACCACCGAGCCCTTGAGGATGGACTCCAGCACCAGATTTTTACCGGCACAATCCCGGCTGATCTGAGCGCCCAGCTCTGCCACCTTGGCCTTCAGCTGCTCTTCGCTGACCAGAACGGTCTTGATATCATCGTGCATACTCATTTGTTTTTTCCTCCTGTGTTTCGATCTCTGCATCCAAGTGCAGGATCCATCTGCTTTCCGTGTCCGGTGCAAGGCCATCGGCAAAGCCTTCTCCACACACCCATAAAATTTCGCTTCCGCTGGCAAGCAGCGGCAGCGTATCCCGCAGTTCGTTCGGGACACCGGCCTCGTTCATCCACTTACGCAGCGGCTTGCTCAAACCCCGCCCCGCAGGCCGGAAGCGGTCTCCCGGCTGTCGGGCACGCAGCACAAGGCCAGTGTACAACGTAGTTATTCTAGCATAATCCGCCCGATTTTTTAAGTCTTTTTTATGAACGACTTGTATTTTTTCTTCAAAATCGGTTGTTAACAGCTCCGCTTTCCCCTTCCAGCCCCCGCGCAGCCGGAATTCCGGCTGTTTTTCGGGCAAAAGGGGCACTTGCTGCGGCGCGCTCTCCAGCTGCCAAGGCAGTGTGTCCGGCAGCGTTTCCTGCCGCAGGCAGCCGTTCCCGGCGCAAAAACGTACCTGTCCGGTCAGCTGTACTGCACCGCTGCCCTGCCGCACCACGGCACACAGAAGCTGCACATATTTTTCCTCTGCATCCCGCACCGGAGCCACAAGACTGTGCAGCGCAGTTTCCAGCAGCAGGTCTGCCGCCTGCAAGGGCGCCAGCTGCCATGCAGTTTCTGCGCCGGGCAGGCGTGCCGCCGCCAGAAGCCTTGCAGCCTCAGCGGCAAAGTAGACATCTGCCCGCGCGGCCTTTTCACAGAACCGCGCCAGATTCTGCACTGCCGCCGCGTTGGTGCTTTCCAGCGCAGGCAGAGCGTTGTGGCGCAGCCGGTTGCGGGCGTAGGCATCGGTATCGTTGGTCTCATCGGTGACCCACGGCTGTCCTGCAGCCCGGCAGACGGCCTCGGTCTCGGCGCGGCTCAGGCAGAGCAGCGGACGCAGGTAGCACCCGCGCCTTGGCCGGATGCCGCCCGCACCGTGCAGCCCAGTGCCGCGCGCCAGCCGCAGCAGCAGCGTTTCGGCTTGGTCATTTGCAGTATGGGCCGTAGCGATGGCATCTATCCCCTGCCCTTGCAGCTGCGCAAAGGCCGTGTAACGCAGACGGCGCGCCCAGTCCTCCCCGGCGTGTGCCGGGGGCGCGAGGCCAGCTCTGCCGCATGGAACACCCGCAGCGGCACGCCCAAGCGGGCGCATTCCGCCCGCACAAAGGCCTCGTCCCGGTCGGCGCTCTGCCCGCGCAGACCGTGGTTCACATGGCAGGCAGAAAGCGTATAGCCGAACCTCGGCTGCAATTGCCGCAGCAAGAGCAGCAGCGCCATGCTGTCCGCGCCGCCGGAGACTGCCGCCGCCAGATGCTGCGATGCGCCGGGCTGCAAAAGCCCCTCCCGGATGCAGAAATCCTCCACCCGGGCAAGAATCGCGGTATCCATCAGCGTTTGAAGTCCACATCCATAAAGCGGGTGTGGGCACCATCCCAGCCCAGCGGCACGGTGCTGGTCTCGCCGTGACGGTTCTTTGCCACGATACACTCGGCGGTATCGGCATCCACCTCGGCACCGTCCGGGTTCTGGCTGGCGTAGTAGGAATCGCGGTACAAGAACAGAACGCAGTCTGCGTCCTGCTCGATGGAACCGGAGTCGCGCAGGTCCGAAAGCTGCGGGCGATGGCTGGAGTTGTTGCCCTGCTTTTCCACTGCACGGGACAGCTGGCTCAGCGCGATGATGGGCACATTCAGCTCCTTAGCCATGATCTTCAGGTTTCGGGTGATGGAGCTGATCTCCTGCACACGGTTCTCGCTGCGCTGGCCGGTGGTCATCAGCTGTAAATAGTCGATGACGATCAGGCCCACGTTGGGGCGGGCAGGGTCCTGATTCACCCGGCGGATCTTTGCCTTCATCTCGGTGATGGTGATACCGGAGGTGTCGTCCATATAGATCGGTGCATCGTGCAGTTTTTCGGTGGCCAGTGCCAGATACTCCCAGTCCTCGGCGCGCAGCGCACCGGTACGGAAAGCCTGACTGTCGATACCGGCCTCCGACGAGAGGATACGGTTGGTCAGCTGCTCCTTGGTCATTTCCAGACTGAAGATGGCCACCGGCACCTTTTGCTGCATGGCCACGCGGGTGGCGATGTTCAGTGCAAAACTGGTCTTGCCCATACCGGGACGGGCTGCCAGAATGACCAGATCACCGCGGCCAAGGCCGGTAAGCACGGTGTCCAGCAGGCGGAAACCGGTGGGGATGCCCTTGTACTTATCCGCATCCGGGCCGCTGATCTTTTGCAGGTTGGTCAGCGTTTCCACCATGCTGGACGAAAGCGGGGTCAGGGTGCTGGAATCGCGGCCGGAGCGGATCTCGTAGATGCGCTGCTCGGCATTTTCCAGCAGAAGGTCGGCGTCCGGCTCGTCCCCGGCGTCCTGCAAAATGTCCTTGGCTACCCCCATCAGCTGGCGCACCAGATATTTTTCCTGCACGATCTGGGCATAAGCCTTTACGTTGGAGATACTGGGCACCGTTTCTGCCAGACCGGTCAGGTAGATCTTGGCCTCGTCTGCGCTGGGGAACACACCATCGGACACCACTGCATCCAGCAGGGTGACAAAATCGATGGTCTGGTCGTTGGTGAACAGGCGCAGCATCTCGGTCCAGATCTGGGCGTTCTGCCGGGTGTAGAACATTTCCGGCTTGAGGATCTCCACAAGATCGGTCAGGGTGTCGGGCTTGAGCAGCACCGCGCCCAGCACGCTCTGCTCTGCCTGCATATTGTAGGGCAGATTGATGCCCACGCTCTCCAGATTCAGTTCATTGGAATAACGTCGTTCGTTCGGCATAGTAGTTTGTCCTTATCCAAAATCCAAAGCATCCTGTAAAGCCAAAAAGCGCCCCCTGCTGTGAGGGGGCGCAAACGGCACACAGATCAGGCCTGTTCCACTTCCACCTGGATTTTGAAGGAAGCCACGACGCCAACGTACAGACGGACCTTGCCGTTGAACACGCCGGCATCCTTGATGTCCTTGGTCTCCAGCTCGATCTTCTTTTTGTCGATGGGTGCACCTGCCAGCGCAGCCAGTGCCTCGGCAACTTCCTTGCCGGTCACCTTGCCGTGCAGACGGCCGGATGCGCCGCCCTTGGCCTTGATGGTCACAGTCTTGCCCTCGATCTTGGCAGCCAGAGCCTTGGCGGCTGCCACGTTCTCAGCCTCGTGGAAATCGGCTGCGGCCTCCTTGCCGCGGGCCATGTTCACAGCGCTGGCATCCGCCACAGCGGCCAGCTTGCGCGGGAACAGGTAGTTGCGGGCGTAGCCGTCGGAGACCTCGTGGATCTCGTCCTTCTTGCCAATGCCCTTGATATCCTGCTTCAGAATCACTTTCATGATAGTATCCCTCACTTCTCACCGGAAAACCGGTGCAGTCTTATGGTAATAGTATAGCGCATTTGTCGTTTTTGGGCAAGAGGAAGCGGGGCAGCATTTCAAATGTCCTCCGCTGCGCGCCTACCCCCTCAGTCGCCTGCGGCGACAGCTCCCCCAAGGAAACGCCTTTTTTGCGGCGGTGACCCGGGGCAATTGCGCTCTTTATGCCAGCTCCTTTGCGGCCACGTCCAGAGCTACCTCAATGACCTTGTCCATGTCGTAATACTTGTACTCGCCCAGACGGCCGCCGAAGATCACGCCCGGCTCGGCATCGGCCAGTGCCTTATACTGTGCATAGAGGGCGCCGTTCTTCTCGTCGTTGACAGGATAGTAGGGTTCATCGCCCTTTTTCCACTCGGCGCTGTACTCCCGGCTGATGACGGTCTTGGGCTGGGTACCAAACTCGAAATGCTTGTGCTCGATGATGCGGGTATAGGGGGTTTCGGCATCGGTGTAGTTGACCACCGCGTTGCCCTGATAGTTGTCGGTATCCAGCACCTCAGTCTCAAAGCGGACGCTGCGGTACTGCAGTGCACCCAGACGGTAGCCGAAGTAGGCATCCACCGGGCCGGTGTAGACTACCTTCTCAGCCAGTGCGTCCAGCGCAGCCTTGTCGGCCAGATAATCCACGTTCAGGCGCACCTCGGTATCAGCCAGCATCTTTTCCACCATGGCGGTGTAGCCGCCATTGGGGATGCCCTGATACAGGGCGTTGAAATAGTTGTCGTCGTAGGTAAAGCGCACCGGCAGGCGCTTGATGATAAAGGCGGGCAGTTCGGTGCAGGGACGTCCCCACTGCTTGCCGGTGTAGCCCTTAATGAGCTTTTCGTAGATATCGGTGCCCACAAGGCTGATGGCCTGCTCTTCCAGGTTCTTCGGCTCGGTGATGCCCGCAGCGGCCTTCTGCTCTTCGATCTTGGCCTTGGCTTCGGCCGGGGTCACCACGCCCCACATCTTATTGAAGGTGTTCATGTTGAAGGGCAGGTTGTAGATCTCGCCGTGGTAGTTGGCCACCGGGCTGTTGGTGTAGCGGTTGAACTCTGCAAACTGGTTCACATACTGCCACACAGCCTTGTTGTTGGTGTGGAAGATATGCGCACCGTAGCGGTGCACGTTGATGCCCTCCACATTCTCGGTGTAGATGTTGCCCGCGATATGGTCGCGCTTATCGATGACCAGACACTTTTTGCCTGCCTTTTTGGCCTCGTGGGCAAACACGGCACCGAACAGACCGGCACCAACGATGAGATAATCGTACTGTTTCATGCTTTTTATTCCCCTTTTGCCGGTCGTGCTTCCGGCGTAGTCTTTTTCTGGGAGAGATAATATTGGTCGATGGCATCCTGAATGCGGCTGCGTGCCGCCTGCGGGGTGATATGCTTCAGCTGCGCTGCTGCCATGGTCTGATGGCCGCCGCCGCCCAGCGACTCCATGATCACCTGCACATTCACGGCACCCATGCTGCGGGCAGAGACGTTTACGCCGTTGCCCACCTGCACTGCCACAAAGCTGGCGTCCACGCCCTGAATGCGCAGCAGGTCATTGGCAGCCTGCGCAATGGCGACCCGGGCTTCCGGAGCCACTTCGCCGCCAATGGAGATGGCACAGTTTTTGTACATCTGTGCCTTTTCCACCAGATCGGCCTTGGCGTTGTACTCCACCATGGTCACATCGAACAACCGGCGCACCCGCTCAGTCTCTGCGCCGTAGCGGCGCAGAGCGGCAGCGGCTTCAAAGGTGCGCACACCGGTGTGCAGGGTAAAGTCCTGCGTATCCAGCAGAATGCCGGCAAGCAGACCTTCGGCCTCCACGCGGTTGGGCTTGTCGTCCCGCTCGCCCACATACTGCAGCAGCTCGGTGACCAGCTCGCTGGCCGAGGAGGAATAGGGCTCGTGGCAGACCAGCGCCGGGTTTTCGATGTAGCCCACGCCCTTGCGGTGGTGGTCGATGACGGCCACCTTGCCGCATTTTTCCAGAATGTCCTTGCTTTCCACAAGACCCGCTTGATATGTATCCACCACGATACACAGGGTGCGCTTAGAAATGATGGGCAGGGCGTCCTTGGGGTCGATGAAGTCATCCTTCTGCCCCGCCTTGCACAGCGCATCGATCAGGCTGGCCGCCAGCGTAGCGTCTCGCCGGACGGCGATGACCGCCGGCACATCGCAGATCTTACAAATGCGCAGCACACCCTCTGCTGCGCCGATGGCATCCAGATCGCTCATGCGGTGACCCATGATGACCACATGGTCGGCCTCCTTGATCAGCTTGACCAGCTGGTCGGCCACAAGGCGGCTGCGCACCTTACTGCGCTTTTCCACGCCGTGGCTCACGCCGCCATAGAAGGTAAAGCCGTCCAGCGTCATCTCAGCGGCCTGATCGCCGCCGCGTCCCTGCGCCATATCCAGTGCGTGCTCGGCCATATCCTGCGCCTCCCGCAGGGTGCGCGCGCCGCGTCCGATACCAATGGACATTGAAAGGCTCACACTGGGGTCCAGTGCGCGGATCTTATCCAGCACGTCGTAGCCGCGGTTGGCGAACTGCTCCAGCTGGCGCTCCTCCACCACTGCGATGTAGCGGCCGCCGCTGCCTACCCGGCGCAGAAAGCCGCTGCCGCGCCCGATCATATCCTCCAGAATGCGGTTGACGCCCTCCAGCAGGCGGGCGCGCTCGCTGTCCATCAGATCCCCGAACACATCATCGTAGCCGTCCAGCTGGAAGGCAAGATACCCCGGACGGCTGGCCTTGTACTCTGCCTCAATGCGGCGCAACTCGGTCTCCTCGTTCAGCACCAGCAGGGTCATGCTCTCGGCTTCGCCGGGCACCGTGGAGCTGTGCACGCTCCAGAAGCCGTCCGCCAGGGTCAGCAGCTGGCCCTCCTGCTTGCGGCACTGCTGCAGATCCAGCCCGGGCAGCAGCTTCTGCACCCGGCTGGCCAGCACATCCTGCCCGCCCAGCAGGCGGGTGCGGAACTGGCTGTTGTACCACAGCACCGTCTCGCCGGAGAGCAGCGCCGCAGGCTGGGAAAGGGGCTCCAGACTGAACTGCACCTTGGATTTTTCAAACGTGGTGCCGCTTGTCCAGCGCACCACCCAGCGGCGCAGCTTGCAGCGGAACAAGGTTGCCCCTATGCCCCACAGCACCACCAGCACGGCCAGCAGCAGCCATGCCGTGGGGCGCTGCACCAGCAGCACCAGCAGCAAAAGGCCGCACAGCACCGCCAGACTGGCCGTAAGCATTTCCAGTGTCCATCTCGGTTTACGTTTCATTGGTTTTTTGCCTCCTCAGACGCTGCACCGCCTTGCGGTGCGCCCGGATCAGACCTCCATCAGGATGGGCAGGATCATCGGGCTGCGCTTGGTGCGCCGGCCCGGAACATCCCGCCAACGCCCGGCGAAGGCATGAGTTTTGGCCATTTCCAGCAAAGAAATGGGCCGTCTGTCGGGTCCAGAAGACCATGGCCCGACTGCTCCCTGGTCGTGATTTCCACGTCGCTGCTCTATTTCCATGGCTTGGTCGGCGTCCGGAGGGCACAGTCATTTTGTGCGCTGCTTGTGGGCTATGTGGATGAAGCAGATGCAGAAGGTCTGGCAGAAGCCGCTGCTGCATTTTGTGGAACGGAGGACCCAGGCCAGCCGTGCCCTCAGCGAAGCGGCCGAGGGTTACACGCTGATGCCACGGCAAGCCGAAGATCAATAGCCAATGGCCGGGAGTTTGGCTCCGGCGGTTATGAGATCGGGAAGCTATTGGCAGAGAAATTGGGGATCATTGCCCTATGACCAGCAGATCAATGAAATGGCTTTCTGAACAGAGGGGCTCCGCCGTCGAAGGTCGAGGAGCTGGAAAGCACCATTATGGAGCGGGAGATCCTGTAATGACTTCAAGAACGCGGCCTATGCCATGACAAATGGGAGCTTTGTCTCCGGAGGAGCAGCTCTTTTGTTGCGCAGACCACCGTGCGTCATTCTCCGCCGGACTGCGGGCTGAGATGAGAGCTGTGTCATCATGGGCCGGTGTGCGGACTATGCTAGCAATACGTAACCGGAACGAAAAGGCCACTGA
>VOFJ01001513.1_pt1 | contig 25332 bp, 33 predicted proteins | sample 5384081 | NCBI WGS metagenome assembly VOFJ01 (sample SAMN12384729, study PRJNA508395) | human gut metagenome | isolation source: healthy gut I | host: Homo sapiens | reverse complement strand
GAACACGTTCGTGGGCAAGAGCATCCTCAGCCCCCGGGAAGCCGGCGACACGCTCCGCTTCTCGATGGGCCGCGACCGGAGCATCCGCATCGAGCGCACCAAGGAGAACGACTATTCGTCGCGCCGCGCCATCGGTTCGAACCAGACCCAGACCATGGGATGGAAACTCACCGTCCGCAACACCCGCACGGAACCCGTGGTGCTGATACTCACGGATCAACTGCCCGTATCGCGCAACAGCTCGATCACCGTCACCGAGGAGGAGCTGAGCGGCGGAACGCCGGACAAAGACACCGGAACGGTCACCTGGCGGCTGGAGCTGAAACCCGGCGAACAGCGTGAACTGCGGCTGCGCTACACAGTGAAATATCCCAAGGGCCGGAGCCTGACGATCGAATAACCCGGAGAGAGGGAAAGCAAAAGGGAGGACTGCACAGTCCTCCCCTTTTTCGAAGCCGCAATTCGCTTATTTGATACGCTCGTAGTACTCGCGCGTCCGGGTGTCGACGCGGATCTTATCACCCGTGTTGATGAACAGGGGCACACGGACCGTTGCACCGGAGTTCACCGTCGCGGGTTTGAGCGAGTTAGTCGAAGCGGTATCGCCCTTGATACCCGGCTCGGTGTAGATCACCTCCATGTCGACGATCGGAGGAAGCTCGGCCGAAAGAACGGCCTCCTTCTCGGTGTGGAACATCACCTCGACGATCTGACCATCGGTGATCAGGTCGTAGTTGTTGATCAGGTTCCGGTCGATGTTGATCTCCTCGAAGGTCTCGGTGTGCATGAAATGGGCGCCCAGGTCATCCTCGTAGGTGAACTGATAGGGACGGCGCTCGACGCGCACCTGCTCGATCTTCTGGCCTACCGACGAGAAAGTGTTTTCCAGCACGCGGCCGTTTTCCAGGTTCTTGAGTTTCGAACGGACGAAGGCAGGGCCCTTGCCCGGTTTGCAGTGCTGGAAATCGACCACAAGGAACGTCTTGCCGTCCATTTCGATACACATGCCGATCTTGATGTCTGCTGCTGTAATTGTCATAGGAAATATGGTTTATAATTGTTGTTTTTTCGCGGCGCGAAGTTACGAAAAAAATCCGGAAATTCCTATTCCCGGGGCCACGGCCCGCTGCAAACGCCCGCAGAACGTCCTCAAAGCTCTATCGCCTTGCATTTGAGGCCCATCTGCCGGATTTTCTCCAGCGTGCGGGGCAGGGCGTAGCGCATGTTGCGGAAGGCTTTCTCGCTGTCATGAAACACCACGATAGCCCCCGGCGCCAGATACTTCGTCACGTTCCTCAGGCAGGTCCGGGGCGAGAGGTTGCGGTTGTAGTCGCGCGAAATGATATCCCACATCACCAGCTTGTAACGCTGCCCCAGAAACCGCGCCCTGCGCCGGCGTGATCCGCGCATAGGGAGGGCGGAACAGTTCGCTATGAATCAGGTCGTTGGCAAAATCCACATCCTCCGTATAGCGTTCGAGACTCATGCCCCACCCCTTCTGGTGCGAATAGGTGTGGTTGCCCACCTTGTGTCCCGCATCGACGATGCGCCTGAACAGGTCGGGATACATCTCGACGTTTTTTCCCAACACGAAAAACGTCGCTTTGGCATCGTACTTGTCCAGTGTGGCGAGAATCCACTCGGTAATGCCGGGAGTCGGTCCGTCGTCGAACGTGAGGAACACGCCCTCCGGGTCGTCGATCTCCCAGATCAGGTCCGGCATCAGCCGGCGGATTATTTTCGGTGGTTTTAAACGCATAAGCGCGGCAAAAATAATGAAATTCCGTGCCATTTGGAAAAATATACGTATATTTGTGATAAAGACAACTCGAATCGACCGGCTATGAAAACGTTTTACCGCATTGCGTTCGCGGCGCTCCTCGTCGCAACGGCGGCAGGCTGCGACGCCTTCCGTTCGCTGACCCAATCGAAGCTCAAAAGCGCGCAGGGGAAACCCTACGAGCTGATCGTCGCTTGCCCACAGAAGGAGTGGACGGGCGAAGTCGGCGACACGCTGCGCGCGATATTCACCGCCCCCGTTCCCTACCTGAACCAGGTGGAGCCGCTGTTCGACGTGTTGCGCGTCCAGGAACGCGGACTGACGGGCATGGTCGCCGACCACCGCAACATCCTCAAGATTCTGGTCGATCCCGAGCTGAAGGAGACGACGACCGCCGTGCAGTACAACGTGACGTCCGATCCGCAGATCGTGATGACGCTGCAAGGACCCAGTGACGGGGCGCTGGTAAAATACCTTTCGGAAAACCGGGAGAGCCTCGTCTATGCGCTCGAAAAGGCCGAACGCGACCGCGCCGTGAAGGCCAACGAGACCTATGGCAACCCCGGCATCGAGTCGGCCATCTTCAAAACGTTCGGCGTGGAGATGAAGGTCCCGAAGGGCTACACGCTGGCCGCCCAGAAACCCGACTTCATCTGGGCGCGCAACGAGTATCCGACCGCCAGCCAGGGATTCTTCATCTACTCCTATCCCTACGAAGGCAAGCAGTCGCTCACGGAAGAGGCGCTGGTAGCCGCACGCAACAAGTTCGCGGCACAGATTCCCGGCCCGTCGGAGGGGTCGTACATGATCACGTCGGACGCATTTGCCCCGGACTACCGCATGTTCCGCATGGAGGGACGCCTGTGGTGCGAACTCCGCGGATTCTGGGACGTGCACGGCGACTTCATGGGCGGCCCGTTCGTCAGCTATACGACCGTGGACACGGCCACCGACCGCGTCTTCACGCTCGACTGCTACGTCTACGCCCCCGATCTGAACAAACCCCGCAAGCGCAACTACATACGGGGACTCGAACACCTGCTCTACTCGGTGCGTTTCCCCCAGCAGTAAACCCCGCTTCCGGCGCGGAACACCCGGCCGCACGATGAGAAGAAACCGACGGATATGCAGCAGATACTGACATATACCTTTCTTGTAATCTACACGGTCACGATCCTCGGCATCGTTCTGGTCATCATAACCGACAACCGGAACCCGCTGAAGACCCTGCCGTGGATCATCGTGCTGGTGCTCGCCCCGGTCGTGGGGCTGGTCTTCTATTTTTTCTTCGGGCAGAACCTCTCCAAGCAGCGCATCATCTCGCGCCGCACGCGCAAACGCATCACCATGCAGCTCGAAGAGGCCCGCGACGACGGACGGCCCGACATCCCGGACGAACACCGCCCGCTGGCCCGGCTGCTCGCCGCGACGATCCACTCCGTGCCGCTCTACGGCAGCCGCATCACTCCCTACACCGACGGAAAGTCGAAGATGGAGGCGCTGCTGACCGAAATCGCCTGCGCAAAGCACCACATCCACATCCAGTACTACATCCTCAACGACGACGAAACGGGCCGCCGCCTGCGCGACGCGCTGGTTGCGAAAGCCCGGGAAGGGGTCGAGGTGCGCATCCTCTACGACGACGTGGGGTGCAGCGGCGTGAAAAAGTCCTTTTTTTTTCGAGGGGATGCGCCGCGAAGGAATCGAGGTGTTCTCGTTCCTGCACGTCAAGTTCCCGCTCTTCACCAGCAAAGTCAACTACCGCAACCACCGCAAGATCGCCGTCATCGACGGCTGCGTGGGCTTCCTCGGCGGCATGAACATCGCCGACCGCTACGTCCGCGGCACCCGATGGGGCACATGGCGCGACACCCATTTCCGGATCGAGGGCAGCGGCGCCGCGGGCCTTCAGGCGTCGTTCCTGAGCGACTGGTCGGCGACCACGAAGCGCCACATCGCAGGTGCGGAGTACTACCCCGCGGCGAAACGCCATACGGACGACATCCTGCAAATCGTGCCGAGCGGACCGTTCGGCAAGTGGCGGACCTTGTTACAGGCCGACAGTTACGCCGTCTCGAACGCTCGGAAGCGAATCTGGATACAGACCCCCTACTACCTCCCGTCCGACGTGCTGAACTCGGCCCTGCAGGCGGCGGCGCTGGCCGGCATCGACGTAAGGCTGATGCTTCCGGCTCGCTCCGACTCGAAGGTCGTAGATCTGGCGACGCACTCCTACCTCGACGACATGATGAAGGCCGGCGTAAAGATACTCTTCTACATGCCGGGATTCCTGCACTCCAAACTGCTCATCATCGACGACATGCTCTCGGTCATCGGCTCCGCGAACATGGACTTCCGCAGTTTCGAACACAACTTCGAGGTCAACGCCTTCGTCTACGACGGGGAGTTCACGGCCCGCATGGCCGGGGTATTCGAAGACGACGCTTCGCGCTGCCATGCCCTGACGCCCGGAGAATGGTTCAACCGCCCGCGGCCGCGACGCTGGGCGGAGTCGCTGATGCGGGTGTTCTCACCGCTGCTGTAATTCCGCCTAAAAGGCGGGAGTTTTGATTTTAGGCCGGTAAGTTTTGTGCATCGTGAGACACGGGGCGGATGGGTAGTACCGGCGTACGTCCCGTTCACCCCGCGTGAGGGATGTGCGGAAATTGCCGCACAAAATCGAAACCTAAATGTCGACGATGCCGTTGCGGATGGCGTAGACCACCAGACTGGCGGTGTTCTTGCAGCCGGTCTTTTCGAGGATATTGGCGCGGTGCTTGTCCACCGTGCGCTTCGAAATAAACAGTTCGTCGGCGATCTCCTGATTCGACAGTCCGCCGGCACACGGCCACCAGGATCTCGCGTTCGCGCGACGAAAGCTGTTCGTCGGCGGCGTCCCGCGTACGCATGCGCCCCGTGAGCGACGAGAGCAACTGCGGCGAAAAATAGCTGCCGCCCGCCGCCACCGTCTCGATGGCCTCGATCACGTCGCCGATATCGGAATCCTTCAGCAGAAATCCCCGCGCCCCGGCCTGCACCATGCGCGAATAATAGCTCTCCTCGCCGAACATCGAGAGCGTGATAATCCGAGGTCGGGCCGCTGGGCCAGCGCCCGTTCGGTGGTCTGCGCCCCGTCGAGTCCCGGCATGGCGAAATCCATGAAGACGACGTCGGCGTCGATGCCGCCGAGCATCGCCAGAAACTCCTCGCCGCTGGCGGCCTCGCCCACCACGCGGCACCCCGCACAGCGTTCGAGCAGCCCCCGCAGTCCGTTGCGGAAAAGCGAATGGTCATCGACCAGAATGATCTTGTGCGGTTCCATTATCGGCGGCGGCGTTTGCGATTATGGTTATGGTTCAGCGGTGCCGGCTCCTGCTGCGTATTGACGCGGATCGCGGCGCGCATGCCTTGCCTTTGGCGCTCGAGATGTCGAAGGTCCCGCCCAGCGAATTGATGCGCGACGAGATGTTCGAAAGCCCCATGCCGCAGTCCATCATCGCCTGCGGATTGAACCCGCGCCCGTCGTCCGTATAGTCGAGGGCCAGCTCCGAGCCGTTCTGCGACAGCGACAGGTTGACTTCGGTGCAGGCGGCGTGCTTGAGCGAGTTGTTTATCAGCTCGCAGATCACGCGGTAGAGGATCACCTCTATATCCGTATCGTAACGCTCCGTGCGGAGGTTCGTCGTGAAGCGTATCTTCGCGTCGTGCATCGCAGCGCTCTTGTCGATGAAGTTCTGAACGCCCCGCGCCAGTCCGAAGTCGTTGAGCACATGCGGCGAGAGGTTGTTCGATATCTCGCGCAGCGAACGGATCGCCTCGTCGATCACATAGGTCGTATTGTCGATGATCTCGCGCTGGTCGGCGTCGTGCTCCTCGCGTGAAAGGGCCGTGAGCGACATCCGGGCCGAGGAAAGCAGCGGGCCGAGGCCGTCGTGCAGCTCCTTCGAGAAGCGCGACCGGGCCTTCTCCTCGGTGCGGAGCACGGCCGTAAGGATGCGTTTGTTGAGCAGCTGCCGCTGCCGGTTCAGGCGGTCGATGTATTTGAACAGCTTGTGGGCGTACATGACGCCGATCGACAGACATACCGAGACCACGATCCCCAGGTAGCCGAACCACCAGCGGGGAATGACCTCGAAGCCCGATACGAGAAGCAGCTGGATAAGGCGTTCGACCGACAGCAGCGAGAAGCCCACGATGAAGAGAATCCACACCGAATTGTACTTGGTGGTGCGCACCAGCCGCAGCGCATAGCCCGTGGCGACGCATTGGATGACGATGGCGATGACTAACAGAATCTGGATCAGCATAGGCGTCGGGGTTTTTACAAAGGTAAAAACAATTCAAAATTAAGAAGTCGAAATCAAGAATTATTTTTGATCCTTTTCCAGATACCGCAGGTTTTTCAGCTGCCGGTAATCCGTCAGGTCGACCTGCACGGGAACCACCGCCACGTACTTGTTGGCCAGCGCCCATTCGTCGGTGTCCTCGGCGCCGGGCTCGCCGTTGACGAACTCGCCCGTGAGCCAGAAATACTCGCGGCCGCGGGGATCCTCGTGGCGGTAGAACTCCTCGCGCCAGAAGCCGCGGTTCTGGCGGCAGAGTTTTATCCCCTTGAGTTCCCCGACGCTGCCGACCGGAATGTTCACGTTCAGGCACAGCGGCAGTTCGACCTTCGCGGCGAGGATGTCGCCGACGATCCGCCTGCCATAGGCCGCCGCGGCGGCGAAATCGGCGTCGCCGTGGTCGTCGAGCGACAGCCCGACGGCAGGGCAGCCGTAGAAGCTGCCTTCGATCGCCGCGCCCATCGTCCCCGAATAAAGCACGTTCACGGCCGAGTTGGAGCCGTGGTTAATGCCCGAAATCACCAGATCGACGCGCTCTTCGCGCAGCAGGTAGTCGAACGCCATCTTCACGCAGTCGACCGGCGTTCCCGAGAACGCGTAAATCGCAAGGCCCTCCTCCTCGCGGACGCGGCGCAGGTACAGCGGGTTGTACATCGTGATGGCTTGGCTCATGCCGCTCTGCGTCGTTTCGGGCGCCACCACGACCACGCGGCCGAAGCCCCGGCGACCTCCACGGCCGCCGCAAGTCCTTTCGAATCGTATCCGTCGTCGTTGGTGACAAGTATCAGTCTTTCGTTCACGTTTTTCATCTGTTTGGCGGCAAAGATAGGAAAAAGCAGACGGCTTCCAAAACCGAACTGCATGCAGTCCGGCAAAACCGTCCAACTCCTAAAAGCACCGTTACGGCACCAAAGATACGCATAATATCGCGCTTTTTTATGCAATACTTGCGCCATTCCGAAATTTCTTCCTATATTTGCAGTCCCTTTCGGGCGTATATCGACCTCTTCCATTGGGCGCTACGGCGGATGCGGACGGCGACGGCGGGCGAAAGCGAATGCTTCCGGCGCATCGCAAACCGATTCGCGGGATTACGGGCAAAGGCCCCGTATGGTAGTCCGGGCGCAGCGGGAATGTCGAATGCGAAACACAAAAATTGTTGCAACAATGAACAAAGACGCAATCATCAAGCTCGTCAACGAGCAGATGTGGGCAAAGACGGATGCCGATGTTCCGTCGTTCAAGGCCGGTGACACGATCACCGTATCCTACAAAATCGTCGAGGGAAGCAAGGAGCGCGTGCAGAGTTTCCGCGGCGTGGTTATCCAGATCAAGGGTTCGGGCAAGACCAAGATGTTCACGATCCGCAAGATTTCGGGCGGCGTGGGCGTGGAGCGTATCTTCCCCCTCTACTCGCCTCACATCGACAAGATCGAGGTCAACAAGGTCGGCGTAGTACGCCGCGCACGTATCTACTACCTGCGCGATCTGACCGGCAAGAAGGCCCGCATCAAGGAGAAGCGCATGACCAGCGCGGACAAGAAATAATCCCGCGGTCGGAAAGAAAAAACAGGATGTCCATCGGCACACCCTTTTTTCGGACACAACTTTTGTGATTAGGGAAAATAGTTGATTGATAACGAGTTAGTAAATGACACAAGTACGGATTTATCCGTATAAACATTATTTCGCTAAGGAAACTACTCTTTTCATGTAGGTTTCTATGTAGGTTAATTAATACCAATTGATTCCTACTAATGCGAATTAATAATAAGTCATTAACTAACTCGTTATCAGTCTATGTACACGATTAACATCAGGGGTAAGCAGAACCCGAAAGACACCAAGATGGTCAAGCTGGAGATAATTTTCTTCAAGACCGGTTACGCCCGTGTGCCGAAGGTTATAAACATCACAGGGCTATTAAAAGACTGGGATGTCAAGTCTCAGAGTTTCCGTGTAGGGAGTGCGGAGGCCACTACCAAGAACAAACTGCTTTTCGATTTGCGAACCAAATATCTGCATGTCGCCGATACCTGGGAGATGGAAGGCAGGAACTGGTCGCCCGTCCAGCTATCACATTGCTTCGATGAAATCAAGGCGGCCAAACCCGAGGTCAAAGTAAAGAGTGTCCAGCAGATGATCGATTATCTTGAAGAGACATTCAAAAACAAGAAACGCATCAAGAACGGTCAGATTGTCGACAGCACGACCAATGCTAAAACGGTATGTCTATCTCAAGCGTGAACTGCAGGCGTTTACAAAGGAAAAATATGAAAAAGCCTTTTCCTCTTATTTCTTTACGGATATTACAGAAGAGTTTCTTCTTGACTTTGCGTTTTGGCTTAAAGAAAGAGGTATCAGAAATGGCAACAAGGCCGGACTTACACACAAACTAAGGTTGCTCCGTGCCGTATGCAGGCAGGCAGAAAAGAAAGAGATGTACGGGGTGAATATGGATAACTTCCTCTGTCTCGGTGATGATATTAATTGGCCGGAAACCACTTCAAGAGCAGTTCCGGAAACAGTCATAGCTAAAATCGCAAATGTTGACCGTACCTTGTTTACGAAAAAAGAGCAGTTGCATCTTGATTTGTTCCTGTTCAGCTACTATACCGGAGGTATGGCGAATGTCGATGTATGTAACCTGACATGGGATTTGGTCCAGGAAGACCGCATCGTCTATGAACGTATCAAGTTTCCCAAAACAGCCAAACCGGAATTACTCAGTAAAGCAAAAGCCATCATGAATAAATACCGTGGGCAAAGTTATGGAAATTATGTATTTCCTGTTTTTACTCATAAACACACGACCACTTCCAAGAAGACTACACGTGTCAAGCAAATTTCCACACGCCTTTCACAAACCTTGACGAAAGCATGCAAGATGTTGCGCATTAAAGAAAACATCACATGGTATTCCGCCCGTGGCTCTTTCATATCGAAGATGGTAGATGCCGGTAATAATCCGTATGTGGTTGCAGAGATGGCTGGTAACAGCCCATTGACCATCTATAAGCATTACTACAAGAATACAAAGCGGGAAGAAATCAAGCGGCAGATGGAAGAAATGTTCTGACCAGACATATCCATAAAGTTGTAAACACCTTGACAATTTCTCTGATGGATAAATCATACGGTATAATGGCTGTTAAAAGTCATTGATTACCAATGTGATATTTATTATATTGACAGAATCGCTCTTATTCTTGATTTATTTTCACTACCTTTGTAGTCAATAACTTAAATAATATTTATACGAAAGAGTTGGTTTCAAAGATACAGGAAGTATATGCTACATTCTCCACGGATGCGGCACTTCAGATTGAAAAAGGCAACAAGGCCGCAGGTACCCGTGCCCGCAAGACTTCGTTGGAATTGGAAAAACTGATGAAAGAGTTTCGTAAGGTTTCCTTGGAAGAATCCAAGAAATAGCCTTTACACGTCCGGTCGTTATCACATAATGCCGGTTCTTCTGCAGATGCGGCATAAAAACCATATTGGCAGAACGACATAATAAAATACGGAAAGCGTTAGCTTTTTGTCATGCACCGAAATCTGGTAAATTTCACTTATCCGCAGGACAAACAGTTTTCGCCTATGCTTTTGCGTGGGCTTAACTTGTTTGCGGATAGGTTTACCAGAACCTCGGTGCTACGGGTTATGTCCCACGCTTTTTGGTCTTGGTACATTGAATGCTTGACGGGACTCAAGCCAAAATACGGAGATATTATGAACGACATGAATCTGATGGATGAACTTTTGAAAATTCCTGCTGATGCAACTGCCGCCACCGTACAAGGCATAGAAATGCTTCTTATCGATGAAAACAAGGCGGGGGCTTTATTGGAGTCGGATCCTAATGACAACACCATCCACGAATGCCTTTTAAGCAACGGCCGTTTCCTGTTCCAATCGGACAATGCCAACCTCGTTGCCCTGTATAAAGTAACAGGATCATCTGAATAACGCTCCTGTTGCATATAATCACCTTATTTGTCTGATTTCATCCTTCCTGCAAAGGCTTTTGACGGCTTGAATGCCGGGATATTGTGGGCAGGCACTATCACCGTGGTATTCCTGCTTATGTTGCGTGCTGTCTTTTCCGCACGGTGCTTGATGATGAAACTGCCGAAGCCGCGAAGATAAACCTCCTCGCCGTTTATCATGGAAGACTTTACGCTATCCATGAATCCTTCGACAACTTGTAACACGACCTGCTTCTCCAGACCGGTCTGCGTTGCTATTTCCCTGACGATATCCGCTTTTGTCATATTAACTCTTGATTAAATACTGTCAATCCGTTCACAAAGATACATCATTTCCTGAAATATCCTCCTTTTACAAACACATATAATAAACATTAGCCGGCGTCCGTCTCTACTCTTTCGATACAAATAGTATCGAAGTATGAAGCTGACACTCAACCGCAAATTCAAAGGTCAGACCTATACCATAGGTGACCTGTCCATCGACGGCAAATTTTTTCTGTAATACCATCGAAGATGCCGTGAGGGAACTTCCGGCAACCTGTCCGGATACTCCTCGCGGCCGTTCCTGTACCTGCAAGGAAAAAGGTCTATGCCAAGACTGCCATTCCTGCCGGGACTTATAAAGTCACTCTTCAGTACAGTCCCAGGTACAAGAAGAAAATGCCATATCTGCATGATGTGCCGCATTTCCTCGGCATCCTGATCCATTCCGGCAATACCGAAGTCGATTCCGCCGGCTGTATCATCGTGGGAAAGAATACGGTCAAGGGAAAAGTTTTGGAATCCCGTACTACATTCCAAAAACTGTATGCTATACTCGAGTCCGAAAGGGACATAACCATTCAGATTGTATAAATCTAATGGCGGTCAACAGGCTCAAACCACCCAGAAACCTGCGCATCGAGTTCAAACCGTCCCCACGGCAGTATGAACTCTGGAAACTGTTGCAACCGAACTATTGTCCCCATTGTGGCGGGGAGATCGAGCAAATCCTTATCGGCTATGACCAGCAAGGCAACCCTCAGTACAGGCCCCAATGCAGGCATTGCAAGTCGCAGAACCTGCCGCAGCTGATACTGGGAGGCGGAGCGGCCGGCGGCGGAAAATCGTATATCGGCAGCGTTTGGCTGGTGTCTTCATGTATCCGGTTCGAGAATATCCGTGCGGTGGTGGCCCGTAAGACACTCAAGTCGTTGAAGGAATCGACATGGAATACCATCAAGTCGATTTCTGAAGGATTGGGGACTGAAAGAGGATACAAACTACAAGATAAACAACCTCGAAGGCACGCTCACATTCTGGAATGACTCGGTCATCATCATGAAGGAGATGGCGGATATCCCCAGCGACCCCAACTTCGAGCGTTTCGGCTCTTCGGAATACACCATCGCCATGGTGGACGAGGTGTCGGAAATCTCGGAACGGGCCGTCGAAGTGCTGTTCTCCCGTCTCCGCTGGAGAACCCATGAGACATTCAAGACTCCGAGAATGCTGCTCACCACCAATCCGACGATTAACTGGGTGCGTTCCCGCTTCGTGCAGGACGAAAACGGAGACAAGGTCATCTGCCGCGAGGGTGAAGCGTATATACCTTTTTCCGTGTTTGACAACCCGAATATCGCTTTCCGTCAGGTGTACGAGGCGGCCCTGAACAAGATCCGGGATCAGGCGACAAAGGAACGCCTGCTCTATGGCAACTGGGATTTCGTGGAAGCCAACGATATGGCGATTTATAACAGTTTCGACGGCTCTCGGCATCTCGTTACCGGACTGAAAGAAAAAGCATACGATCCGACCAAGCCGCTCATCACGGTGTGGGACTTCAATGTTGCCCCCAAATGTCGGTGCTCTCCGCACAAATAGACTATGAAAACAGGAAGGTCTATATACTGGAAGAGATACTCGGCAAGCCGGAGGAAAAGGAGAACAACACACCTGCGTTGGCACGGAAAGTACGCTTAAAACTTTACCGGGACAAGCATATCGGCGGAGTGGATGTGACCGGTGACCCTTCCGGGTTACAACGCTCCACCACCAACGAGGACGGCATCAACAACTATACCATCATCACGGACACTTTCGGCAGAGGAATCCTGCGACCGAAGGTAAAGCTATTACGCAAGCAGCCTCCGCAGGCTACACGGTGCGAGTTCGTCAACGAGGTATTCGGGGGCTATGAAGGCTGGGAGATACAAATCGATATCAAATGTCGCAAACTTACCCAGGATCTGATTTACCAGCTTCGTAACGAGGACGGTACCAAGAGCAAACAGAAGACCACCGACCCGAAAACCGGTGTCAAATATGAACGGTACGGGCACTTGTCCGACTGCCTTGACTACCTGCTCTGTTACTACCTGCGTGACAGCTGGTACAAGTTCAAGAGCGGAGGCGACGGGAACGGGTATGTGGTATCCACATCGGTAATTCAGGAAGGATTTTCATACTAATAACGGAACAAGGATATGTACAGACGGTTTCTCAATAATGACGACTATCTTGGGATAATTACTCCGGAAGCCCTGGCACAACTCACGCGGGGCAATGATGCACGATTCATCCAGGCGGAAGAATCGACGGAGATGAGTATCGTGGAATATTTGTCGGAGAACTACGAGATTGAAAAGGAACTTGCAAAAGGAAAATATATCGCCGAATACGACCGTCGGATTACCTATCCCGTGGGTGTGCATGTCTATTTCGAGGGACAAATCCATGAGGTGATACGCTCCGTCAGCGGCTATCGCAAGCCGGCAACGGTTGTCTATTGGGAAGAGAGTTCTGATATCCGTGTCGATGCGGGACAAGTTGTAAATTATTCCCAGTTCAACACCTATTATCCGGGAGATAAAGTGAATTATAACGGCATTGTTTATACTTGTCTTAATGAAAACGGGTACAAGTTCGATGATGTCCGTATCCCGTTGGTCGGCGGTTGGATCGAGGCGGAAGCCTCGTTATGGCAGCCTGTCGAGTATCCTCTGTGGGCAGTCGTCGAGTATGAAGGAGCATTCTATAGTTTGATGACGCTTTAAGGTTTCGATTACAATCTTGACCCGATGGTTTCCGACTGCTGGGGAGCCATAGCCGATTACGATTCATCATACAATGCCTATGAGTTGTCGGAACACGAATATGTCGTTTATGACGGACGGGTATTTTACCCGGAAACGGATGTGAACGCGGACACACCGCAAGTCGGGCAGAACCTCTCGTTGCATGACCCCCGCAACTACAATCTCAAGAAGCACATGGTCCGGCTGGTAATCTACGAACTCACGAAACTCATTGCTCCGAATAATGTCAGTGTTGTCCGTATGCGCGATTACGAGGACAGCATGAAATGGCTTAATGATGCCGCCAAATTGCGACTTAATCCACAAATCCCCCGTAAAGTCGATGACACGAAAAAGCCGGTTACCGATTGGCAACTGGCTACTTTCCAAACAGATTATGACCCGTATCGAAACCCGTGGCTGACCTAAATAACAGTAAATACCGCTACCGGATTTGTTGTCGTAGTCTTTACCATGAACAAGAAACGAAATTACTGCTTGTTTGTTAGTTCCGTTTCCACAAGAGCCCCCCTGAACGGGTGGCAAGTTCCTTGTAATATGCCGCCAAAAGAAGATATAAATTTGGTACCTTTTAGAATAATCCAATCTGCTATATTCCTTACTGCCTTTTGCGGTATTTAATAATCTCAAGACATTGAATAATTATTTACTTGTTTTTGTGCCCGTTGGATTTAGGTTTGAATAAGGCATGAAGTCTTATCACGCACACCAACAATGTTTCATAATCAACATGAAAGTAGAGGCGTTCATCTTTCAGACTACATTGAAAGTGAATCCGATAGCGGCATGAAACGGTTCTCCCTACAGGACGGGCAGATGAGCAACTGCATGCTCTCTGCCCGTTTTCTATGGTACAAAGGCAATTATAATAAAGCCATTTTTATTTTTTTCCCTGAAAAAAAGTGTCGGTTATTTCATTGCAGAACAAAACATTTTTCTAATTTTGTATTTGAAGAAGTATTCACTCTAATAAACTGATATGTATGACAATGGATACATTGTAAAAATGTCGCTCGATTTTAACAAATGATATTTGTTTGAGCGAAGAACTTCGCATAAAGCGGACGTTTTTCTTGTGTGCATTAGTTACCTTACATATTCCCTTAAAAAGTGTATTAATAATTTGGCAGTGTGGAAAATTCGTGTAAACACACACACACACACACACACACACACACAATTATCGCGCGTCAATATATAATAAAACATTTAATTTACAATGGATTACCGGAATCAATTATCCGGGTTATCCTTGTCTTACGACAAAAAGTTCCTATAAATACTCATCCTCTGCCATATTGTCTCAAAAAAAAGGCAGGATATTTTTATGGTCCGACGGTACTGGGGAGCGTTCTCTGCGCCCGAATATCGTCGGTTTTTGTTTCCACCCATAACAGTATGAAATCTCTTTTTAGTGTTTAAGTATCTATGATTGGAATATATGGAAATAAACAAACCATGCCTGAATCCCAGAAAAAAGAACTTTTTTCCGCAGGTATTACCTATATGGTAAGTGGCGAATATGCCTTTGCCTTCTCCTGTTTCACGCAGGCAGGAAAGTCTGACCTGCCGACACTTTACAACAAGGCGTTATGCTACTACTACCTTTCTCTGTATAATGACTGCCGTTCCCTGCTGTTGGAAGCGGAGAGGCTGCTGCCACCGTTAACGGAACGTCTGCCGGAAAACCTGCCGGAAGCCGTCCTCCGCTGGGAATACGAAAAAAGCCCTGCCGGTTGTCCCATGCCGGAGGATGCTCCCGATAACCTCGCCGCCGTACAACTGTTGAGGCTGAAAGCGAAAGTGTCGGTACCAGACTGCACCTGCACACGGAGGTGCGGACTATCCACGCCCGTTTGGGCAATAAATATCAACACATTGAAGAACTGATAAAAACATACAACCATGAAATACAGTGACATATACAGACTTTATTCGACAAGTCAGCCGAAGGATGCAATTCATCAGGCGCTCCGGGAAGTGCCCGTCGATGACAGCGACGAACAGTACGAAGACCGTTCTCCGTTGCATCTTGCCTGCCAGTATGGAGACACGGAGGGGGTCAAGATACTTCTTGAACGTGATGCCGAACCCAACACGAAGGATGCAAACGGTTCCACCCCGATTCATATCCTCGGCAGAACCAGTGCCGGCTGTGCAGATGAAGACAAACTGAAAGAAATAGCCGTCATGCTCATAGAACAAGGAGCGAATATACCGCGTTCTTTCGCCAAGAATACGACGGCTCTTATCGAGTGCATAAGGAACCGTCATTTCAAGATGGCGGAAGCGATCATAGATTCCGGAGCACGCGTCAACTCAACCGACCTTAACGGGCGAGAAACGTGCTTTTCGGTTTTGTGCCGCTTCAGGCGACATCAGAAGGGATATCCGGTTCGCGAAAAAAGGAACTGGACGAATCCGTACAATACCGTTACCCCGAAAACAAGATAGAGGAAATCAGGAGCAGGATTGCAAGGCTGGAGGATGATGGCGAAACCGCCTACCGACTTGCCAGAAGGCTTGTTGAAGAAGACAAAGTAGATCCGGAAGACAAGTCAAACAGTGGAAAGACAGCCTGGGATGCCGCCATAGAGAACAAGGCGATGAAGATCGCGAATGCCTTCCTTTCCGGAAGCGACCCCGATGTTGACGAACTTTCGGCCCTTTTGCACGGCAACATGGACATATTCCAGGCTATGTACATGAAGGATATGGAGGCACTGGATGCCATTCTGCGTTCGGGTGCAGACCTGCAGACGGTGTGTGAGCACAAGGATATGTATGACTTTGAAAGCAAGTCGCCCCTCGCTTGTGCGTTCAGTTGGTTTGACAGCATACAGGATGCTCCGGCCATGATTCTGAACGGCGGAGCGAATCCGAATTACCGTTTCCCGAATGAAGAGACGGCTTTTTCGGTATGGGTGAGTAAGGACTATTTCTGCAAGGATACCGAGGTTTACAAGGGGCTGCTTGACCTGATGAAGGAAAAAAGGCTGGAATCCCGAGGCTTCCTGTTGATACGGAAGGCAACACGGCACTTGCCCTTTCCTGCCGCCATACCGGCTACAGGTTGGGTAAAACGGCATTCGGTTGGCTGCTCAAGGGAAAGGCCGACCCCAACGCCGCCAATCTTTCCGGCCAAAACTCCCATGATGATTCTCTTCGGTGGTCATAAGGCGAACGAAAAATATGTGCCTTACGGCTGGTCAGCCGGTTCTGACGACCCCACGGAAATCCTCGAAAAGCTTCTCGAAGCCGGAGCTGACGTGAACAAGACGGACAACCGGGGAAACACCCTCCTGCATTATGTGGCGGCATGTTGTCGTGACAGCATGGCACAGAAAGCGATTGAACTCCTGCTGGACTTCAAGCCTGCCTGACGTAAATGCCGTAAACAATGAAGGCAAAACGCCATGGACGTGGCGGCAGACTACAACAATGACAATCTCGTAAGACTATTATTGAAATATTCTTAAACAAAGATATATGGACAACAACCAGACATTTCTCAATGCTTGCCGAAACGGGCAGAAAAGCATTGTCCAGATATTCCTGAAAAAGGGAGGAATTGACATCAACAAAAGGGATCAGGAAGGAAACACTGCTCTTTATTATGCCTGTCAGAAAGGTTACAGGGACATAGTGGCTCTGCTTCTTGACAACGATGCCGACGCGTCATGTATCAACAACCGTTCCGAAAGCCCGCTCCACGCGGCGGCACGGAGCGGCAACAAGGAAAATCCTCGGGAAGCTGCTCCAGAAGGGGGCCGCATCAACGTGACGGACAATGAAGGACGAACCCCGCTAATATGCCTGCTTGACAACAAGCGTACAGATGCCGCCCTTTTCCTGATGGATCAGGGGCCGATACGGAGGTCGCCGATGCCTCCGGCCAAAGGATCGACTATGCCACAGCCCACGGGCTGCGGGAAGTGGTCGCCCGACTCTCGTGCGGGAATGACCGGGATGCACGTGGCAACACCCCGCTTCATCAGGCCGGTGTATAACGGACAGGGTGAAATTGTCCGCACGCTGCTCCTGTCAGACAAGTCCATGCTTGACTCGACGAATGACGGCGGAGAGACTCCGCTGATACTCGCCTGTATGCAGGGGAATCTTGTCATGGTCAACCTTCTTCCTCTCGGGACCGGAGCCGATCCCGGCAAAGCTATGCTGAGCGGCAATGCCCCGATACATTACGCGGCCAATTTCAGGTAACCGCTTTATAGGCGAGGCTCTGCTGAAGGCCAAAGCTGCGGTTGACGCACAGAATGACAACGGGGGAAACCCCTGCTTATTCTTGCAGCCAAGGAGGGCCATGCAACGATTTTGTGTCCGTCCTGCTTGAATTTCACGCGAATGTTAGCATCTCAGACAACCTCCAGCACACCGCCCTGTACTATGCAGGAGAGCGCGGCTTCAACGAAATCGTGGAAAAACTTCTTGAAAACGGAGCGGAATAAACAGGTAAGATATTCATTAACAAATTTAATATTAGAAAGATATGGCAGAAGAAACCAAGAAGACACCTCAGACACCCGAGGAAATCGCAAGAGAAGCACAGGCTCAGCGCCATGAAAGCAGCACTGGAACAGGCGCAAGCCTTGTATGGCAACGTACCCGGATTTGAAGGCACCGACCTGATGAAGATGCATGAAAAAAAGCGATGCAGGACTCGGCCAAGAGATGTTCCCGGAGTTGCGGAGGCACAGGCATACCAGGCAAAGATGATGGCAGAATCCGCCCAGGATCCCGAGGCGATAATGGAGACCTACAGCAAAAACATCGAGTTCGCAGGGAACATGATGCAGCAGGCAATGAATGCCGGATTCATGCCGGAAGGTTTACCGGATTTCTCGGACGGTTTTGACGTATATGCAGGTTGGGAAATCACCCGCAAGGGCGACAACAGCCTGACACCTGAACAGAACAGACTTCTGGCTTATGGGGCACCTCTGTTCCTATACAACGATGACAACGTGGACTCCCTTTGAAAGTACAGCAGGCACGGACACCCTTAAGGAAATGCTTGAGGAATGGTGGGAAGTTACTGACAGGAAGAGTGCCCTGGAGACCATCTCATGGCTGCTGAACGAAGGCCAACATGCCGGTGCGGATCCGGCCTTTGACTGAAATCCGCCAGCGTGGAATCGAGGCCATCACCGAGGAAGAAAAAGGCGGACGAGGACAGCAAGATCGGGCGATGCGTTCACGATAGCTGAATTTGTAATGGGAGTAAATGAAACGACGGAAGCGGACCTGCCCGAAACCGTGCTGGCATGGGACCTTGTACGTGCCGTGAACATGGCCCGTTGGGCTTTCATCTGCGGCTACATCAATGAAGACGAAATGTGGGAAGCCATCAGAACCACTGCCGGCATAGCCAAGGAATCCTTCAATTCGTGGGAAGAATACGGCAACAGACCTTTGCCGTGGGACGCGGAATATGGAGAGGCGAAACAGATGACTACGAGACTGCGGATGAAGTCGTGGGAGCGCTTCTCAATAAAGAAGATTCCCCTTGGAAGGCAATCGAATGGTAGAATCCGAAAAAAATAGGATCAACAATATCTTAAAAGTTTTACGATTATGGCACTTTTCAAAAATGCAGCAACAGAATGGGAGAAAACCATGACAGAGAATGATCTTGACCAAATGGAAGCACAAGGTCTTGACGTAAGTAAATACAGGGAGAAACTTAGGCCGCACGGCGTGCAAAGGAGGCCGAAGAAGCCAAGCGAGACAGGGAACTGTACAAGAACCCGACACAGCTTGACAAGATGAAACCGTACATGCAGACGCCACGCAGTTCTGAGACCGAGTTCTTCAAGAAACTTGCAGGAAAGGCACCATGGCTGGGCAAAAGCAAGTGGTTGAGAAAATTCACGGAAGGATATATCGTTTACGCGGGGATTGTCAGTGCCCCGGCAGAGGCGTGGAAAGGCGTGAAGCACAAGGACGACTCTTTCCATGGTATTGGCATATACGCACTGGACAAGGGACACATGAACGATGTGGAATGGCTGAAGAGAGTGATGGAAAAGCTGCGCAACATGTGTGAAGGCAGGCAGCCGGTAGCTCCCGGATGTGAGGGCGTAGTCAGTCTTGCCAAGGAGGAGGACTGCTGGTCAACCGTGAAACTGAGTGGTGAAATCGTGGAAGGCGCCGATGTGGAAGTAAGGAAACTTGTCCTTTATTACAAGGAACTTCCCCAAGGCTATCTTCCTTCAGACGGCATCGTCCCCCACTTCTACTGGGAAGGGACAATCAGAGTCATACCGGCTGAATTGTATGTCTAAATCCATCTGAAAATATGATTATAGCCGTTATATGTATTATCGTGGTACTGCTCATAATTATTTTATGGGCAGTATTCACTAACAACAGCCTTATTGCAAAAAGAACCGGGTCAAGCAATGCAGAAGCGGTATCTGCGTGGTCCTCAAACAGAGGAATAACCTGATCCCCAATCTTGTCGCATCCGTAAAGGCATACATGGGGCACGAGAATGAGATTCTCACCCGCATTGCCGATTTGCGGTCAAGGGCTTCGAACGCTACAGAGTCGAGCAGATAAAAAGCGGTACGGAAATGTCCTCGCTTCTGTCCAGACTGAATGTGGCGGTGGAAGACTACCCGGAGCTGAAGGCGAACCAGCAGTTCCTTCATCTTCAGGTCCAGATCGAGGACATGGAGAATGAGCTTGCAGGCAATCCGCGCACCTACAATGCCGCTGCTACCGATTATAACAATTACATTGAAATGTTTCCGTCGTCGATAATCGCATCCTGGCGCAAGCATGAGCAGCAGGAGTTGATAGAGTTCCCGGAAAGTGAGATCAAGGAAGTGAAAGTGGGAGAATTATTCAAGTAAAGCATGGAAGAAAGTCAGAATATAGATTTCAAGGGCATTTCCTTCACATGAAGAAAGAGATGTCCCGTATCAGGATGCTCCGGATTGTGTTCCGCATCCTGACCTCCATTGTCTATCTGTGTACCGTCGTGTGGTTCGGTTTCTGTATCTTCGGCGGATTCCTCGTGGACCGTACTGACTATGAGACTTCCGTCACCACGGGAAAATACCTCATGATAGGCTTTGCCGTATTTTTTGTACTTCATTTCGCATTCATGAAATGTTTTTGCCGCGCTGAACAAGAGGGAAACCTACACGATGGCACATCATCTACCTGCTGTTCCCGGGAGCAAGGTACAATCCTTCCGGTTCCATACAGCCGAAAGTCTTTGCGGACAGCCGCCTGTTCGGAACGGCATTGTCATCGGGCAATTCGGTAAGTTCGACCTGTTACGGCCGTCTTGACATTCCGTCGGAAATGACATGATGACTGTCGTGGATGCCGGTGTGACTTCAGCCAATTCGAAAGATTTCTCGGCTTCAACTTCCTTGAAGTGCCGTACCAGTATTTTATCCGTCCGATATTCGGAGTCAGGATAGAGAGCACGATGCACAGTTTCAGGGGCATGTTCGGGTGCTGCAAAAATTTGAACCGCACCTTCAGGGGCTACGTGATGCTGCTGCCCGACCATCTGGAAAACAAAATCGGCTACCTGGCGTAAAACAATCCAGGGAATGAAGGAAAAAAGTACGGGGCAAAATTCGTACATTTGGAAGACCCGGAGTTCGAGAGGCATTTTGCCGTGTACGCGGATGACGAGGTGGAAGCCCGCATGGTGCTCACCCCGGCGATGATGCGGAAGCTGACCGCCCTGCGGAAATCCTTCAGCCGTGACCTGATGCTCTCCTTCAACGGGAACATGTTCTACTACGCATCCGACACTCCGGACGGTTTCTTACGTCCCGGCAGGAAGTCGCTGGATGACGAACATCTGCTGGAACAACTGTACAGGGAGGTGAACTTCTGTCTCACTGTAGAAAATGGAATCAAATAATCAACAATAATCGAAAACGAATAAAAAAGAATTACAACATGAGCGAACTTAAAAATCTGTCAGCCATTCTTGAAGGAGGTGCTGTTCCGGCCGGTTATAACGGGAAAGCAATCGGCAAATTGTCTCAAGACATACCTCAAACTGGAAAACCGCAAAGTAGTAAACCTCTATCCCATCAGAACCGTGATGCACGAAGACAGCCGCTATTGCCTGTATGCCTGCCCGTTGAAAGGGACTGAAATTGACGAGCCACCCTTCAGAGCATCAAGACTGAAGTGGATACGCTGGAAATCGGTGAAATCCGTTATGATTCCGTACAGTCCTGTGGCTATGACTATTACATAGTAGATCCTGATACAGGCGTCATATACTGACAGGACAACGGGATATGGATTCGGTAATGGAAATAAGCGATCATTATGACGGCGTCATCCTGTTCAGCAAATCGGTATTCTCGCCAAGAAAGGCCAATCAGGCTTGATTGTGCCTATGCCTTGATCGGCATTGAAAAACAGCCCAACGAGTTCAAGATAGAGGCTATTCCTAATAGCGCGATAGGCCAAGCACCTACGATACTGGAATTTGAAGCTCCCGCAGGAATCGCCTGCTGTCGAAAAATACAGGTCGGCCAATGACGGTCCTGTCCATAATCATCACCGCGGCTCTGCTTATCTGGTACTTTTTCATAAAATAATATCACCGAACGAATAACTTCACTAATATCCGAATATGCAGCTACATTCAATTATTCTTCCAAATCGTCCATCAAGGACAATCTGACTGAAAATCCTTGTCGGTGCCGGACTGATAATAGTACCGGTAGTTTATCCTTTCGGTATAAAAAGTCGGTACACTTCGCATCCTCGGACCGTTACCAACAGCCATCATCCTTGCCCTTGTCGGACTGTACATGCTGTTCAGAGCCTGGCGGAAGATACATAAGAAGCCCGCAAGTTGGCTGCCAAAAGTGTATCATCACGGTTGTTGACGGCGATAAGGTGACATACCCGGTCATCGTGAAAGGAAATGTTGAGATGCGTTCTTTTTACATTGTCGGAAATATCCAGTTCAAACTACAATTACGACAATGGTATTCTGACAATCACCCTCGCCAACGGCTCAATCGGCCAAATTTGACGTTGATTTCTTTGACGGACTGCCACAGCTTAAAGAATTTGCGGCGCTCTTGAAAAAATAAACCGGTGAGATATGGAATGGTTGGATAAAATAAAGGATTTTCCGAATCTGATACAGCAGGAACCCCCGCTACGGCTATCTGGTCGTGGCGGCCTGCTTCTGATATGGCTTGTCGGTGTCATCTGTGGCTGGAAGTGGACGTATTCCCGTCCGGGTAGTACAGGAGGTAACTTCTGGATGAATCTGCTCGGTCCGAAAACTTTCCGGTTCTGGCTGGGGAGTGATTCTTGCCGTCGGGATAGGACTGTCTCTGTACCTGTTCTCTATTTCCGGCAAATAGCTGAGTGCTCTTTCCCGGATGCCACCTGTAAACTTAAAAAGTGATTGAGTATGAAAACAATTCCAATTATAACCTTCTTCCTGTGCACGGTGATGTATGCCCATGCACAGCTTTAACATCGTTCCCAAGAACGATGGACTGAAAAAAAAAGTACACGGTGACAAATGCCCACCCCTATGACAGCCTGACGAACGTGGAGAAGCGGAGTTTCACTTCCCTTCCGGGACAGACCCTGTACATGCATGGGGTAAAAATGACAGGAACGGCTACTGGGATGCTTTCTACACGGTCAATTTCCTTACCGGGGATGACCGAACGGTGTACAAGGCGGTCAACATCAGTACCACCCCTTCTAAAGAGGTAGTGGGGAAATATTACGAGGTAGTGAAGGTCTGGACAAAGACAGACTACCTGTCGGCTGGATGCTGCCTGCTGCTCCGAAAAAAAAGCGGTGATGAGATGTATTACAACCCATTCAGGTATCCGCTGAGCATGACCTGTATAGGGTATTATGAGAAACTGAAACGCTTTGTCGGACAGACATTCCTGTCACTTGCCAAGGCCGTCGAGACCGAGGACGGTCAGGTAATCACCCCGGCTGAAGGTGCGGAGTACCGTTGTGTGGACATCGGCGAAGATGAACAGTGACGGGGCGTTTCTGCTGATGGAAGGTGCTGACGGTGTCCGTGTGGAAGCATTTCCTATAGGCGGTGACGAGGTGTACGAGTTTGTAAGCACGGCACGTATCCAGCTAAAAACGGTACGGCGAGAAATACGGGAAGCGATTGCCTTCCGCAAAGGTCGATACCGGCATGACGAGGGAAATGGTCATCGCCGCGTGGGGCGAACCATACCACAAATCGGAAGTCAAGAAGGAAGGCAGGACTCTGGAGACATTGCGCTTTTCCGACAACCGCTATGTTGAACTGCTTGACGGGGAAGTACAGTATGTGCGCATCTATTGAACGGGCGCAACCTTTATCTGTAAAGTCACAGGCAGGGCCTGCATTTATCGTATATTAACAGATGAAAGTACCAAGGAATCAGGGTAAAATACCTATCTTGCGCAAGAATCTTCAATAATTGACGACTCAAAAAGAAAAACTATATGGAAAAGGATAATATCAAAGGATGCTTTGTCTCGTCCGTGTTGCTTTCACAAAATCAATGGGACAAGAAATAGTTCATCCATGACTTCGAGGAAGACTGGGGAATCGTCCTTACCGATGACGACGACAACGGGGACGTACTTGTCGGAATGTTCAGCGGCATGACATTGGCAATAGCCATCATGCCCGGTCCCGTACCCAACGGAGAAGCGGAACACTATGCACAGGGCAACTACCTGTGGAAAAGATGCAACAGAAGTGGCACGACAACACGAGGGCTCATATCCTCGTATCCGTGACCGGAGACCAATCCAACCTGCTGGAGAGAGCCAAACTGTTCACCAGAGCCACGTCTTCCTGCCTGAAACAGTCCTACGCTACAGCGGTATATACCGACGGTATGGTGTTCCAACCCGAATTTTACAGGGATATGGCGCACTCCTGCAAGAAGATGAACTGCCCGTCATGGACTGGGTATGGTTCGGCATCTACCGCACACAGAAAGGAATCCCCGGCATCTATACCTACGGACTGAGAAAATTCGGGAAAGAGGAAATCGAAGTGTATGCCCCTGCCGATCTGAGTGACATCCGTGATTTCCTAATGGACATCGTGCATTATATCCTGTCGGATGATGTCACCTTGCAGGACGGGGAAACCATAGGATGCTCCGAAGAACAGAAACTTGCCATCACGCTTAGCGAAGGCATCGCTTTGGACGGCATGACATTGAAACTTGAATATCCGGACGAATGAGAAAGGTAAAGGGAAACATAAGAAAAATGCTTGCGGCATCGTTCTCACGCTGCTGTGTTGTTCTGCCTTCGCACAGCGGATCGTGGAATCCGGTGACTTTGCGAACCACCACGGACGAACAGCATGGAACAGTCGTCCATTATCTGAAGGGGCGGAAAACGTCCGCTATCGGGCAAATTCCGTATCTTGCGGGGGCAGGATGAGGAAATAGTGCATTTTTCCAAAGGGGTTATGCAGGGCGAGTACAGGCGTTTCCGCAACGGCAGCCTGCGGGAAAAGGGGCAAGTATACCGACGGCAGACGGCATGGTCTGTTCGTTTCCTATCATCAGGACGGAAAGACACCGCAACGGGAAGCACCCATGCAGTACGGGAAGATAGACGGTACATGGTAAGGACATGGTTCAGCGACGGGAAGCCGGACACGGTTCAGGAATATAGGCAGGGCAAGCGGAACGGCAAGGAACAACGCTTTGACCCGAAAAGCGGCAAAAAGCAGATCTACGAGGCAAACTATACCGACGACCGGAAGAGGGAAAACAATGGAAAATCAGCGAGGATACCACCGAGAGATGGGTCAGCAAAACCGTCAGCCACTATAAGAACGGCGAACTGGACTACCTTTTACGAATACACACTACCACCTACATGGCAAAATTTGTACGCCTAAAATCCGGCTCGTACAAGAACGGCTACAAGCACGGTTCGTGGAAAGAAATCGACCGGGACGATATCGCAGTCCAAGGCGAATACACCGAGGGACGCGAGACGGGACACTGGATACGATATGATATCATAAGCGGAGAAATCCTGAACGAGTGGGACCGGTAAAATTTAAAAACATGGAAATATATACTCCAAAACCCAAAATCAAACTTTCTCCTGTGGTA
>VOFJ01002975.1_pt1 | contig 25335 bp, 39 predicted proteins | sample 5384081 | NCBI WGS metagenome assembly VOFJ01 (sample SAMN12384729, study PRJNA508395) | human gut metagenome | isolation source: healthy gut I | host: Homo sapiens | reverse complement strand
GATCTGTCAGTCCAGCTTCATCTGAATGCCTTTAATGGAGAGGCATATGGCTGCGAAGCATACTGTTACAATGCAAATGGTCTTCCGGAAGCCCAGGTGGATCGGTGAAACTCGGCACCGTTCGGCATGACAGAGGAGCTGAAGAACGTCCCTGACTGTGCCTGGACCAGAAAACACCAAAGGTAAAAGCTGTCCTGGTAGAATCTTTTTCTTCTGTGATAACAAAGGACATTATGCCAAAGCGAAAAAACTTGGTATTATGGATGCTCACGGAAAGCTGATCGCAGAGGGCATTCTGGGAAAAACGATCACAATTGCGCCGGCGCAAAAAGCAAAAGTATTACATCCAGGCTGGAGCCTACGGAACAAAAAGAAAATGCAGACGTGATGGTTAAAGTACTTAAGAAAAAGGGATTTTCAGCAAGTATCCACAAAGTAACCGGCTCAAATCCCATACCGTGTCCAGGTCAGTACCTACAGAACAAAGAGAAGGCTGCCAATAAGGTGGTAAAAAGCTGAAGGCAGCAGGATTCCAGGTATTGGTGAAGAGCTCTGTAATGTCGAAATTCGTCGCACTATCTCGCACGATAAAACTCGACAGATGAGAAAGAATCTGGTACAGTAAAACTGAACATGAGATTTCCATTAGACAAAGAAAAGCCCCTTACAATCCGCGAGTTGCCCCCTCGGGAGAGTAAAGCGGCTTTTCTTTTTTGGATAGATGCACATAGAAATGAAGAGAATTTCTACCATAAAAATGTCCTTACCATAATAGAAACAAGGACATTTTTGTAAAATACTGATATTGTATCATCTTTGTGTTAGTATCATAAAATCAAGATGTCTCAAAATGTGTCTCAGACGTCAAAAAAAACCAGTATTTACGCCTACTATAGGCTTCCGGAATCACTTTTTCTGACTTTTAATCAAGTTGTCCGGGGTTCGAATCCCCGATGCTTCACTTCAAGAAATGCTGGAAATTCTTTATTTATGAGGGTTTCCGGTCTTTTATATTTTCTTATAATTCTTAAATAATTCTAGAGCGTGTTTGAAAAAAGCATTCCTGCAATCTGCACGCCCCACTTTGCGGTATATTTTGCCCGAATTCGGTTGTCGTAGACCGCTACGACGCCCTCATCCGGACAAAATCTCCCACAAATTGACGCACATCTTGCAGAAAGCCTTTTTTTCAAACACGCTCTAATTAATCCCAAGCATATGTCCCATTTGTATCCCATTGAAAATAAGATGTCTCAGATATGTCTCATATAATAGTAAAAAATCCACGCTTTAATTTTGAAATTTTCTTAAGGCCCAAAAATTTGATTACTGAGAAAATTAGTGATTTTAAAGCGTGGATTTTCATTATTTAGAAGTTATTTAGAGAATTATTGGTTTATTGTTCACTGGTAATGTTCTGTAAGGTATTTTTGTGAACGGAGTAAACAGTAATTATTATGGGCGCACGATAGTTCCTGCGCTTTCCATAATTTCTACAATTTCGTACATATTAGTAATGCCACCAACTGCCAGTTTTTCTTTTAAACCATAGAAATCAAGGCAGGTACCGCAGGTGAGAATCTTTACACCCTCGGCTTCCAAAGATTTCAGATCTTCCAGGGAATCGGAATCTTCGCAGGTAAGGGATGCTCCGGAGTTGTAGCACAGAATGATCTCTGGGAGCTGATCCTGTTTGGTGAGAGCGAAAATAAAGGATTTCATAAGAATCTTTCCAAGCTGTTCTTCACCATTTCCCCATGGTATTGGAGGAAAGGACGGCTACAAGACCATGTTTCTTGGAATCCGGGGTGCAGGCGGGACCGGCAGATTCAGCTGCGGGTGTTGAGGTTGTGCTGTTTTCCGGAATCTGGAAGGTTACGGTGAAATCTTTCTCTGTTTTTTTCTCAGAAGAGACTGTAAAGCCTTTGCTGTTGCCAAATTTGGTAAGGTTCTGGACGGCAATTTCATTGTCAACGAGAATGATAAGGGTACCGCCATTTGTCATTTCTTCGGATTCTTTCTTTGCGTTTACAACTGGGAGTGGGCAGGCCATTCCTCTTGCATCAAATGTTTTGGTTTCCATGTGTAATTCCTCCTACTATCTATATTGTATTTTTTGAATTGATATTTTTAACAGACTCTATAATACAGCATATATTAAGTAATGGATACTCTGACACAGTAAATTTTTAATATATTGCGTGAGTAATGCTGAAAATTAATTTGTACTGCATTAGAGCCTGTTTGAAAAAAATCATTCCCCAATCTGCACATCCCACTTTGCGGTATATTTCGCCCGAATTCAGTTGCCGTAGCCCGCTACGGCGCCCTCATCCGGGCGAAATCTCCCACAAATTGTGACGCACATCTTGCAGAAAGCCTTTTTCAGACACGCTCTAGAGCCTGTTTAATAATTAAATTATACACTCATATATGCCCTCTGGATCCAGGTCTTGCTCCCCGAAGTAGTTTCTCAAGGGCAGTGCGGCTTGTGGGGGCGCACACCAGGAAAGTCCGCAGCTGGCAGAGATACTTCTTGGAACCGGAATCAGTCTTCCTGGAGCACCAGTGGCTTTGCAGGATTTCTCCATGGCGATGGCGTCGGTGGTGCAGCGAAAGGTGATGATTAAGCGTTTTTCCTGGGAAATCATGGGGTACCTCCTGATTGACCGCATATTTGGTCGTAAAAATTTTCTTGCTATTAAAGTGCGATATATGGTGCATTACAAACTGTCTGCAGAATAGGAAGTGGTCGTTATTTCACTGGGTTCTGCTGAAAGTTCTCTGCAATCTGATTCATTTAAGGATGAAACTGATCCCTGTTCCGGAGCCACTTCAGCAGGTGTCACCAGATACCCATGCGAAACCGGTTCAATAGTCTGTTCCATTACCCTGTGAAGGAGCTCCAGGCCGCCTGTGCCCTTGAAGGCTCCATAGAGAAAGTTGTTGGAGATTTCTTCGGTGATGGATTCCAGGCCTTCCATGATCATGCCTTTGCCTGGTGTTTCGTACCAGCGGATGAGAATTTCATCTTCGGGCAGGAAGAAAATGTTGATTTTTCTTCGAACACATTCTTCAAGGAAGGTGAAGTCCAGCTTCAGGACGGCGGTTCCGTTTTCATCTGTAGTGAATTCTCCGGAGGCTGCAATCAGATAGCTTTCCTCGTGGAGGGTAAGCCAGGATTCTTTGAATTTTCCAAGTCCGGTCGGGATGCTGTGCCATTCGCCGGATTCCATAAAGTTTACGGAGAAATTGCCTTTTCACAGGCGAATGAAATCCTTTTGCACACCTTCTGTCATATTATTGTGGAAAATCTGGATAAACAGCGGGAAAAAGACCAATGCTCTGTGGAGAAAGCTCAAAAACTTTGCCATTAAGCTGTTGGGTGAACTGGTAAGGATTCGGCGCAGGAAGTCCCTTCACGTAATTCCAGATATTCGGTCTTGCGTTAGTACTGTGGCGGAGCCCAGATGGATTTTTTTCTCCAGCCGCCTTTTCGGAGGGCTGGAAGTGTCTGAGGCGCGTGAGTGCCGTTTTCAAGCTCGACAGTCAGGCGGTTCAGGAGTGTCTGGGCACATGGGTTTTCGGCAGAATATCTGCAGGATGAAAGTTGCGCGGAAAATGCTTGCGGATAATGTTCAGCATGACGCAGTTCTGGAAAAGTTCGTTATTTCCGGCGTTTGTGACGACTACCATGTTCATGTCAGGGTAGACAATCACATTCTGACCAAGCATTCCATTGAATTCAAAGCTGCCCGGGCGAGCTTCCATCCACAGCCTGGTAGCCATAGCCGAAAGTACCTTCAATGCTCTCCTTATGCTTGGCGGTGGAGACTTCAATCCAGAATTCCGGGATAATCTGCTGATCGTTCCATTTACCTTTCTGTAGATAAAGCTGACCTAATTTTGCCATGTCTTCGGTGCAGAGGAAAAGTCCCCAACCACCTTTGGTAATGCCCTTTAGGGCAGATTTCCCAGAAATAGCGGGTGATTCCAAGGGGATCGAAAAGCCGCGGTTCCAGGTATTCGGTAAGTGACTGACCGGTGCGTTCCGTGACGATGGCGGACAGAACGTAGGTATTCAGGCTGTTGTACTGGAAATTTTCCCCGGGGGTGCCGCTGATGGAAGAATTCAGGTAGCTGGTGAGCCAGTCGTTTCCAGAGACGATCCCAGATTCGTTGAAAGTGACGCCGCTGGTCATTGTGAGAAGATTTTCTACAGTGACTTTAGGGCGGAAAATCTTGTTAAAGGTGTTCAGCTTTTTCTGAAAAAATGTCGTAAATGTTCTCATCCAGGGAAAGCTTGCCTTCCTCAACCAGAAGACCAATTGCCATGCCGGTGATGCTTTTTGCACATGGAATGGGTCACGTGCCAGATCCGGCTGCGGTAGGGGGCGAAATTGGCCTCGCAAACGACCTTTCCATTTCGGGAGAACCATGAAATGGTGCATGTCTGTATAGTGTGAAGTGTCCAGCTCCCGCAGCAGGTCGGCCAGCATGTCAGAGGAAATACCCTGGCTCTCCGGCGTGGCGCGGGGAAATGGCTGCTCGTATGGTTTGTCAAATGGAAATTTAGGTTTTGCGGGAAGAAATCTACCCGGCTGGCTCCGTCCGTTTTTCCCAGAATAATGTTTGTAATCAGTTCTGCAACTGCAATCTGTTCTTTTGCCATAAGGTGCTCCTTTCTTTGGGAAAGCGGTAAAAGTTGTTGTTAGGGTTATTGTAGCAGTGGGGGACAAGTGTGTCAATAAGGGGTGAAATGGGGAAAATTTTATAAAAAATGGTTCTATGGATTGTATTGGCAGACATAAATATTACTAGAACCTGCACAATCATGAAAAAGTGCGCAGTTCGCAGAGGAGTTTTTTCAAACATATTCTGGCGGCTGTTTGCTGTGAGCTGTCCGTGCAGTCTGCCGGAGGCAGAAAAAGTGCCCGAAATGGTACAAAGTTAATTGCATTAGGAGACAGCAGCGGTGATAAGCTTTTGGATTTTGGACAGGCATGACAAGAAGGAGGGCCTTTATGAGATTATTGAAAAAATATTTCAACCGGGAAAATAAATTCAGTTTGAAAGAACGTTTCAATATGGTGATGACCGTGGTGACTTGTTTTTTCATGGGAGTGATGAGTGAAAATGGACGGGGTATGCAGGGAATAAAGGGACTGATTGATGGAATCGGCGGACTGGCTGTAAGGATGAATGGATGGCTGAGTGTGGTGACTGGCTGGGAGCTGGGCGCGCATGAAGCTTATGAGATATATGAAAAAGGGTATAGTGGGAAGATTTTTCCAGGGAAAGATGCTGGAAGGAATAGATGTGGTGAAGCGTGGACAGGCTTTAGTGGAAAGGGCTGGGCTGCGAGGAAGAAGGGGAAATCGGATACGGGATGTTTCACATGAGAAAGGACTGCCTTGCATGGAACGATGGGGGTGCAGAGGCAGTCCGTAGAGGGCATAATCGGTTGATTTAATGTAACTATGAAACCTATATTGTCATATGTAATGGTTGGCTCTGTATATAAATACAGTGAAGCATGGTTGGAATGGCTTAAAATCTGAACCGGCAATATTTGAAAAATTAATTGGTAACTGTGAACTATGTTCACGAAAACATCTCGCGGTATAGTATCTGTGGTATAGTTACATTAATTGTTAAAATGAACTGTAATCGGACAGATTTCGCTGTTGGTGCCGACTCTCATGTTCGGACCCCAGATCCCGGCCCCGGAAGTGACAATGTTGTGCATAGTTCCTTTTCGAAGGTAGCCCACAGGAATTTTCCCAGAATAGATGGATAATCGGGGTTTCCGGGGAAAATCTGGCCGTCATGGGTGTGACCACAAAGGTCAAGGTCAACACCGGCAGCAGCTGTCTCGTCTAATTCTTTTGGCTGATGGTCAATGAAAATAATTGGTTTTCCCTGGTCCAGCGATTCGGTAAGCTGGGCCGGAGTGGCTCTGGAGCCTTCTACTTTTTCACAGCGGGAGGCATCCCGGCGGCCGACAATATAAAATTTGTTGTCGATCAGAACAGATTCATCGTCTAGCAGGTGAATTCCTGCGTCTGTAAGAAATTCTTCCATTCTGGGATCGTTGTAGTTATCTTCTGTTCCGTTGAAGGTGAAACCTGCCAGGATTGGTTCGTTCAGGTCATGATTGCCCCAGCAGCAGGCGTAAACTCCATATTTGGACTTAATTCCTTTTAAAATTTCTTTTAATTTATCTGGTTTGGAAATGGCGTCATATTCATTATCGAAAATATCACCTGCGATACAGACTACATCTGGATTTTCTGCATTAATCTCTTTCACAATTCGTTTTGCCTGGGCGGTTCCCATGCTGTAGCCGAAATGGGTATCAGCGAGAAGGACTATTTTCAGGGAATCCATGCCGTCAACTGTTTTTTTCAACGTTTATCTCATAAGGTGTAGTTTTCACATGGGTTACATGAAGGATTCCGTAAACACTGAGGCTGATGATCAGTATGGTGCAGATCGCCTGTGATGACGAAAGTGCTGCGGTGCCCGATAAACGGGGCATGGAATATGTATTTCAGTATCAGACGGCCAAAATCAACGACAGCGATTACCAGCAGAATATAGATGAAAGTTCCGAGAAAATAGTTACCTGTATGCTTGAGAATACGGTGCAGGTTGGCCGGCTTTTTGATGAGAAAGCCGGTGAGCAGGGCTGTTGCTAATATTATGTAAACTCCTATAAAGGAAGCGCGAAATGCCATTGTCTGAAAAAGTCTGTGACAGGCGCCCATCCATCGTATCATCCAACGGACAACGTATGCATTGATCAGGATGTATAGGGGTGCGAGAAAGAGTGCGGCCATGAAAAACCTCCGTTATATTTACTTTGAAAATTAGCAGTTACACGCTTTGTTACCGTGTCTGCGCAACAATGGGTACAGTATACTACGGTTAATAAGTTTTTTGCAATTGTGCATATAATAAGGAGAAATGAGATAGACAGGAGAGCTGTTGCTTATGCGGCAAAAGCGAGAAAGATTCCTGTTTGAAAAAGGCTTTCTGCAAGATGTGCGTCACAATTTGTGGGAGATTTTGCCCGGATGAGGGCGTCGTAGCGGGCTACGACAACCGAATTCGCGTGCAGATTGCAGGAATGATTTTTCAAACAGGCTCTAGAACATCAGGTATGCCAATTATTTTTAAGCAATGGCAAAGTGCAGGAAATATATAAGAAAATGGTTTCGGAGCTTTTTATTCTTCAGGGATCGTTTATTCCATTCATTTTATTACTACCGTATATGTGTACAATTGCCTTGAATGGGGCTGATAAAGCACTTTTACTGCATTCTCCGGGGGTGGAGGATATGGTTCCGCTGATGTTGATGGTACAGATGAAAGGGGATTATGCGGAGGAAGCGGTGAAAGCTCAGGCGGTGATTGCAAGGTCGGAGGTGTACAGGCGGCTGGAGGAGGGGGAAAGTGAAGGAGAAATTCTGGATGAAGTAAGTGAAAGTATCGCAGGGAAAAACAGGGAAAGAAGAGTTGAGCAAATGACAGCTGCGACAGAAGATGAAGAGGTGTTATCCTTCCGAATAGCAGAATTAAATAGTGGCAGGAGTTTTGTTGTTGGGTATGGAGGTGTCTGGAAATTACTGAGTGCGGTGGATAAGCTGCAGCAGTATGGAGCAGCGGCAGAGGCAACAGTCGGGCAGGTTCTTACATATAATGGAAAGCTGAAATTAGTTCCCTATCATGAGATCAGCAGCGGTAAAACCAGGGATGGGAAAGAGGTTTTTCACAGTGCAGATTATGGCTATCTGAAATCAGTGGAAAGTAGTCGGACAGGGGAGGCACCAGATTATGTAAACAGTACATATGTGCCTGCCAGTCAGCTTCCTGCGAAGCTGGTGGTCAAAAAAAGCGAGATAGTGCCGGTTATGTGACTGCGCTGACAGCTGATGGAAACTGGCTTGAGGGTGAGACTTTTCGCCAGGGCATGCATCTGGCTTCCGCAGATTTTTCAGTGCAGAAAGTAGGAAAAATGGTGCGCTTTTTATGCAAAGGAAAAGGACATGGAATTGGATTTTCCCAGTATGGGGGAATGAGATGGCGAAGAAAGGGAGTAGCTGGGAGGAGATATTGGAGACATATTTTCCGGAGATGGAGGTTGAGGCAGTGATGGAGATGGAGAGGTGAAAAATGTTGCTGAAAATCGAAAAATTACTTTTTATTATAAAAGTTTTATAAAACCCCTTGAATTTTTTCAAAAAAAGTGTTATAGTATAACACATACTTGATGATGTAGTAATTAAAACTACATGATAAAGTTTACAAAAACATTGCAGCTCGGGGATCAAACTGATTGCTTGCAAAGTTGCTTTGGAAAAAAGTTCTAGGAGGTGCTATCATGAAATTTAAATTAAAAGATCCGGGAAGTGCGATTACACATGGGATTGCTTTTCTTCTGGCAGCAGTGGGAGCAGCGCCTTTATTGATTCGCTCGTCAGAGTGGAGCGATCATATTCATATTGTGGCACTGGGAGTGTTTATTCTTACGATGATGCTGCTTTTATGCGGCAAGTACTCTTTATCATTCCGTTGATTCTACGGCGAAGGTGAACCGCAGACTGAAGAAGCTGGATCATATGATGATCTTTGTAATGATCGCTGGAAGCTATACGCCGGTGTGCCTGATTGTTCTTCATAACAAGATTGGATATATACTTTGCGCACTTGTGTGGGCGACAGCAATTCTGGGAATTGTATTTTTAAGGCATTCTGGGTGACTTGTCCGAAATGGATTTCTTCTGTGCTGTATATTGGAATGGGCTGGTTGTGTGTGCTTGCGTTCATGCCAATTATTCATGCATTGCCTAAGGCTGGATTTGGCTGGCTGCTGGCGGGGGAATTATTTATACGATTGGCGGTGTGATCTATGCATTGAAGCTTCCCATCTTTAATGCGAAACATAAGAATTTTGGGTCACATGAGATTTTCCACGTATTTATTATGCTGGGAAGCGCGTGTCATTTTATTGTGATGTATTGTTTTGTGGCGAATATGCCGATTTGATGATATGGTAAGGTAAAATATTTTAGACAAGTTTTTTTAATAACTTTTAATATTTAGAGGGAACTGTGACCTCCTTTAAAATTCCATCAGGGCTAATTTTTTTTCGCCCGGGTTAATTGTTTGATTGCATATTCCCGGCTCATGGCTTCTTCTTTGGTGGCGTAGCCTTCGTAGTAGACAAGAGTTACCGGACGTTTTGGTTTTGGTGTATTTGGCTCCGTTTTTGCCGCTGTTGTGGGCTTTTAGGCGCTTTTCCAGACAGTTTGTCCATCCGGTGTAAAGAGTACCGTCGGCACACTGGACGATGTAGGTGTAATTCATGGGGCTCCTTTTTGGGTTGTAAGGTGAAAGTTCTTAATGTTTTACTATGAAAGTCCCGGACGGCAGCCAAGAATGAGCCATGCTTGCATGAGCGAATTATTGGATATCGGACGGGCTAGAGCGTATGAGTAAGTAGGGTGATAGCCCGGATTACGAATGCGGTCGGCAGCTGGGGAGCGCTATAGGCGCGGAACAGCTGACTTTCATATATGGTGATGTCGCCGACAGGCGACATGTCCGTTTAGGAATTAAATAAATATTTATGTAAAGGAGTATCGTCATGCTGTTAACTGGCTGACAATGCTCCTTATTTTTATAAAAAGCAATCGGTAAGCTGGTATATTATTTGCAGTCCAAAAGAATACTATAGCGTGTGTCAGAATGGCTACCATGGCGGGTTCCGGGCTCTTAGCTGCCTGGAAGGACTGGAAAAAGCAGGTAGGATTTAGGTACCGACTGCGGATTTTCCCACCTGCTTTATTATACGTTGTTTTTTTACTTTTGTGAATGTTGATATTTCATGGACTGAATTTTTTTTTTACGGCAGATACGTGATCGGGTCGCTTGGTTCTCCGTCTTTTTTTCATGGCGAAGTACAGGTTACTGCCTTCTTCGCTGTAATAAATGGTAGGAGCTGCGACATAGCCTATGATGGAACCTTTGGTGACGGTATCGCCTTCAGCAACGTCCAGATCAGTAAGCTGACCATAGATTGCCTGGTAGCCGTTTCCAAGCTCCATGGTGACGGTAGTGCCAGTTTGGGCATTATTTTCAATCGAATATACGGTTCCGTTTACTGCGGAAACTACAGGGGGCACCTTCCACTGCTTGTACGGAAATCGCAGGGCTCAGTTTATACTGATCCAGAGTTGGGAAGTAAACACTCTGATCCATGCTGTAATCAATGAGAACATGTCCGTTTACCGGCCACTCCATTAATGTATCTTCCGAGAAGTTGATTTCCGGTCCTTTGTGCAGGAGATCTGGGCGTTTACGCTGGTACTTTCTCCAATGTCAGAGGAGCTGGAAATATCAGCGGTATCGTTAATGTCAGCAGAATTGGTTAAGTCCACGGTATTGTCAAGGCTTGCCATGTCTGTTGCGGATGAATTATCTGATTGGTTTATCAAAGACTCACTGTCTAGGATTCCGGTATCGGAAATTCCGTCCAGATCTGCTTCTACCATGTTAGTACCTGCTTCTGCAAGGGACGAATCATCAGTTGAGTTGGCTCCATCTGCTTTGGCAGTGTCATTTTCCTTGGTGCTTTCCAATGGAAGCACTTCCTGAATATGTTCTGGTTTGTTTGCAACCTGGTAAGCGGTCACCTGAGAACTGCCATAACTGCAAGGAGAGCGCCGTTGAAAATAAAATTTTGCTGTTCTGTTTTTTTTCCTCATATTCTTTTCACCTCTACATACATTCTGTTCACAGCTGTTGTACCTGTCTGTATTTATAGGGTGTCCAGAAAATTGGAGGTTATTCATTAATTCATGAAAATGAGAAAATTTAAATTGGTGGCACTTATATAAGCGGCATGGTATAATAGGGGAAAAACATGTGCGGTGCTGTGAAAAATAAATGATGTCGGCAGCTGTGGGAGCGCCATAGGCGCGGAACAGCTGACTTTCATATGGTGATGTAGCCGACAGGCGGTCCGTTAAAAAATAATTTACAGGGGGTAACTTGTGGTGAAGATTACAGAGGAGCTTTTGCAGAAAGCTGATCAGATTCCGAATTTCTCAGATGGCGTTATTATGCCGGATGGGGATTACAGATTGATTGAGGAGAAGGGCCATCTTCAGACCATGATGGCGCTTTTGCCATATCCGGAGAAGGAGATTTGGAAGATGATCCCGGAGAATGATTCGGCACTGTTCTGGATGATCGAGAAGACAGGATGTGTGCTTACAGATTATAATTCAACTGTGGGTATGGTGATGACGCGGTCGCAGAAGGAGGTTTTTGATGCACTGGTTGCCCGTGGGATTATTTCGCCGGAGTATTTTGATATTACCAGGCAGAGGCAGAAGATGCGGGATCAGGGGCAAGCAGGGTAGCACTGTATCTGAAGAGAAAACAGAACAGGATTGTTGAGGTATATAAATTCGAAAACTGCTGTACCATTTAATGGACTTTGAAGAAGGGTTAAATGGATACAGCAGTTTTTTTGTTTCTGTTCACTGGCAGATTGCGGGAATGATTTTTTAAACAGGCTCTATCGAGACGTTGACTGCAGCGATAACAAAATTATTGTTCCATCTGTCGTCCAAGAAACCCGGCGGCGGTCTGCGCCAGAAGCTTTTCGCTGGCGCCGGGAATGTCTTTTGTCGGTTTTTCCCATGAGGATGACACTGCCGATAGCATCTCCGGCGGCTATGATGGGCTGGATGACCTGGGATGTGGATGGAGCTGGCTGTTCATCCACCACAGGGACTTTGCCACGGTCTTTGGCACTAAGACATTTGGCTTCTCTGTCATTGATAACAGCTTCCAGCTGGCTGCTGATCAATTTTCCAATGAATTCCTTACTTCCCGGACCGGCAGCAGCTACTACCTGGTCGTGGTCGGTGATGCAGGAAAGCATGCCGGTGGAATGGGAGAGGGACTCGGCGTATTCTTTTTTGCAAAAAGGCTAAGCTCTCCGATTGGGGAGTATTTTTTTCAGAATGATTTCACCTTCACGGTCGGTGAAAATTTCAAGTGGGGTACCTTCTTTGATTCGCAGGGTCCGACGGATTTCTTTTGGGATGACCACCCGGCCCAGATCATCTATTCTTCTTACGATTCCTGTGGCTTTCATTTATCTGTTCCTCCTGTACTTTATGATGCAATTGTGGGAAACAATTGACTTTTTTAAACACACTATAGAGCTTGTTTGTTTTTGTGGGGTTTCCATATTTTGTAGTGTATGGATAGTATGTGAAAATATGGGGGAATTATGCGCACGAGATGAGGTAATTTTTTTTGCTCGTGACAATAAGAAGGTATCATATTCAACAGTTTTTGAAAGGCAATTAGGCGAGTATGATTGGTTTACATAACAAAAAATCTTATGAGTTGCCGGCCAGGTTGTGAACGCTACTTCTTGTGCTTGTCACAAGAAGGTTCGTCTTTTGTGCATCGCGAAGCGCGTTACTGTGAACGGAGTGAACAGTAACCGAACGGTAATTTCGGAGAAAATTCATGCAAAAATTATGTATGGTTTACATATGGAAATTATGATAAAATATATTTATGAAGAAAAAAAAAGCTTGTTTTTTTAGCGTTTGCAACCATTGCGATTGCATTATTGCTTGAAGCCGGAATTTTAAAGTATGTCAATGACAGTAATACATACAGGATGTCAAAAAGTACTGCTGGATCGTGTTATCACCGTGCTCTCAATAAAAATGATGATAGTGAAAATGGACTCATCGAATCGCTAAAGGACGATTATATAGTAAGAGCAAAGGCTGTATCCTATATTATAGATGCAAAACCACAGGTGGAATATGATGTAGAAGAATTGCAGAAAATAGCAGATTTGATATTAGTAGACGAAATTCATCTGTTTGATAAAAACGGATATATCTACAGTGGTACTTTGCCTAAATACTATGGCTTCAGTTTTGACTCCGGAGAGCAGATGGAATATTTTAAGCCTATGCTTACAGATAAAAAAGCTTACCATGTGTCAGGATGTTACTCCGAATACCGCTGAAGGAAAGGAACTGATGTATGCCATTACATGGAACGAAGCCGGTACCAGAATGATCCAGATCGGCATCGAACCAAAGCGTCTGCTTAAAGAACTAAAGCAAAACGAAATCTCCGCTGTAGTAAGTGATATGCCTGTTTATAAGGGAATCGAAATTTTCGTGGCAGACTCCCAGACCAAAATTGTAAAAGGTGCTACGGATTCCAGACAGATAGGCGTGAAACTGGAAGGGCTTGTTGTATCATCTGATAAAAAAGCGGCGAGACAGATGTCCGACTCATAAGGATAGGTGGAAAACGCTGCAAATGTTTACTCAGTCAGTATGATGACTATATTGTAGCTGTAACTATAGACAGTTCCTTTTATCGGCAAGAAAATATTTTTGCGGTTCTCATAGTTGGCGTGTATCTTGTATTGGCTTCCTGCTGTATGTTCTACATGCTTTCAAGAGTTATGAAAGAAAAATATGAAAAAGAAAAACTGCTGTACATATCAAACACAGATGAACTTACAAGATGCTTTAACCGACATGCATACGAAGAAAGGATAAACAACCTTGATCTCCGCGAGGAATGGATATATATTTCCATGGATCTTAATAACCTGAAACATACAAATGATTCTCTTGGACATGCTGCAGGCGATGAACTTATATGTGCAGCGGCCAATTGTATGAGGGAAAGTTTTTGGAAAGTATGGAAATGTCTACAGAATCGGAGGAGATGAGTTTGTTGTGATCATCACCGGAAATACAAAGGAATTTCAAAGCATAATAGAAAGCTTTGACCGGCGTGTTGCACAATGGCATGGGAAACTGGTGGATTCTATGACAATCTCATGGGGATATGTTTTCAGTTCTGAGAAAGAATGGGATAACATCTATGACATCGCCAAAGAAGCAGATGAAAGAATGTATAAGAACAAGGAACGCTATTACCAGGAAAGCAAAATAGTCAGACGAAGGTAACAGATTGCTTTTTCCTTATATTTTCAAATATTCTAAATATAACAGAGTTGATTGAAATTCTTTTGGAATAACAAGAACCAGGATGAGACGTGTGCTCAGCCTGGTTCTTGAACTTTTTCGTTTTTATTCCTGATCGCCCCAGAAATCCACGGGCTCGTAGTCCTGTAATTTCGCAAGAAACCCCTTCTGCTGAAGTTCTTCCTGAATGGCATCCAGGATTTCTTCGCTTTCGGCGTCGATGGTGTGGTAGTGATAGCCGGAGGTTACATTTTTCAGAAGGCTGGATTTGCCGGTGCTGATTTCCTCCATGTAGGCGCGGATGTCGCGGCGGGATTTGATTCCCATGTCAGCTTTCAGCACGCCGTAGACCTTGTGGTAGACGAATACGTCGCGAATCTGGCCGCCGGCGTCTACGATGGTGCTTAATTCCTCTTCAACCTGATCATCTGTGTGATAAACCTTAAAAACTCTGGAATATTTCCTGTCCTCCTGGAGCAGATAGCCTTTGTTGGTGGAAAAATGGTAGCTCCGTTGGCACGCAGGAGAGAAATATCCTGGACAATAATCTGGCGGCTTACATTTAATTCCTTAGCTAAGGTACCGCCGGAAACAGGATTATTGCTGGAAGATAGGATATTCAGAAGTTGTTTTCGTCTTGCTTCACCTTTCATTTTTTATCTCCTGTCTGCTGGTTTGTGATGAAAGTTACCTGTTACCGTGTGGAGCCTTTTGTCAAACATGTTTTGGGACGTGTTGATGGCGGGAAACAGGTGACTTCCATTCTGATAATTACTGTCGGTGGGGGAGTTCAGCCGAATAGGGCTTACTCCACCGGATGAAGATTCTTCATAGATAAATCCATAATAGGAGCAGAATGTGTAAGTGCTCCGCTTGATACATAATTTACACCCAAACCAGTGAGTCTGGCAATATTTTCTTTTGTTACATTTCCGGAAACTTCAATTTCGGCACGTCCGGCAATGTAGTCGATGGATTCTTTCAGCTGTTCAGTGGTCATATTATCCAGCATGATAATGTCCGCACCAGCTTCTACTGCCTCTTTTACCATATCCAGGTTTTCGACCTCTATTTCAATTTTGCGGACAAAAGGAGCGTAGGCTTTTGCCATGGAGATGGCCTGTTTTACGCCTCCTGCGGCACCGATGTGATTGTCCTTGAGAAGAACGCCGTCGGAAAGATTATAGCGGTGGTTATTTGCCGCCGCCTACGCGAACGGAATATTTCTCGAAAATACGGTTATTCGGAGTGGTTTTTCTGGTGTCCAGAAGCTTGATCCCGGTTCCCTCAAGAAGAGCTGCAACCTGGCTGGTGTAGGTGGCGATTCCGCTCATTCTCTGGAGATAGTTAAGGGCGGTTCTTTCTCCGCAAAGGAGCACACGGATATCTCCGTAAATTTTTCCCCACAAGCTGTTTATTTTCTACGTGGTCTCCGTCTTTTTTACATAGAATTCAGCTCTGGTGGATGGATCCAGAAGTGTGAAAACACGCTCAAAAACCTGGAGCCCGCAGATGATTCCATCTTCTTTGCAGATAAGATCTACAACGCCTGGAGTGGGATTGGGCATAACGCTGTTGGTAGATACGTCTTCGCTTGTGATATCTTCTTTTAATGCGCTTAAAATGAACGGATCAACATTTAATCCGAGAGTTACCTGATCATACATATAAAAAATTCCTTTCTGCCTTCTGGATTCTGGCCAAGGGTGATGGCCTGTGTGGCAAGGTGATGATAAGTTTCGGCCAGGGTCTGAATGTCCTGGTATGGGGTGAAGTCTACGTGGGAAGCAAGGTAATCAGCAATTTCGCTAGCATTCTGGGGTGAAAGCATTCTTAAGATCATGCTCTGCCATATCCTGCGCCGCACGTCTTGCGAAAACAAGGCTTTCCAGCAGGGAGTTGCTTGCCAGGCGGTTTTTTTGCCATGGACACCGTTGCAGGCAGCTTCTCCTACTACATAGAGATTTTCCATGGAAGAACGGCTTTGATAATCCACTTTTACGCCGCCCATGAAATAATGCTGTGCCGGAACAACCGGGATACATTCCTTGAAAACATCATAGCCCATTTCCCTGCAGTGTTCAACAATGTTTGGAAAATGGTGGCGAAGAGTTTCTGCCGGGATGGTGCGCAGGTCTTCCCAGACAAAAAGTCGGTGCCGTCTTTTGCCATCTGTTCGTGAATTTTCTGGGAAAGAAAGATCACGGGGCAGCAGCTCGTTTACGAAACGGTTCATGTTTTTGTCGTAAAGTCTGGCACCTTCGCCACGGACAGATTCGGAAATCAGAAAGCTGCGGTCTTCAGGATGTTTGGTGTAGAAGGTGGTAGGGTGGATCTGCACGTAATCCGGGTTCTGCAGTTCAATATTATGCTTACCTGCAATAGCAAGTGCGTCGCCGGTAAGGTGGCGGAAGTTGGTGGAATGTCTGTAAAGTCCACCTACACCTCCGCTGGCCAGAACGGTATAGGCTGCAGTAACGGTGTCAAGGGGAACCATCTGGACGGCGGATCACAGCGCCGTAGCAGTGGTTGTCTTTTTCCAGAATATCAACCAGGGTGGTGTATTCCAGAAGTTCTACATTGGAAAGCTTCTGGACTTCGCGGAGCAGGGTGCTGGTGATCTCTTTTCCGGTTACATCCTCGTGGAAAATAATACGGTTGGTGGAATGGGCGCCTTCTTTGGTGTAGGCAAGGCTGCCGTCTTCGTTTCGCTCGAACTGGGCACCGTAAGAGACAAGATCCCGACAACCTCCGGGGAGGTTTTAATCATGATCTCTACGGATTTTTTGTCATTTTCGTAGTGTCCAGCTTTCATGGTGTCTTCAAAAAAAAGCTGTCATAGTCGGACTGTTCTTTCAGCATGCACATGCCGCCCTGGGCGAGAAAGGAATCGTTACTGGTAAGGTCGGACTTGGTGATGACGGTGATTTTTTTTGTCGCGGGGAAGCTGGAGGGCACAGTAAAGACCGGAGCAGCCGCTTCCTGCGATGAGGATATCTGTTTTCATAATTGATGGTCCTTTTTTTCGTGGATAAATTTGGTGTACAGAGAAATTTTGCAAAAGTAATCTGAAGCGCAGGCTTATAAAATTTCTCTGTGAATGATTGCAATTGTGCGCGCGGATTCAAATTTTCCGAACGACATGCCCTGTAGTATATCACCAAACTTTACAATTGACAAGATAGCTGTAAACTTTTTTTTGTTGACAGTGAGGCCGGTGGGTAATATAATCCTAAGAAAATGTCCGAAAAGAGTGGAGGCATTAGCCACAAATGAGGATAAGAAGATATTTAAGAACACATTCGGGCATACATGGAAAATTAAAGTTCCGGAATAAATGAAAACACAGGAGTGAAAAAACGATTATGATGACAACAAGACAGCTGCAGGATGAAATTCTGCGTTTAAAGAAGGAAAAAGATATCTGCATTCTGGCGCATGCATACCAGAGCCATGAGATTCTGGAGGTAGCAGATTACACAGGTGATTCTTATGGACTGAGCCAGCAGGCGGCTAAGGCTCCGCAGAAGAACGTGCTGATGTGTGGTGTAAGATTTATGGCAGAAACAGTAAAAATCCTTTCCCCGGAGAAAACAGTTTACCTTTCCAACAGCGGCGCGGGATGTCCAATGGCAGAGCAGCTGGATGTGGAGATGCTTTCCGCACTGAAGGAGTCCAATCCGGACTATACAGTTGTAGCTTATATTAATACCACTTCCGAACTGAAAACGATTTGTGATGTGTGCGTAACTTCTTCTTCTGCGTTGAAGATTGTGAACAATATCGACAATGACAAGATCCTGTTTATCCCGGACTGCAACCTTGGCGCATGGGTGGAGAAGCAGGTTCCGCAAAAACGTTCAAGTTCGTTCACGGGGATGCCCAACCCATCTTAGAATGTCCGTGAGAGATGTGAAAAAAGCAAGAGATGCCCATCCGGAAGCGAAGTTACTGGTTCATCCGGAGTGTCTGCCAGAGGTTTCGGCAATGGCTGATTATATTGGAAGTACTACCGGAATTATGAAATATGCCAAAGAAAGCGATGCCAAAAGAATTTATTATCGGTACGGAGAACAGTATTGTTCAGCATCTCCAGTACGAGTGCCCGGACAAGAAATTTTATCCGCTGTCAAAAGGACTGTGTATGCCACAACATGAAACTGACAACCTTGATGGATGTCTATAATTGCGTCTGCGGTCAGGGCGGAGAAGAGATCAAGCTGGATGAGAATGTGAGAGTGAAGGCGAAGGCTTGTATTGATACGATGTTGACGATGGGGGAATAGAAAATTTATCTTTTAAGATAAGCAGAAATTAGAGACAATTACTAATTGTAAAAAAAGAATACAACTGATATAATTATATTTGGGTGCTACCATAACGGTAGGCGGTTAGTCCTTCGGCAGAGGGACTGTGACCCTCTGATTACATAGAAACCGGAAGGGAATCAAACGGAAAGGAGGGCTAAGCCAATGAGTATTTTGGACTTTTATTGCAGTAATGAGTTTTGGCATTACTTGCTTTTGTGCCGGATACACATTCGGCAAGGATACTAATAAGCCACAAAAATAGCCGCCCCGGTCCGACAAACTGAGCGACTACTTTGTGTATACATAAAATCGGACTAACCGTCTATCAGTAGCACCTTTTTTTTATACTAATTATATTATCATGCTTTAAATAGAATGTCAAAAAATTTTACAGGAAATATTTATGGCAAAAGACAAAAGAGTTACTGTTCACTCCGTTTACAGTAACACGCTCCGCGATGCACAGAAATCATGCTTTGCATGATTTCGCGCCGCAATTCTCGGATTTTCTGTGAACTACGTTTACAAAAAACACCTGGCGGAATGTTACCAGTGAACAGTAACGCAAAAGACTATAGTTACAGGAAACTTGTAAAAAGAACTGTCAAAATGGAAAAATAACCTAAAAATGAAGGAAATAATTGGTAGTAATTACATATTGCAAATAGAGTATGGTGAGATATATTATAAGCACATCAGATGAATTTAATAATAAAAAAGAAATATCTGCTAAAAAAATGGAGCTTATCTGTTGAAAACAAAAAAATGGTATGATGAATTCAATATATTTGCAAAACGCTCATGTCTATTGTTAGACAGGATTTTCGTAGTAAATTAAGTGGTGAAAAAGGAGAAAGCATGAACACAGTATTAGAAAAAATCAGAAAAATGGGAATTGTACCGGTTGTAGTAATTGAAAATGAGAAAGATGCAGTGCCGCTGGCAGATGCTCTTTTGCAATGGCGGACTTGCCTGCGCAGAGGTAACTTTCAGAACTGCAGCAGCAGGAGAGGCTATCCGTCTTATGAAAGAGGCACACCCAGAGATGCTGGTTGGTGCAGGAACCGTACTCACTGTGGATCAGGTAGACCGTGCTGTTCAGGCTGGCGCTGAATTTATTGTAAGCCCTGGTTTTGACCCGGAAATTGTCGATTACTGTATTAAGAAAAAGATTCCGGTACTTCCAGGCTGCATCACACCATCTGAGGCGGCACAGGCAGTACGCAGAGGACTTTCCGTAATCAAATTTTTCCCGGCGGAGCAGGCTGGTGGACTGGCATTTATCAAGGCAATGGCAGCACCGTATACTTCCTTAAGTTTTATGCCAACAGGCGGAATCAATCCAGAGAATGTAAAAAGTATCTGGAATATGACCGCATTTTTGCCTGTGGAGGAAGCTGGATGGTAAAAGGCAAACTGATCACAGAAGGCAGATTTGACGAAATTGAGAAGCTGACCAGAGAAGCCGCAAAAATCGTAGAGGATATAAGAGGATAATAAAATGGGAAAAAAAATTTGATATGCTGGCATTAGGCGAAGTGCTTCTTCGTTTATCGCCAGAAGGAAACGAGCGTTTAACCCAAGGCACCAGATTTGAGAAACAGCTGGGCGGGGCAGAATTAAATGTAGCTGTTGGCGCAGCCCAACCTGGGGCTTACTGCAGGTATTATCTCCAAGATTCCATCTCATGCCATTGGAAATTATGCGAAAAGGGAGATCAGAAGAAACGGTGTTGACACGGATTACCTGGCTGGAGATAACAGTGCAGATTCCAGACTGGGAATTTACTATTACGAATATGGTGCAGATCCCCGTAAACCTCAGGTGGTTTACGACCGCAAAAGTATTCTTCTGTGAATAAATTATCTTTAGAAGATTTTCCAGAAGAAATGTATGAAAATACAAGGTGTTTCCATACCAGCGGAATCACCTTGGGACTTGGCGGTCCGGTAAGGGAAAATGCCATTGAAATGATGAAAAAATTCAAAGAAAAAGGTGCACGGATTTCATTTGATGTAAACTTCAGAGGAAATCTGTGGACCGGAGATGAGGCAAGAGATTGCATTACAAAGATTTTGCCTATCGTAGACATTTTTTCTGTTCAGAATCCACAGCTAATCTTACATTTGGAAAAACAGGGGACATAAAAGAAATCCTGAAAAGTTTTTCTGATGAATACGATATCGCTGTGGTTGCAGCAACCCAGAGAATCGTGCATAGTCCAAAAGTCTCATACTTTTTGGTTCCGTAATTTATGAAAAAAACAGACAGCTATTATGAAGAAAAAACCTTATGAGAAAATTGAGGTTGTAGATAGAATCGGAAGCGGAGATGCGTATATTTCCGGTTTCTTATACGGATTATTAAAAGAAAATGGAAACTGTCAGGATGCGTTGGAGTATGGAAATGCAGCCAGTGCTATGAAAAAAATACCGTCAGTGGGGATATGTTATGGACAGACCCTCAGGAAATTCAACAGACAATCGAGATGCATCATAGTATAGGACAGGATTTTGAAATGAAGCGTTAGATAGCCAGTAGAGCGTGTTTGAAAAAGCATTCCCGCAATCTGCACGCCCTACTTTGCGGTATATCCAGAGCAGGAAAAAGATTAATTACGCTTTAAAGCAGCCGGAACACCTGCTCGGCAGTGGCAGTCATATTGGCTTTTGCAGTGGCAGGATCCATAGCTTCCGCAAGTGTGCAGACATTTCGTAAAATTGGGAAAAAAGCATCAATTCCCTCTTTATTGCAGGCGGATGCTTCTTTTGTGACACTTCCGGCAAATGCGATAACCTTTGCATGGTGTTTTTGCCAGCTTCGCCACGCCTATAGGGGGCTTTTCCCATGGCTGTCTGAAAATCCAGGCGGCCTTCGCCGGTGACTACCACGTCCGCATCAGAAAGTTCCTGCTTCCAGTCCTACAGCATTCAAAATCAGTTCGATCCCAGGCGTCAGCGTCGCCCCCAGGTAGGAGAGAAAGGCGAAGCCAAGCCCTCCGGCAGCACCGGCACCAGGGGTATTGCAGTAATCCGTTCCCAGAGCTTTGGAAGTGATTTGGGCAAAATGTGCCATATCTTCATCTAATTGCTTTTTTCTGATTTTCTGTCACACCCTTTTTGCGGACCGTAAACATATGTGGAACCAATTTCACCGCAAAAGAGGGTTATTCACATCGCATGCCACCTGAATATGAGCTTCTCTTAAAAGCGGATTCAGGCCGGAAATGTCGATTCTGGAAACCTTCGCCAGTGCCTGTCCGCCTTCGCCTGCATCCACATCATTTTCATCCAAAAACGTACGCCAAGAGCTTTTAACATACCGATGCCGCCGTCGTTGGTGGCGCTTCCGCCGATTCCAATGATAAAATTGCGGCAACCCCTTTTTGAGGGCATGGTTTATCATTTCGCCCACACCGTAGCTGGTAGCAAGAAGAGGATCCTTTGCATCATCTGGAACCAGTGTGATTCCGGCAGCGGAAGCCATTTCCATAACAGCGGTATTGCTGTCTTTCAGATATCCATAATGAGCCTTGACCGGGCATGCATGGGTCCGGTGACGGTCAGATCGATCCGCTCTCCGTTCATGCCGCTTCGATCAAGGCATCAGTAGTTCCTCTCCGCCGTCTGCGAGAGGTTTTACCACGATCCTGGCATCCGGCTTTGCCCGAAGAACTCCTTCCTTGATAGCCATTCCGGCCTCTATTGAGCTTAAGCTTCCTTTTAAAGAATCAATTGCAATGACAACTTTCATATGAAAAAATCCCCCAAAAAATAAATGGTAAAATATGTTGCGAAAAGATTCTCAATCTTATGTCTGTTTAAAGAATAGACCGCCTGGATTGTGGAGTCAAGTAGAAAAAAGCAAGAAATTTTTTGTATGGAGTTTTTATCAGATAATGATAAAATAGTAATATCTGTCTAGAAGGGAAAATATACATGGGAGGTTAAGACAATGAAGATAAAAACAGTTGCAGTTCTTGGCGCAGGTGCGGTTGGGTCTTATGTGATATGGGGGCTTTCCAGGCGGAAGGATATCCGGCTGGGAGTTCTTGCAGAGGGTAAGCGTGCGGAGAAATTGAAAAAAGGCTGCACGATCAATGATGAGGTTTATCATCCGGAAGTATGGACACCCCAGGAAGCAAAAGGGATAGACCTGCTGATCGTATCTTTGAAATATGGAGCGCTGCCAGGTGCAATGGACAGCATCCGCCAGGTTACAGGAGAGAATACCACGGTTATGAGTCTTATGAACGGCGTGGACAGTGAGAAATTGATTTCCGATGAAATTGGAGCTTCCCATGTGATCTATTCGGTAATAAAGTTGCTTCCCATAAAGAGGAAAATGGATATTGTTTTAACCCGGAAACCACCATTGGTATTATTTTCGGAGAGCCTTGCGCACCCTATGACAGTGAACGTGTGCAGGCCATTGAGGCTCTTTTGCAGATACCGGACTGCATTATCGCTCTACAGAATATATCAGGGAAGAAATATGGAGCAAATTCCGGCTGAATAGTATGCAATAATCTGCCCCAGGCAATTCTAGGGGCAGGAGTTGGCTGTTACCAGGACAGCGTTCATATGAAAGCAATCAGCGACGGACTTAGAAGAGAACTGGAAGCCATTGCCGCTGCAAAAGGAATCGCTATAAGTAAGGCTGCAGCATCCTCCGGACATGGAAGTGCCGTTCCTCCATCAGCCAGATATTCCACACTGCAGGATCTGGATGCGGGACGCCATACGGAGATTGATATGTTCTCAGGCGCGTTGGTCCGCATGGGGCGGGAACTTGGGATTCCTACGCCGTATAATGAATATACCTACCATATGATAAAAAAGCTTTGGAAGAGAAAAAATGATGGGAAGTTTGACTATAGCAAAGAGGATGGAGAAGTAACCTGTTCCAGGTAAAGAATTACAGCTATTGAGAGGCGTAAAATGAACGATAAATGGCTTGATTTTGCAATCCGTATTCAAAGCATCGGCTGCACTCTCTTGTATCCACACCAGTATATTTAATCCATAAAATAGATACAAAAATCCCGGATGTGTAGGTGAACAGACATGAAAAATATCCATAGCATTGAATTTTATACTGGAAGCAAAAGGAAGAATTGCTTCCCGGTTTTGAAAAAAGATTTTCCCTATATCGCTTCAAGGGCAGAACTTGACAAGTATATCGGGGTTATGTACCGTGGCACTGGCACAGGACAGTGGAGCTTTTTTATATGGAAAGTGGCAGCATTGAATATGATACGCCAAGAGGAAAAATATTGTTTCCGACTGGAAGCGGCGGCATGATAAATCCCAATGTACTCCATAGGACAAAAGCAATATCGCAGAGAGAAAAGAATATACAGCTACTTCATATTTTCGATGTTTCCCTACTTGCCGGAGAACAGGGAAGCAGGATTGAACAAAAATATATTGCACCTGTCATAACAGCCCCGCAGATTGAGGTAATCCCGCTTTTTCCGGGCAATGCAGAAGAAGAAAGAATTTTGAAATTGCTTGCTGCCTCATTTCGTTTATCCAGTGATGAATTTGGATATGAAATAAAACTGCGGGGAAGCCCTAACTGAAATATGGCTCATGCTTTTTGAACTATCTTGCTCTATGCGTGAAAAGAAAGGGGAACATAACAAAAGCAACGATAAAAATAAAGCTGATGATGATATACATTCATGAACATTACAGAGAAAAAAAATATCTATTCGGAACTTGCTGCGGCAGCATATCTAAGCGAAAGGGGCGTTATAGAGTGTTCCACTGTCTACACACACCCGTAGAGTATATAACAACTTACCGTTTACAAATTGCCTGTCAGAGGTTGGCAAAGGGGCAGGAACCTATTACCGTTATCAGCCATGAGTGCGGTTTAGGGAGCAGCAGTTATTTTGGAAAAGTTTTTCGGGAATATGCATATTGTTCACCTACAGAATATAGAAAAAAATGGCAGAATAGTGATATGTAATGGCGGAAAAAATATTTTTCCTATGTCTTTTTGCATTATAATGATACCTGTAAAGTAAATCAGCAATTTACAGGAGGTGAACGCATAAGTGATAAAACTAAACATTCTGAACATGAAAAATTTTTTAGATACTGTCAATGCCTGCATTGGCAAAGTATATATGCTCTGCCCGAACGGTAAAAACAAAACATTAATGGGGAAGAAAAGATACAGGACAGTTTGTGGCGACAATACTTCCAAAACAAAAACTGTCTGTGTCTTATTTTAGAAATTCCGAATCCAACGGACTATATGAACATTGTTTCGTACTATGCAGGGATTGCTGATTTGTCTGCAAATATTTCATTATAAAGGGGCCGGGCGTTTTATTTTTCGGCCCCGCCCTTTGAAAGGAGTTAAAAATGGAGTTGAACCTTCAAACCGCAGAATGGGCATTAAGGGAAGCGTCAGAATCCAATCCGGGAGCATGGGCAGATCATTCCCGGTTTGTAGCCGAAGCCTGTAAAAACATTGCATCACATTGTAAAGATTTATCTTTCTGAACAGGCATATATTTTCGGGTTATTGCATGATATTGGCCGCTATGCCGGAGTGAGTTCGGAAAGGCATCTGATAGACGGCTATCGGTACTGTATGGAGCGCGGATGGGAAAAAAAAAGCGCACAAATATGTATATCCCACGCATTTATGATTCAGGATATTGCCACATCTATCGGTGTGTTTGATGTTAGTGATGAGGATTACCTGTTTATGAAAGAATTTGTTGCAAATGCGGTATATGATGATTATGACCGTCTTGTACAATTATGTGACGCATTGGCTATGCCGACGGGATTCTGTCTTTTTGGAAAAGAGATTTGTAGATGACAATACGGTACGGTGTTCACCCAGCGACAATAGACAGATGGAAAAAAAAAGATTTTAGAGATTAAAGAACGGTTTGAAAATCAGATTGGCTGTTCTATCTATTCTCTGCTTCCAGGGTATTGTGG
>VOFJ01000801.1_pt1 | contig 25348 bp, 47 predicted proteins | sample 5384081 | NCBI WGS metagenome assembly VOFJ01 (sample SAMN12384729, study PRJNA508395) | human gut metagenome | isolation source: healthy gut I | host: Homo sapiens | reverse complement strand
ATCAATTGTACTTCGTTCAGTTAGTATTGCTTTATAATCAGTTAAAGGATTCTTATAAAAGAGTCCTTTTTAGTATTAAAAAAGAAGCTTATGCTTCTTCAATTGCTTCTGTTGGACATGATTCTTTTTGCGTTAGTGGCATCTTCAAAGATATTCTTCTTTAATAGGAGTTTCTATTACTTCTGCTAGTCCTTCATCATTAAAGTTAAATACATCTTCACAAATGCTTACATTGTCCACATCCTATACATTTATCTTGATTAACTTTTAAATTCATTTATATCAATCCTTTCTATTTAATTATATCAAAATAAGAAAAAAAAAGCAATAATATCTTTTATTTAGTATAAAAATATGTTATTATATATATAGAGTAAAAGAGGTAATAAGATGGAAAGTAGAATGGAAAAAATATTATAGAGAAAATCCGGAATATTATAAAAGAAGTAAAAAAAAATGCGGGCTTATATAAAAGACATTGATAATAATATTAATGATTTAGAAAATTTACCTATACCTGATAATTCTAATGAAATTGATATTAATGGTTTAAAGCAAATTATTTCTAGTAGAGATGAATATCGTAAGGCTAAAAGATATGGGGAGAACTATTACTAGAAAAAGGGTAGAGGAAAGAACCTAGAGAAGAAAAAAAAAAGAGTATATGATATTAATGTTTTACTTGAGACTGCTAAAAATGAAGTTAATAAGAATAATGAAGTGGAAGGTAAAAAACTTATTAATGCTAATTTCTTAACTGATTTAGATGATGCTAAAATACCAAATAATGATATAGTAGAAGTAAGTGAGGTGTCTCAAAATAAAAAAAAAGAAACAAGTAACACTGATTCATTACCACTTGATATACTAGTAGACTTAAAAAGGTACTGATAATACTGTGAGTTACTGATCCAATTGTTAAGGATGAAGTTACTATGATTGAGAAAATTAAAGATGGAGAAACCTTCTATAGTGGTTCATTTAATTTTACTAAGAAAGATTTTGCTGAAGAAGATGATCATTTTCTTTGAAGAAAAAGTCATACAGGGAGTTAAAGTATTTTTCTTAATTATAGGATTACTTCTTCTAGCAGGTGTTATTTATCTTGCTATTACTAAGTATGTATTATGATGAAGAAGTTACTGAGAAGTAAATATAAAGAAATTAGAAGAATTATTATTGATAAAGAAGATAGAGATAATATTATTTTTTAATAAGGTAATTAATAATATTAAAGTAAATAATGCAAGTATCATATTAACATATGTATCAACAAAAGAAAGAAGTAGACACTATAAGTATAATAAAACATTTCTTAGGTAAAAAAAAAGGTAGCAGTACCAAGAATAGATAATGGTATAATGAACTTCTACTACATTAATTCATTAGATGAATTAATGGAAGGATATTTTGGAATACTAGAACCTACTAATAATAATAAAATAGAAAGATTTTAATAATACTGTATCTATTACTCCTGGTATATGTTTCTCTTATGATTTATATAGAATAGGTTATGGTAAGGGGTTTTATGATAAGTTTTATAGTAATCATGGTGTCTATAAAAATAGGATTATGTTATAGTAATTGTTTAATAGATAAAATAGATAATGATAGATATGATATTAAAGTAAATGAAATTATTACTGATAATCAAAAAAAAAGGTCTTATAAAAGACCTTTATTTTTTATATGGCGTCCCCCGACTAGAATCGAACTAGCGACCTATTGCTTAGGAGGCAATTGCTCTATCCTACTGAGCTACGAGGACACAAATAAATTATATCACATAACTACAAAAAATAGAATAAAAAAAAATTTAAAAATTGGTACCAAAATAAAAAAATATGTTATAACCGACTTTTTTAGTTAGTAACTAAAAAAAGTCAGGGAATAATTATAATGATTATGATTATTTTATTAATGTCGATGTATTAGGAGTAGAGAAAACTTCTGATTTAATCGTAGATATTATAAAAATAAATATTAATTATGTTAAGAGAAAAAAATGTGATATAATTAAATTAATATTAGAGCCTAACCTCACATAGTATGAGGAATATTAGTAATTGAATTTAATTTAAGTGCCGGGCAAAATAAATTTGGAAGGAGGATGACCTGTAGTAATACAGGTAAACTAAAATAACAACACATAACACCTTAGTAAAAAAAATAGCAAGAAGGAGGCAATATTTTGAGAGAAAATAAATTAGATACTATCACAAATTTATTTGAAGGTAGTGAAATAAGAAGCATTTGGGATAGTGAAAAACAAGATTATTATTTTAGTGTAGTTGATGTTATTGGTGCATTAACTAATGCTAATATTCCAAGAAACTATTGGAGCGATTTAAAAAAGAAGATTAAAAAAGAAGGGGAAGTGAATTGCACGAAAAAAAAATCGTGCAGTTGAAAATGATAGCCCTTGATGGAAAAAATAAATAGGCAAACCGATACACTTGATACTGAAGGTATATTTAGACTTATTGAGTCAGTTCCTAGTCCCAAAAAGCAGAGCCATTTAAAATGTGGTTAGCCTCTTTTAGGAAAAGAAAGAATTGATGAAGTATTTGATCCAGAAAAAAAGCAATTGATAGAGCAATTGATTATTATCGTAAGAAAGGATATTCAGATAGTTGGATTGAAGTAAGATTAAAAGGAATTCTTAACTGTAAGAAGTTAACAGATGTATGGAAAGAAAAATGGTATTACTAAAAATTATGAATATGCAATATTAACAAATGAGATTTATAAAGCCTGGTCTGGTATGAAAGCTAATGAATATAAAAGATTTTAAAGGTATGAGAAAAAGAATCTTTAAGAGATAATATATGTCAGATATAGAAGTAATACTAACTGATTTGGGGAGGTAACTGCAAGAGATATAGCTAAAAAGGAGAGACCGCAAGGATTAAAAAGATAATTTAAAAGTTGCTAAAAGAGGTGGTGGTGTATCTAAAATAGCAAAAAAGAATCTTATGAGATGCAAACTGGTCATAGTGCCATAACTAGTGAGAATGCACTGGATAGAAGATATGTTGATATGGATAAGCAATTAAAAGAAAAATAATTTAATAGAATATGTATAAAAACAAATAATTTATGATATACTTAAATAGAGGTAAGAATATGAAGAAAAAGAAGTAAATTATTTGTTTTTATTTTATTATTAGGAGTTTTATTTTATTTCAAAGATGATATATATAATTATACATATAGTATAATAAATACATCTAATGAAAGTTATGATATTGAGAATTTACCAGAATATGATGGTAATAGCTACGTAATAGTAAATGATAATATTCCGTATTTTAAAGAAGAGGAATATACTACTACTAGTTTTGAAAAAAATATAGTGAACTTGATTTGCTAGGTAGATGTGGTGTTGCTTCTGCTAATATAAGTAAAGACTTAATGCCTACTGAAAAGAGAGGCTCAATAGGCATGATAAAACCTAGTGGTTGGCATACTATAAAGTATGATCATATAGATGGTAAATATTTATATAATAGATGTCATTTAATAGGATACCAATTAACTGGAGAAAATGCTAATGAAAAAAATTTAATTACTTGTACTAGGAGTATGAATGCTAAAGGAATGTTACAATTTGAAAATATGGTAACTAAATATATTAAAGATACTGGTAATCATGTTTTATATAGAGTAACACCAGTATTTGAAGGTAATAATCTAGTAGCAACAGGGAGTAGAAATGGAAGCATACTCAGTTGAAGATAATGGAAAAGGTATAAAGTTTAATGTTTTTGTTTATAACATCGAAGATGGTATTATAATAGATTATAAAACTGGTGATAGTAAACTTGCAAATTAAAAAAGAATACTAACTGTGAATATAATAGGTCTAATGAGACTCCAATATAGACTAAGAATTAGGCTAGATTGGACATGAAAATACCTTGGATTTTCATGGAAGGTGATAAATGTTATTGCAAATACTTTGGTATTTTGTTATACTATAGCTAGATGAGACATATTTTTGTAGTAGGAGGCAATAATGGAAGATATTTTATATATGGCTTTTACTGGCAGTAATACTTGGAATAATAGAAATATCTACAACTAATTTAGTTAGTATTTGGTTTGTTATAAGTAGTTTACTTGCTATGGTGAAGTTCTTTATTTACTGATAATATATTGATACAAATTACTATATTTGTCTTAGTAGGAGTATTTTTAATGCCTATTAGTAGAAAGTTGTATAGTAAAATTAAAATGAATAATAGTAAAACAAATATTGATAGGATAATAATAGGAATGAAGGGGATTGTAACTGAGGATATTATTAAAGATAATATTGGAGAAGTAAAGGTAGATGGTAAGAAATGGTCGGCTTATTCCGATACTGATATTTCTAAAGGAGAAAATATAAAAGTATTATCTATTAATAGTGTTAAATTAAAAGTAAAGAAATGGGAGGAAAAATAATATGGAATTATTAATTGCTATATTAGTAATTGTGGTAATATTTATAATACCAAATATTAAAGTAGTACCACAGGCTAGAAGTTATGTTATAGAAAGACTTGGTAGTTATTTAACTACATGGAATAATGGTTTACATTTTAAGATACCATTTGTAGATAGGGGTATCTAATAAAGTAAGTTTAAAAAGAAATAGTAAAGGATTTTGCACCACAACCTGTTATAACTAAAGATAATGTTACTATGCAAATAGATACAGTGGTTTATTTTCAAATAACAGATCCTAAGTTATATACTTATGGTATTGAAGATCAATTAATGCTATCGAGAATTTAACTGCTACTACACTTAGAAATATTATTGGTGAGTTAGAACTTGACCAAACTTTAACTTCAAGAGATATTATTAATTCTAAGATGAGAAGTATTTTGGATGAAGCTACTGATCCATGGGGAATTAAAGTAAATAGAGTAGAAGTGAAAAAATATACTTCCACCTAGAGATATTCAAGAAGCTATGGAGAAGCAAATGCGTGCTGAAAGAGAAAGAAGAGAGAAGATTCTTCAAGCTGAGGGAGAAAAGAAATCTAGCATTTTGATAGCAGAAGGTGAAAAAAGAATCGGCTATATTAAAGGCAGAAGCTCATAAAGAAGCACAAATTAAGATGGCTGAAGGTGAAGCAGAGGCTTTACTTAAAATGAAGCAGGCAGAGGCTGATGGTATTAGATTATTAAAAAAGCTAAAGCAGACTCGTCAGTTCTTACTTTAAAAAAGTTATGAAGCACTAGAGAAATTAGCAGATGGTAGTTCTACTAAGATTATTATTCCATCAGATATGAGTGGTATAGCATCTTTTGGAACGGTAATTAATGAAATGATTGATAAGAAGAAATAATCCATGGTATATGGATTTTTCTTTTGAATATTTGTTCGTATTATTTTTTCTTTAAATCTATTGACAATATTTAAAAAAAAGTGGTAGTATATATACCGATTTCAAAGGGAGGTTTTATATTATGAAATTAAAGAATATTTTATTTAGTTTAATTATGTTAGTTAGTATGCTATTTATAGGTACTGCTAATGCGGAGACTACTGCTCCAAGTAGTTTTCAATGTTAGAGGTAGTGACCTACATGTAATTGATGGTACTAAATATTTAAGTGGAGTTGTTGGTTTAAATGTTCAATACAAGAAAAATACTGATGGAAAGATTATTTATTGTATTGAGAGAACAAAAAAATATGATTAGTACTAGAGGTACTGAAACTTATACATTAGATAAAGAAATGGATAAAAAAAAATAGCTTATATTATGCAAAAATGGTTATCCAAATAAAAAGATTTTCTAATGATGAAGACAAAGACTACTATGCTACAGCACTTTCAATTTGGTATGTGTTAGAAACAGATCCTACATTATTTAGACATTTTGATTTAAATAATGGTACATATCGTGGTACATCAAATGATGTAGTAAAAATAATGGCTCAACTTATTAATGGTGCTAATAGCTATTCTTATACTAATCCATCAATAAAGATTAATAATAGTAATAGTAAATTAACATTATCTAGTGATAGAAATTATTATGTAAGTTCTGATATTAGTGTAAAGACTACTGGTAATATTGCTAATTACTCAGTAAGTCTAAGTAATGCTCCTAAAGGAACAATAATCACTGATGTTAATGGAAATGTAAAAAATTCATTTGCTAGTGGTGATAAATTTATCGTAAAAGTTCCAACTTCAAGTATTAGTGGTTTATCAGCAGACTTTAAAGTAAAGGTATCTGCAACGGGAAGTATTTATAAAGCGTATTCATATAAAGCTTCACATTCAGAAGTTCAAAAATACTGCAGCTTTATATCCAGAAAACATAAATGTTAGTGATAGTACAACAATTAAATGTAAATATTACTACTAGAGTAGAAATAACTAAAAGTAGATGTAACAAATGGTGAAGAACTAGAAGGAGCACATCTTGTAGTAAAAAGATTCTACTGGTAAAATTGTTGATGAATGGACTAGTACTAAAGAAGCTCATGTAATAGAAAATTTAGTACCAGGAAAATATACATTAACAGAAACAATAGCTCCAGAAGGATATATACTAAGTGAAGAGACAATAACATTTACTGTAAAATGGTGGTAGGGTAACAAAAAGTAAAAAGGGAAAATACTCCTAAAGATAAACCTGTTGTTGTTATTAGTAAGGTTGATTCTACTACTGGTGAAGAGTTAGCAGGAGCTCATCTTGAACTTAGAGATGAAAAAGGTAATTTAATTGAAGCTTGGGTATCTACTAATGAATCACATGTTATTGAAGGTCTTGCTCCTGGTAAATATACTTTAACTGAGGTAATTGCTCCAGAAGGATATGAATTATCTAAAGAGACTGTTTACATTTGTAGTCAAAGAAGATGGTACTGTTGATGGTAAGGTTATTATGTATAATACTCCTGAAACTATTGAGGTACCTAGTACAGGAACATTTAAGACTATTACAACATCTTTTAATTGGATTACTTATTATAGGACTTGGCTCTGTAATTGTATACAGAAATTATAAAAAGAATGAAGAAAATTAATTTAAAATATCAAATAGCAGCGGGAGTAATACTAGTTATATGTGGTACTCTCGTTTTTGCTTTCTGATTATATTAAAGATAAAAAGGGATGTTGTATTTAGTGAAATGAATCTTGCGTTATCATCAATGAATATGGATGATAGTCTTAATAATCAAGATGAAAAAATTGATAATGTAGAAGAAAATAAAGGGGAAAATCCTAATTATACTTATGAAGAATATTTAGGTATTATTGATATTAGTAAGATTAATTTATATAAGGGATTTTATAATAAGGATTCTAATCTTAATAATGTTAAGTTTAATTTATATGTTTTACCGGAATCTAATTATCCTGATATTAAAGGTGGTAATCTTATTATAGCGGGTCATTCTGGTAATTATAATAATAGTTATTTTGCTAATTTATATATGTTAGAAGTTAATGATGATATTGTTATTCACTATAATAATAAAAAAAATATGTATATAAAATTGATAAGATATATAATGAAAAAAGACTGGAAGAGTTAGAATTCTTAGAAATAAGAATAATACTACTCTTACACTTATTACTTGTACAAAGGATGATAATTATCATCAAACGGTATATATTGCATATTTAACTAGTGTTGAATAAAATTTAAGAGAAAGGGGTGAAAATGATGTCTTATTTGTCAATTGTAGAGAAGTTTAAAATATTATTTGATATGATATTGGATTTTAAATTTATATTTATTTTTCTTGGAGTTTTGGTTATTGCTACATTTTTATATTTGATTAAAAAGATTGATAATAGGAAATATATTATGATTATTACTTTATCTTTGTTATTAATACTTGGTATTGATATTGTAATTAATTATAAAGAGTTAGCAGAAGTATTTGATAATTTTATGACTATATTTTTTTTAGTAATATTTATTTTCCATCTGTGTATGTTTATGTTGGTACATTACTTATTGTGGCTATTGCTTTTATTACTAGTATGTTTAATAAGATGCTTAATAAAATATATAAGATTATTAATGGTATTACTTTTGTTATGAATAATATATTACTTACTATTATTCTTAATATTATTGCTAAGAATAAGATAGATGTTTTTACTCCTAATGAATTATATACTAATATTAATTTAGTAGCAGTATTAGAAATTAGTATTGGTTTGTTTGTTTTATGGATATTATCTTTAATTGTTGTTTATACTACTTCAGTTATTTGTGATAGAATTGGTAATAAGAGAAGAGAGTTTGTTATTTATGATACAAATTCTGATGTAGAAGGAATTGATATTACTAAAGATACCTCTAGTTATAATAATGTTTTAACACCCAGTGAAAGTGGTATCTGAAGTAAAAAAGAACCTTCTATAGTAACTTATGAAATAGAAAGTAATCATGTAGAACCTGAGGTTATTGAAGAAATAAGTAATTTTGATACTAATGTAGGTACTGATGATGTTAAAGAAAATAATAGTAATGTTGTTACTTTTGATGATATTTTAAATGGACGTATACCTGTTAATTATTATGAAAATGTATTAAGTGTTGATGCGCATGATATTGTTAATCCACAAGAAGTATTTGAAAATAAGTATAAAAGAGTATAAAGAAAAAAGTAATATTGAATCATTTCAAGATATAGTTAATGATGCTAATGAGGATAAAGTTGTTATTATTAAGAATAATAGGGCTAAAGATAATTTGAAAATTAATACTGTTACTTTAGATTCGTTAGAGGAAAAAAATGATACTGTTGATACTATGGTTACCTTAGAATCTTCTGGTAATGAGAATATAAGTGAAGTAACTAATGAATTAGATAATACTGGTAAAGTAGATGTTGTTACTTATAATGAAGAAATTAAGAAAGATAGTTATTCACTAGATGACTATAAGAAGTTTATTGCTATGCTTGGTGAGTTAAAAGATTTTACAAATAGTAATAATGTTAGTATTGATGATGCTGTTACTATTAGTTTAATTAATAATTATAGTATTGATGATTGTTTAAAGTTTAAAGAAATATTAGAGAGCAATTTGAATTAATTGTTCTTTTTTTTGTCAAATTACATGACAAATACCTTGATAGAGATGTTATTTTATAGTATAATTGATATGGAATTGATAGAGAGAGTGATATAAATGACAGCAAAATATGATGAGAGTTCAATTAAGATACTAGAAGGATTAGAAGCCGTTAGAAAAAGACCTGGTATGTATATTGGTTCTACTGATAAAAGAGGATTACATCATTTGGTATGGGAAATAGTAGATAATTCTATTGATGAAGCATTAAATGGTTATGGTAATCATTTAAAGATAGTTCTTCATAAGGATGGTAGTGTTAGTGTAACCGATAAAGGTAGAGGACTTCCTGTTGGTATGCATTCATCAGGTAAATCAACACCTGAGGTTATTTATACTGTACTTCATGCTGGTGGTAAATTTAGTGAAGGTGGTTATAAAGTATCTGGAGGTTTACATGGTGTTGGTGGATCAGTTGTTAATGCTTTAAGTTCTGTTATGGAGGTAGTAACTAGAAGAGATGGCGGAGAATATTATATTAAATTTGAAGACGGTGGTAAGGTAGCTGTTCCTCTTAAGAAAGTAGGTACTACTAATAGGACGGGAACTACTGTTAAATTTAAACCTGATCCTACTATATTTTCGACAACAACTTTTAGTTTTTCTACTATATGTGAGAGAATGCAAGAGAGTGCTTTTTTAATTAGTGGTCTAACTATAGAAGTAGTAGATGAGATAGAAGGTAGAAGTGAAAAATATCATTATGAAAATGGACTAGAAGCCTTCTGTGAATATTTGAATGAAAAATAAAGGGGTACTTCATAAACCATTATGTTTTAGTGCTAGTAAAGACAAAGTAAATGTATCAATAGCTATGCAATATACTGATAGTTATGCTGAGAATATTGTATCATTTGTTAATGATGTTAAAACTAGTGATGGTGGAACTCATGAAGTAGGATTTAAGACTGCTATTACGAAAGTTCTTAATGATTATGCTAAGACTAATGGATACTTAAAGAAAGATAAAAGTTTTGATGGTTCTGATGTTAGAGAGGGACTTACCGCTATTATATCTGTTCAAATACCAGAAGATTTATTACAATTTGAGGGTCAGACTAAAGCTAAACTTGGTACTCCTGTTGCTAGAACTATAGTAGAAGCAATAGTTACTGAAAAGTTAAAATTCTTTTTTAGAAGAGAATAAAGCTGTAGCTACGAAGATTGTTGGTAAAGCTTTAAAAGGAAAAAGAAGCTAGAGAAGCTGCTAGAAAGGCAAGAGAAGAAACTAGAAAAGGTAAAGATAATAAAAAAAAAGACTGAAAGATTATTATCTGGTAAATTAACGCCTGCTCAAAGTAAGAAGGCTATGGAAAAAAGAGTTATTTATTGTAGAGGGTGATTCTGCTGGTGGTAGTGCTAAACAGGGTAGAGATAGAAAGACACAGGCTATTCTTCCACTTAGAGGTAAGGTATTGAATACTGAGAAGACAAGGATGGAAGAAATTTTTTAAGAATGAAGAAATTAATACTTTGATTTATACAATTGGTGCTGGAGTAGGAACGGATTTTTGATGTTAAAGATATTAATTATGGTAAGGTTATTATTATGACCGATGCTGATGATGATGGTGCTCATATTCAGTGTTTACTTTTAACTTTCTTCTATAGATATATGAAACCTTTAATTGAAGATGGTCATTTATATATAGCAATGCCTCCTTTATATAAGGTTAGTTATAGTAATAAACATGTATATGCTTGGAGTAATGAAGAGTTAAAAGATGAAATTAGTGGTAGAGTAAAACTATAAAGTTCAAAGATATAAAGGACTTGGTGAAATGAATGCTAATCAGTTATGGGAAACTACTATGGATCCTAAAGAAAGAAAAAAACTAATAAAAGTAAATATATCTGATGCTGCTCTTGCTGAAAAAGAGAGTATCTGTACTTATGGGTGATGCTGTAGAACCTAGAAAGAATTGGATTGAAGAGAATGTAATTTTTTCATTAGAAGATGACTATAAAATTGCATAGGAGGTAGTATGAAGAAAAAGATTATTAGGAGCTTTTATTGTTTTATTTATATTAATAACTTCTTTATTACTGGGAAATACTGTTTTTAGTATTACTATGACAGTTGTTTCTTTACTAGGTTTAAGAGAATTAATAGATATTAAATATAAAAAAGAGAAAGATTGATTTGATAAAGATAATTAGTTATTTATTAATGATATTCTTTATGATAAATAATTTAGTATTGAAATTAGATAATAAAGGTAGTAATATGTATAAGTTTAATATCTTTTGATATTACCTATTATCTTCTATGACGATAAGGATAGATATAATATAAATGATAGTTTATATTTATTTGGGATAATATATTTTATAGGATATGCTTTCTTAAATATAATAGATATGATGGGTAGTGATATATTTAAGGGTATACATATATTTGTAATAGCTTTTATTACTGATACGTATGCTTATATTAGTGGAATGTTAATTGGTAAACATAGATTTACTGATATATCTCCTAAAAAGACAATAGAAGGATGCTTAATAGGAGGAATTATGGGTTGTTTTATTGGTACAATGTTCTTTACTCTTTTTAGTAGGTGATTTGTCTATTATTAAGACTATTATTATGTCTTTGGTATTAGTATTTTTTAAGTGAAAGTGGAGACTTAGTATTTAGTTCTATAAAGAGATATTTTGATAAGAAAGATTATTCTAATATTATACCAGGACATGGTGGTATATTAGATAGATTTGATAGTGTGATATTTGTATCACTTGGTATGTTAATAATGCTTAATATATTGTAAAGGAGGAAAATGAATGGCAATATTATGGTTTATATTAATATTAGGAGGGAATTGTATTGGTTCATGAATTTGGACATTTTATCTTTTTTCTAAATTATTTGGTGTATATGTATATGAGTTCTCTATAGGTATGGGACCAAAGTTATTACATCATAAGAAGAAAGGTGGAGAGACTGAATATTGTATTAGGGCAATACCAATAGGAGGATTTGTTTCATTAGCGGGAGAAGATGCTGATGATAATACTAAAATAGATAAGAAGAGAATGCTATATACTAAGCCAGTATGGCAAAGATTTATTATTATGATAGCGGGGGCAAGCTTTAACTTTATTTTTGCTTTTGTACTTTTTTATTCGTTATGGCTTTAATATATGGTAGTATTTCTACTAAACCAATTGTAGCTAATGTTAGTCCTGAATATCCTGCTTATACTGCTGGTATTAGAGAAGGAGATAAGATATTATCAGTAGATGGTAATAAGGTATCTAGTTGGAGTGAAGTGCAATTATATATTGCTTCTTCTAAAGGTAATGATATTTCTTTTGTACTAAAAGATAAAGATGGTAATAAGAGAACTATAATAGTAAAACCTAATACGATAGAGGATAAAGATGGTAATAAGAGTTATGTTGTTGGTATAGGAATTGATAATACTGTTAAAAGAGGATTTGTTAGTTCTATTACTTATGCAGGAGAGACTACTGTTAGTTTATATAAATTAATGCTTACTACTATTAAACAATTATTTACTGGTGGTGTATCTGCTAAAAGATTTATCTGGTCCAGTTGGTATTTATTCGATAGTGGATTCACAGGCTAAACAAGGATTTCAAAATATTATGTATTTAACTGCTTACTTATCTATGAATGTAGGAGTTATTAACTTTACTTCCATTCCCTGCTTTTGATGGTGGTAGAGTATTATTCTTAATTATTGAAAAAGATAAGAAAAACCTGTGCCTGCTAAGACAGAGAGGCTATGGTAAATAGTATAGGCTTTATGCTACTTATGCTTCTTATGGTATATGTAACTTTTAATGATATATTAAGATTATTTTAGAATACAGAACTAGTTAAAACTAGTTCTTTTTAATATCCTATGAAGCCTTAGGTCTTCATAGGTAATAGAGAGTCTTAAATCTTAAGTCTCTCTATTAATCATTTAGTTTAGGCAATTGACAAAGTTAAATAAAAATAATATAATTTCTTTTTTAAGATGGAGGATAAATATGGATACAATAAAAGCAATAGAGGATAGAAGAAGTATTAGAAAATATAAAGATATTAAAGTAAGTAAAGAACAAATATTAGATATATTAAATGCTGGTAGGTTAGCACCATCTGCTAAAAAATAGACAACCTTGGTATTTTGTTAAAGTTAGTACTGAGATGAAAAATGAGATGGCAGATTTAATGATGAAATATGCCCAGAATAAAAAAATAAAGATGGTCGATTATATAGCGTTAGTTTTACTGCTAATGTAATAAAAGAAGCACCTGTACTTATATTGATATTAAAAAGTAAAGATGATGAGTGGGATAGATATGATACTTTATCAGTAGGAGCTGCTATAGAGAATATGTGTCTTAGAAGTACTGAATTAAATCTTGGTACTCTTTGGATAGGAGATACTGATTTTGTAGAAAATGAAATTTTAGATATGACAAAGCATAATGATATGGAGTTAGTTAGTTCACTTGTTATTGGTTATCCTAATCAAGAACCTAAGATGAGACCAAAGAAAAGATCTAGAAGAAATAGTAGAATATTATGAATAAAAGACTTCAGTGAAGTCTTTTATTTGGTGTATTTACCTTGGTAAGTATCTCTTTTGTTCATTTCTTTATCAATATCATTAAGTAAACAGAATTTTTTAATAACCAAGTAGGTTCTATTAGAGAATCTTTATCAGGGTCAGATGTAATTCGATGAATAACTATTTCTTCTCTTAATAATTCTAATTGTTTGACTACGATATCAATATACTCTTCTTTAGTAAGAATATGAAAGTGTTCTTTATTATATAAAGTTTCAATAGGAGTATCTTTTACATATATTTAACATATGTATTTTAATACCTTGAATATCAAGATTATTTAAGTGTTTAACTGTATCTAACATCATTTCTTCAGTTTCATAAGGTAGGCCATTAATTATATGTACAACTACATTAATATTTCTATCTCTTAATTTTTTTGACCATATCATCAAATTCTTTTTAAAGTATGACCACGATTAATTAATTTAGAAGTACTTTCATGAATAGTTTGAAGGCCTAATTCTATTACTAAGAAAGTTCTTTTTATTTAGTTCTTCTAAGTAATCTAGTGTTTCCTTGGTTATAGCATCACATCTAGTAGCAATAAATAAACCTATAACGTTATCTATCCTTTAATACTTCTTCATACTTTTCTTTTTAATATATTAAGTGGAGCATAAGTATTAGTTCGAGCTTGGAAATAAGCAATATATGTTGTTACTAGGCCATTTTTTTCTATTACTTCTCTTACTTCATTAAATTGGGTTGTTAAATCTTTATTAGGATTACCTCCATGTTCACCTGAACCACTTTTAGAACAATATATACATCCACCATAGCCTTTAGTACCATCGATGTTAGGGCAAGTAAAATTACCATTTAAACTTATTTTTATAACTTTATCATTAAATTTATTTTTTTAGATAGTAATTAAGTGTATGATATCTTTTATTATCTAATGTATATTTAAACATAATAAATCACCTCTTTATATTGTATCATATAATATAAAAAATACATAATAATAATGGTGATTATATGTCAAATATTAAAAAATATAATTTATTTATTATGATATCTACTATTGCAAGAAATATAGTAGAAGTCTTTTCTTCTGTACTATTATATAAAATGGGATATTCTTTAAAAGAAATATTATTATTTTTTACTATTTTATATTTTGTTGGAGGTATTATTAGTGTTATAGTTATTTATTTGACTAAGTATATTAATGCTAAATATATATTAATACTTTCTAGTATGATTTTTTAGTATAAGTTTTTATTTTATGTCTACGATGGATAAGACTATTAGTAATCTAATAATATTTGGTATTATATATGGAATAGGTTGTTATAGTTATCATAGTTTAAGACATTACTTTGCTATTAAGACTATGGATAAAGAAAGAAAAAAAAAGAAATAGGAAGTATTTTAATTTTTAGTAATATTGGATTAATTGTAGCTCCTATTATAGTTAGTTATGTTACTAAGAAATTATCTTTAATAGTACTTGCTATAATAGTTATTGTATTATCAGTAGTAGCAATAATACCTTTTATTTAAGTTAGATATTAAAGAAAATAATAAGATAATTAAATATCAAAAATAGAGAAGAATAAACTACTATTCTTTATCTTGGAGCAGGCTAAAGTAATTAATTTATCTCTTCAGCCATTATATCTATATTTATTTATAAATAGTAAGATTGAATATGTTGGTATATTTAATGCTATAATTGGTGTTAGTTCTTGTATATTTATTTACTTCTTTGTTAGAAAGATAGATGATAATAAATATTTTAAATACTTAAATATATTGTTTTTGTATAATATTATTATTAAAATTAAATATTACTGGTAAGTATTTAATATTAGTAATAGGTTTTTTTGAAGGTCTTGGTATTAAGATGTTTGAAATTGTATCGGCAGGAAAATATTTATAATATTAATAAAAGACACTAATATAAAAGGGTATATAGTATTAGTAGAAATAATTTTTTGTTTTACTAGAAGTATCTTCTGTTTAATTGGTTATTTTATTAATGATATTAAGATAATATTATATATATCGATAGTATTAATATTTATAATTAGTTTTATAAAAAGAAAAAGAGGTAAAAGATGTATCTTAATATTTTATACATTTTCGGAATTGAATTCTGAATTTGTTGATATTTTAATGTGATAATATTATTAAAAAGATAAAAAATTATGAAAAAATGGCAGTTATCGACCGCTTTTTGGGGGTATAGATGATTATAAGTGGTCGATAACTAATGGTTTAAAGGTAATTGGCATAGGATAACTTTTTATAAGAAAAGAGAGAATTTACAAAAAAAAATGTAAACTCTCTTTTTAATTGTTGACCTAAATAATTATTTAATATATAATTATGTTAGGAAAGTTGTGATTAAATGAAGAAAAAAAAAATATTAGTAATATTTCTAATAATGATTATAATGTTTATTCCTAGTTATAAGGTAGAAGCTAAGACTCTTCAAGATTTAAAAAATGAGTTAGCAGATTTAAAAGCTAAAAAAGGCTGCTACTGAGAATAATAAGAATTTAACTGATAGTCAAATTAAGTCTTTAAGAGTGGATATTGATAATACACAAATTGAAATAGAAAATACGAAGAAAGAGATTATTGCTGCTACTGAGAAAATTAGTAGTTCTGAGAAAGAGATAGAGGAGAAAGATAAAGAGACTAGGTGAACTACTTAAGTTTCTTCAAGTATCTAATGGGGAAAATGTTTACTTAGAATATTTATTTGAAGCAGATTCTTATACTGATTTTATATATAGATATTCAGTTGTATCACAACTTACTGAGTATAATAGTAATTTAATGGAAAGTTTAAAGAAATTAGTTAAAGAATTAGAAGATAGTAAAGTAACTCTTGCTAGTAAGCAAAAAGAACTTGAAGTGCAGAGTAATAACTTAGCTTCTAAACTTGCTACTTTGAAGGCTAATTTATCTAAATTAGAAGAAGAGGGAACTACTATTGATGAAGATATTGATGCTAAAGAAAAAGATATTAAATATTATGAATCAAAAGGATGTAAATTAAATCAAGATATTAATTCTTGTGTTACTATTCCTAACTCTAGTGGTTGGAAATTACCTCTTACTAGTGCTTGGGTAACTAGTGAATATCAAGTAGTTAGAACTGATTGTATTGGTTGTGGTGGTATTTCACATCGTGGTATATAGATTTGGGAGCAAGCGAAGGAACTTATGCATATGCAGCTGCTAAAGGAAGAGTTGCTTATATTGTAAGAAGAAGAGGTTCGTGTGGTGGTAATATGGTTTATATTTATCATACTATTAATGGGGTTCCATATACTACTGTTTATATGCATTTATTAGAAATTAAGGTTAATGTTGATGATATAGTTGATACTAATACTGTTGTTGGTTTAACTGGTGGATTAACTACTGGAGCTATGAATCCTAGTCAGTGTTCTGTATCTTATGCTGGTAAGGGTGGTTATGATTATTGTACTTGTGGTGGTCACTTACATTTTGGAGTAGCTACTGGTAATGATGTTAGTAGATTTAATGCTAATTCCTTTAATCCAAGAAATTTAGTACCATTTGCTTCAGGTAGTTATTTAAAGAGATATTAATATAGAATTAATGTTGAGTTATAATACATATGTTACAAATTTAATATAAAAAAATACCATTCTGGTATAATTAAGGTAGACGACAAAAATTATACAGAAAGAGTGGTATCTATGAAGATTATAACAGAAGAAATGAGATTTAGGAAGAGGTTATGTGAATTTGCTTTAAAATATGGTGTAACAAAGGCAGCAAAAAGGTATCATACCAATAGACAATTTGTATATAGACAACTTGAAAAGTATGATGGAACTTTAAGGAGTTTAGCATTACAATCCAGAAGACCACATTCGCATCCTAATGCACATACAAAAGAAGAATTAACATTGATCAAGCAAATTTATAGCAGGTATGGTTGCGATGGATTGGCAGAAGTATATGTTCAATTAAGAAAAAGAGGATATAAAAGAAGTTATGGTTCAATGTTGAAACAGATAAAAAAAATTCCTAAAGAAAAAGTAAAAATAAGAAAAGGATATACAAGACATAAAGAAATAAGAGGTCAATATCCTGGCGATAAAGTACAAGTGGATATAAAATATGTTCCTAAAGAATGTTTGCTATTTGATACAATAGATAAGAAATACTATCAAATAACAGCAATAGATGAATTTTCAAGAAAAAGAATACTTGAAATAGTAGATGAAAAAAAGTGTCACTAATACTAGTAAGTTTATAAGAACATTAGAAGAAAAAATGGGATTAAAAATAAATACTATTCAAACAGATAATGGACCAGAATTTGTTAATAATCAGATTGAGACAAATCTACCGACATTGTTTGAATTAACATTAAAAGATTTAGGAATGATACATAGACGAACAAGACCATATTCGCCGTGGCAAAATGGAAAAGTTGAAAGAAGTCACAAAATAGATGGAGAAAGGTTTTATAGTAGGAATGAATTTACATCAGAAGAAGATTTAAAAAAGAAACTTAAAAGATATAATGCAAGATATAATAATATAGCTAAAAAAAGTATTAGACTTTAAAAGTCCAAACCAAATAGTAGAAGAATACAAACTTAATTTTCTTTCTGCTTAATAAAGCATATAAAAAGATATTAACATTTGTTCAAGGATAAATAAATGGCAAAGCCATCCTTGACAAACATAATACTTTTTTATAATATGTCTATAGGCAGAAAAAGAACTTTTTATAAAAAAGTGTAACATATGATTGATTTCTCTAGATAAAGAGATATTAATATAGAATTAAATTATTGACAAAAGCATTCATTTAATATATAATTATTCTAGGAAGATGTGATAAGATGAAGAAAAAAAAATATTTTTATATTTATAATAATGACTATGGTGTTTATTCCTAGTTATAAAGTAGAAGCTAAAACACTTGGGCAGTTAAAGAATGAGTTAGCGGCTTTGGAAAAAAAATACTCGGATAATCAAAATAAGAAAGAGTTGAATGCTAATGAAATTAAAGCTGTAAATGATGAAATAGCTTCAATTATATCTAGTATATCAAAGATAAAAAGTGATATAAAGAAATCAGAAGATGATATTATAAGTAGTCAAAAGCAAATAGAAGAAAAAAAGAGTAAAAAGAAACTGATGGAGTTACTTAAGTTTCTTCAAGTATCTAATGGAGAAAATGTTTACTTAGAATATTTATTTGAGGCTGATTCTTATACTGATTTTATATATAGGTATTCGGTAGTATCACAACTTACTGATTATAATACTAAGTTAATGGATGAATTAAAAGAGTTAATTACTACTTTGGAAAATAAAAAAGAAAGAACTTGCTAGTAAACAGGGTACTCTTGAGGCTAAGAGTAGTGAGTTAAATAGTAAGATGATTACTTTAAAATCAAATGCTGAATCTTATGATAAAGAAGGATCTACGATAGAAGAAGATATTCGTGATTATAAGAAAGAGATTGCCTACTATGAAAAAATGGGTTGTAAGTTAAATCAAGATGTTAGTTCTTGTTTAGCAACTCCTGTATCTTTTGGATGGAGATATCCACTTAGTTATCTTACTGTTAGTGATAATTATACTGGCTATGCTTTTGAGAGACCTAATATTGGTGGTTATCATCATGGTATAGATTTATGGCATCCTAATATATATGGTGCTCCTATATATCCTGTTGCTAAAGGAACTATTGCTCGTATTGGTTGGATATCTGGAGGTGGTAATGCTATTTATATTTATCATAATGTTAATGGAGTAGATTATACTACTGTTTATATGCATATGAGTAGTTTTTGCTTCTGGTATGTATCAAGGTAAAACGGTAACAACTGATGATGTTATTGGTTATGTTGGAAATACTGGTGTAAGTTTTGGAGCTCATTTACATTTAGGAATGGCTAGTGGTCATCATGCTACTTTCTTTAATAACTATTCATCTAATCCGAGAAATGTTATGGCTTTTCCTGGTATGGATAGTGGAGTTTATTATTATAGAAAATAAGGGCATTATTAAGCCCTTTTTAACTAGGAGGAATTATGGAAGGATTAAATAGACAAGAAGTAGAATATAGAGAGAATAATGGTTTAAGTAATGAAGAGAAGGTTAAGTATACTAGAACAGCTAAACAAATAATTTTTTTATCTAATACTATAACCTTGTTTAATATATTAAATATTTCTTTATTAGTGTTAGTATTAACAACTGGATCACTTCAAAATTGTTTGTTTGTTGGTACGGTAATATTTAATACGGTTATTGCTATATATCAAGAGTTTAAGTCAAAAAGAAAATATTAGAAAAATTAAAGGTAACAGATCAAGATACTGTAACAGTAGTAAGAGAAGGTAAAAAGATAGAGATACCTAAAGAAAAGATTGTTATGGATGATATTATTTATCTTACTAGTGGTGAATCAGCATTAGTAGATATGGTTGTTATGAAGTCTAGTAGTTTAGAAGTAGATGAATCTGTTATTACTGGGGAATCTGATGCTATTATTAAGAAAAAGATGATAAGATTATGTCTGGTTCAATAGTTACTAGTGGTAGTGCTTATGCTAAAGTAATTAGTGTTGGTAAGAATAATTATGCTAATAACTTGATTAAAGAGGCTACTTCTATTAAAGATAATTCTTCATATTTACAAAATACTATTAATAAGATATTAAAGATAATTACTTTTTTAATAGTACCAGTGGGAATACTATTATTTGTTAGTCAATATTTTTATAGTGGACAATCTTATAATGAAGCTATTTTATCTACAGTAGCGGGTATTATTGGTATGATACCAGAGGGATTAGTACTACTTACTTCGATTGCTTTAACGGCAGGTGTTGTTAAGATGGCTAAAAAGAATGTTATTATAGAAAAGTTACATGGTATAGAGATATTATCATGTGTTGATGTATTATGTTTAGATAAGACTGGTACTATTACTGATGGTACTATGGAAGTAGTAGAATTAATTAAATTAAATGATAAAGATAATATTGAAGATATTATTGCTAATATAAATACTAATGATGCTAATAATTCTACTGATAAGGCTTTAAAGAATAAATATGGTGTTAAAGATAATTTAAAAGTAGAAGATAGAATACCATTTAGTTCTGCTAAAAAGTGTAGTATTACTATAATTGAGGGAGTTAAATATTATTTAGGGGCCTTAGAATATATTACTGATAATGGTATTAGTGATTATCCGGAATTAGATAAGTATGTAAAGAAAGGTTATAGAATAATTACTTTAGCTAAAGAAAAGAATAAATTAGATATAATTGGTTTTATTGTAATAAAAGATAATATTAGAAGTAATGCTGGAGATACTTTACGTTATTTTAAAGAGCAACAAGTAGAAATTAAAATAATATCTGGAGATAATCCCAGTACTGTATCTAATATATTAAGACAACTGGACTTTGAAGGTTATGATAGATATATTGAAGGAAAAAAGATTTGCCTAAAGATTATAATGAGTTAGTAGAAGTAGTAAAAGAGAAAACAATCTTTGGTAGAATGACTCTATGCATAAACAAATGGTTATTAAGGCTTTGAAAGAAAATAATACTGTTAGTATGATAGGAGATGGTGTTAATGATATTCTTGCTTTAAAAAAGAGGCTGATTGTGGTATTGCTCTTGGTAGTGGAGTTAGTGCTGCTAGAAGTGTTGCTGATGTTGTTTTTAAAAACTGATGACTTTAGTGTACTTCCTAGTATTGTTAATGAAGGTAGAAGGGTAGTAAATAATATTGAGAGAGTAGCTTCAATGTATTTAATTAAGACAACATATTCATTTTTGTTATGTCTTTTATCAATTGGATTATCTCATGAATATCCTTTTTATCCAATTCAATTATCCTTAATTAGTTCAGTATGTGTAGGTATACCGTCATTCTTTTTAGCTTTAGAACCTAATTATAATAAAGTAGATAAAGATTTTATTGCTAAAGTATTTAGAAATGCTGTGCCTAATGGAATAACTGTTGTGTTAAATATTTTTATTATAATAATGTTTTGTACAATATTTAATAAAAACTTTGAGAATTATCGTTTAGTAGTAGTAACGTTAACTGGTTTTATTACGTTAAGACTTTTATATACAATATGTAAACCACTTAATTTATGGCGTAAAAAATATTACTAATATTTTGTACAATTTCCTTTTTTGAACTATTAATTTTGCTTCCTGACTTGTTTTTAGTTTCAAAATTTGGTATAGTAAGTATTGTTTTTATTTTGTTACTTGCCTTTGTTGATACTTATATAATTGATTTTTTAAGTGAATTATTTGATAAAATAATAATAAAGATAAAAGAGGTAAAAAATGAAAAAAGAAAAAAAGAAAATAAATTATTTTAGAATATTATGGGTAAGTGGTATTTATATAGCTTTAATAATTATATTAGTACTTGTAGTAATATTCAAAGTTAAGTATGAAGGAAGATGATAATATGTTTGTAGATGAGGTATTAATTAATGTTCAAGCTGGTAATGGTGGTAATGGTTGTATGGCTTATAGAAGAGAAGCTTGTGTACCAATGGGAGGACCATTTGGTGGTAATGGTGGTAAAGGAGCAGATATTATCTTTAAAGCTGATGAAGGATTAAAAACATTAATAGATTTAAGATATCAGAAGAAAATTAAAGGAAATAATGGGGAAAATGGTGAAGGTAAAAATAAATATGGTAGTAATAGTGAAGATTTAATAGTAAAAGTACCGGTTGGGACTACGGTTAAAGATGCTGATACTGGTGTTGTAATAGCGGATCTTACTAGAAATGGTGAAATGGCTACGATTGCTTATGGTGGTAGAGGAGGTAGAGGTAATGTAAGTTTATCTTCTCGAAATAATCCTTGTCCATCATATGCTGAGAATGGAGAACCTGGTGAAGTTAGAAATATTAAAGTTGAGCTTCGTATGATTGCAGATGTTGGACTAGTTGGTATGCCTTCGGTTGGTAAGAGTACTATTCTTTCTATGATATCTAATGCTAATCCTAAAATAGCAGACTATCATTTTACTACTTTTATCTCCTCAATCTAGGGGTAGTTAAGACTAAAGATAATACTTTCGTAGTAGCGGATCTTCCTGGTTTAATTGAAGGAGCTAGTGAAGGAGTAGGTTTAGGACATAAATTTTTTTAAAAACATGTTGAGAGAACTAAGATAATTGCTCATGTTATAGATATGGCTGGTACTGAAGGTAGAGATCCTTATGATGATTATGTTGCTATTAGAAAAAGAATTAGAATCTTTTAGTCCTAAACTTTTAACTAAAGAAGAGATTATTATAGCTAATAAGATGGATGGAGATAAGGCTAAAGAGAATTTAGAAGAATTTAAAAAAGAAGATTAAAAATAAAAATATCTTTGAAGTTACTGCTTTAATTAATGAAGGTTTAGATGAAGTTATTAATAAATTATCTGAACTTACTAAATCAATTGAAGATACTAATTTATATGATGATGAAGTAGTAGAAAGTCATGTTTTATATAAATTTAAGAAAGAAAAACCTTTTACTATTGTTAAAGATAAAGATGTTTATGTTATTAAAGGTGATGCTGTTGAAAAGAACTATTTAGAATGACTAACTTTAATACTGAAGAAGCATATGAGAGATTCTCTAATTAAACTTAGAAGAATGGGTATTGATGAAGAATTAGAAAAAATGGGTATTCAAGATGGGGATACTGTTAGAATATTTGATTTTGAATTTGAATGGACAAGATAACCTAAGTTTATCTTGTCTTCTTTCTTTCTTTAAGCCTGTAAAGTTTTATAGAAGCATAAGATAGCCTGTAGTCTATCTTATGAGTGTATTTTTATTTATTATATATAATAAATTTCTTTTTAACTTTATTAAAAAAAATCTGTTATAATTATGTTGTGTCCTCGTAGCTCAGTAGGATAGAGCGGTGCCTCTAAGCAATAGGCCGACAGTTCTAGATTCTGTCCGAGGACGCCATTTTATGTATAGATTATATATAGAAGTCTAGAATTAGTTCTAGATTTTTCTATATATAAAAAATTGTCATAATATTGACAAATGGTATAAAAAGTGTTATCATATAAAACTTAATTTCAAAGGAGGTTTTTGTTATGAGGTAAATGTTTTCATTTGGTTTGGCGGCAATTGTTTTCAAGTTTTTTTTGCTGTTACTGCACCAAAAAGGAAACTACTGCTCTAGTTATTATGAGTTAGATGGTTCTAATCTACATAAAATTGTTGATGTTTCATATTATTTGAGCTTAACTAAGTACAATAAAATATGGAATTTTAAGAAAACTACTGATGGACAAATTGTTTATTGTACTGAAAGAAGTAAAACGTTTTTATACTGGTAGGCAAAATATTATTTAATGGTGAGATGGATCAAAAAGAATTGTATATCTTTTTAAAATGGTTATCCAAATAAAAACAATATTTGGTATTGAAAGCAGATAAAGATTATTTGACTACAGGATTAGCTGTATGGTTACTTTTAATAAATCCTAATGATTATTCATTTCAACATTTTGATTTAGAAAAAGGAACGGTATCGTGGTAAACATTGTGAAGAGAAATGGCAAAACTTGTAAATGGTGCTAATAACTATAAACAAGCAGAACCTACTATTAAGTTAAATGGAAATACTAATTTAACATTATCTAGTATTGGAAATTGTGTTAGTTCAAATCTTGGTATAACTACTAATGGGTAATGCTAAAGATAGTTATACTGTTTCTTTTTAAAGGAGCACCTAGTGGAACAATGAGCTTAATGTTAATGGTAAAAACAATACATTTGAGCCATAAAAGAAAGTTATAGTAAAGTACAGTATCTAGTAAAAGGTACAACATTAAACTTTTAAAAATAATCACTGCTGAGAGAGATGAGGCATTGCTAAAAGAGCCCATATGAGATATATAAACCAAAGTGATTCAAGATATCAAAAGTACATCTGGATGTGATTATAAGAGGCATCAGTAATACTAGTTTGGGAGTAAGCAACGAGAGGTACAAAATTAGTAAATAGATGCTACTAATAAGGAGTACCAGGAGCACATTTAGTAGTTAAAAGATACCAATGGTAAAGTGAGACTATTGCTCCAGAAGGATACGTATTAAGTACTGAAACTATTACTTTTGAGTAAAAATGATGGTACAGTAACTAAGGTAGTTATGAAGAACTATCTTGAGGAATAAACCTATACCAGTAAGCATTAGTAAGAGAGATATTACTACAGGTGAAGAGTTACCAGGAGCACATCTTGGATTAAAGAAAGATGAAACTGGAGACAGTTATATATGCTGGCAGTCAGCTAAATGACATTTATAATTAAAGAGATGGATTAAAACCAAGTGCCAAATATACATTAAGTGAGATGATTGCTCAGAAGGATATGAGATTATCTACTGAAACAGTTACATTTGTTGTAAGAAGATGGAACAGTTGATGGAGAAATTATTATGTATAAATAAACCTGGAAACAATTGAAGTTCCAAATACTTCATCATTTAAAACTAACAGCATCCCTTAATAGAGTATTATGGTATTGGTCTTGGATCATTTATGATATACAGAAATTATAAAAGAATGAAGAAAAAATAATTTAAAATTTCAAGTAGCAGCAGGGTAATACTAATAATAA
>VOFJ01001600.1_pt1 | contig 25352 bp, 57 predicted proteins | sample 5384081 | NCBI WGS metagenome assembly VOFJ01 (sample SAMN12384729, study PRJNA508395) | human gut metagenome | isolation source: healthy gut I | host: Homo sapiens | reverse complement strand
CCTTCCTGCCAGGAACACCCTGCAACCGTGGGACGCTGAAGAACGGCCATGAATCAAGCTGACCCAGGTGGAGTATTCCATCGCTGAAGGTGTTCATGGAAAATCCGGGGCATAGCCTTCCCTGAGATCCGATATGGTCTGGGGTCGGAATTACTTCGGCGAGCTGGTGATGTCGACCATCCGCCGCCTGCGGCTGAAGATGCTCGAGGACAACGCAGAATCCCACGTACATCACCGTGGGTGTGATACATACAAGTGGGGTTCTTGCGCGGCTCCGGCGTTGTCCGGGCCCTGCGGAGCGCGCTGATATTCGTACAAGCGTTTTGGCGGGAAGCCAAAAACCTTGGCGCAAGGTGTGAAATTTACTTCCGCCGTAGGTCCCATCCGCGCCGCGGATGGAAGCAACGTGCAGAATCATACGCATCACACGGTGTATGGATAAAGGGGGGTTCTGAGCGGCTCAAACTGGGGCCCTGCGGAAGCGGGGCGGGCCGATGGCTCAGCGCGTTTTGGCGGAGCCAAAACCTTGGCGCAAGGCGGAATTTACTTCCGCCGCGCGCTGAGGGTCCCATCCGCGCCGCGGGATGGGAAGCAACGTGCAGAATCCTGCCGGTAATATCACCACGGTGGGATACGGGATTACAAGTGTTCGAGCGCCCGGTGTTCAATTTTGTGGAGCGGGGCGGCTCGATGGCTCGTACAAGCGTTTTGGCGGGAAGCCAAACCTTGGCGCAAGGTAGCGATTTCCGCCGCGTTGAGGTGGGTCCTACCCGCGCCGCGATGGAAGCAACGTGCAGAATCCCACGTATCACGGTGGGGATATGGACAAGGCGGTTCTGATATTACATTGTGCGATGCTTGGCGTAAGGAACGCAGGGAAAGGAGGAGCGGCCATGGCAGAGGAAGAACGGGATCGGGGCCGGACGGTGCTGCGCCCGGCCTGCAGCGGTGGATCGCCTACAATACCATTCTGCCGGGTGCTGGTGCTGCTGCTTTGGTGACGCTGGTATCTGTGGGCGTTTCAATTTTACTACAGCAGCATGGAAAACAACATGGTTGGTGCGGAGGCCATGTCCAGTCAATACTACGAACAGCCATCTGAGGGCCAACCAGAGTATATGGTCTGTAGTGGACACCTATGAGAATAAAGTCCTGGATTGCAGTTCATCAGCAGCACCGACGGTCCAGATGTCCACCCGGCTCATAGCAGCCTTGGCATCAGCTGAGATTAATGAAAGCCACCAATCAGAGACTCACGTCCCTTCCAAGGAATCCGAGACGGGTGAGAAGATCATGGCGGTTCAGGCACTCCTGTTGTTCAATCCAGGCTGTAAGTGCGGCATGCGGTTGGCAGACGTCCAGTTGTGCTGGGGACAGGCAGATTGTCCTTAGTGCCTTATATCATCTCTATGGAGGGCCCATGGGTTTGAAGCACATCTCCAGCCTACATTTAGTGAGCCTGTGTAAAAGCGAGAAGCTGTTGATCTTCGTTGGAAAGGTTTTGGATCGGGTTTGTATGCCATAATTTTAGCCGGGGGAACTGGGCATGTCATCAAATCAGCAGATATAAATCCTTTCAAGACGCCGAAATTGAGAAGATGAAATCTCCATTCCTCCAATGAGCTGTGATGCCCCTCACAAGCCATCAACGGCTGGGGCTGCAGTTCACCCAGAATGATAAGATTCGGAGAAGTCATCTGTAAGTTCCTCCAGAATGTCTCACTAAAGCCAAGATGTGTGCGAGTGTCCAAAGTCGTGAGACAACTTGATTTCATCTCTGTTCTGCCGACCTTGAGGGTTACATGTCGTTATCCACAAAGTCCCCCAGCCTGTCCAAAATTGTTTGGATTCATGGTTATAGCCTCCCTGCTTGGCTGCCTGCATACCACAACATGTTTGTTGATGAACAGCAGGCTGGAGATCAGCACCAGGGCCATGCAGATGCCTCCCACCGCCAGAATGATAAAGACCACCAGGACAATCTGCCGGTCCACCAGCTTCATGGACGTCACCAGCCGCATGACGCCCGCCACCCGGCCCGTTGAACAGCAGGGGCGCTGAGACCGCCATGATCTTCTCACCCGTCTCCGGGTCTCTGCCTTGAAGGGCGTGATCTCCTGATTGGTGATGGCTCTGGTAATATCGCTGGTACCCGGCGAGCTGCCTGCTGTCAGGCCGGAGGTGGACATCTGATACGTCCGGTGCTGCCGATGAACTGCAGCTCAATCCGGGACTTGTCCCTCATAGGTGTCCACTGCCTGGGTCGCCATCTGGTTGTACTCACCGGAGTAGCTGTTCATGAAGTAGTCGTTGAAAGCACTGGACATGGCCTCCGCCTGCTTCATCAGGCCGTTTTCCATACTGCTGTAATAGTAGGTGGAAACGCCGGCGGATACCAGCGTCACCAGCAGCACCAGCAGCACCCAGCACCGGCAGGATGGTATCACGATCCACGCTTCCGTGCAGTTCTTCGCAGGTGCGCACCAGTCCAGCTTCCGATCCTGTTCTTCGCTGGCGGCCACGCTCCTTCTCATTACGCCGATTGCCGGCCGATTAACCTCCTTCACACTTGTATCCGTATCCCCACACCGTGCGGATATACGGATCCCGTGACAGCAGCCCGCGGCGCGGAGCGGGACCTCTTCTCAGCTTCTTGCGCGGCGCAAGGTAATTCCAATCTTAAAGCTGGCCGCGCTTCCGCCAAACGCTTGCATTATCGTCGGTTCATATCTTCGTAAACCCCTGATGCCCTTGTGCCGCTCAGTAAAACCTCGACCAGACCACCGTATCCCCACACCGTGCGGATGTATGGATACCTTCCGACCCCGCGGCGCGGATGTCAGTCAGTGCGGCGCGAAAGCAATTCCACTCCATAGTGCTACGGTATGTCGGCTTCCGCCAAACGCTTGTACAATATTGGTCTGCCTGCCTGCGGGGCCCTTATCACCCGCCCGCCAAGGCCGAGCCGCCTGTAAACTCCCACTTGTATCCGTATCCCTTACCACCGTGCAGAAAAGATGCATGGACAGCGTTTCCCATTTCCCGCGGCGCGGATGGACCCTTTCTCAGCTTGCGCGGCGGAAGTAAATTCCACCTTGCTGGGGCGGGTTTGGCTTTCCGCCAAAAACGCGCCTGTACGGGTTATTATCGCCCGCCAGCCTGCGGGCCTCCGGACAACGCCCGGAGCCGCTCAGAACCCCCACTTGTATCCGTATCCCCACACCGTGGTGATGTACGTGGGATTCTGCACGTTGTCCTCGATCTTCAGACGGAGGCGGCGGACGTTGACGTCCACGATCTTCAGCTCGCCAAATAGTCGTGGCCCCAGACCATGTCCAGGATCTCCTCACGGGAGAGGGCCTTGCCGGGGTTCTCCATAACATCCGCATGATGGAGTACTCCACCTGGGTGAGCTTGATTCGCTGGCCGTTCTTCTCCAGCGTGCGGTTGCGGGTGTTCAGCAGGAAGGGGGGCTGGGATATCTCCCCGGTCGCCATCTGGGCGGCCCGCCGGCCCGGCGGAACAGGGCGTCCACACGGGCGGTAAGCTCGGCGGGTGAAAAGGGTTGGTGACATAGTCGTCGGCCCCGGTCATAAGGCCGGTCACCTTATCCATCTCCTGCGACCGGGCGGTGAGCATGATGATGCCGATGGGCGCATTGGTGGCGCGGATGCGGCGGCACACCTCGAAGCCATCGATGCCGGGGAGCATGATATCCAGAAGGGCCACGCGGACATCGGCGTGCTCCTTCAGCTTCTCCAGTGCCTCCTCGCCCGTCTCGGCCTCCAATCACCTCGTAGCCGGCGCGGATGAGATTGATGACGATAAAGCTGCGGATGCTGGATTCGTCCTCCAGGACCAGTACTTTTTTTCATTCGGCATACCGTCCTTTCTTCTCTGTCAGCTGTCGCCGGCGGACCACTCCGTGGTGATCAGGGCTGAACGCCTCCCGCACCTCGTCTTCCGTCAGGCCGTATTCCCAGCTCCCATTTGCGTCCAGAAGCTCGGCCGTGTAGATGATCTCCGGCAGACGGCGCAGGATGACCCGGCCGCCCCGGTGGCTCTGGCCTCGCGGCCGGAGCCTGTAGCCGTGATCCGCTTGGTGATCCCGTGGCGGCTCCCCCGCTGTCCCCGGTAGAGAATGTGACCGTGACCTCCTCCGTCCCGGCCGTGCGGGTAATGAGGATCTGATCCTTCCACACGTCCGGCAGGCGCAGGTACCAGCCGTCCTCCACACTGTGGTAGGTGCTCACCACAGCCGCTTTTGGTGCCGTCGCTGGTATAGGTATACCAGTCGATCCGCCGGCAGGGGTCCTCACCCACGTTTCCCCAGGCCGGGATCGGCTCGGGATGGGGGACCTCTGTGATACCGTCGCCGTTGATATCCTCCGGGTACAGGGAACTGAAGGGCGCGATCTCCGAAGACACCCCCCGTCACGTCGGACAGCAGGATGTTCACCAGTTCTCCATTTTTCACGGTCAGGATGTCAGTGACCATCCAGGCCGACTCCTCCACCCCCGTGACGAACAGGGCCGGCGTACCGTCCTGTAGGACACCGCTCTTCACACGCCCCTGCTGGCTCAGCTCCGCCATGGTGCTGGTGATCCGTGCGGAGGTTCGCAGCTGGAACTCTTCCTCCTGCCAGCAGTAGTAATCCGCAATGCCGTTGCCCTCCTCATCGGCCCGGAGCACCACCAGCTCCCACAGGCCATCCTGATTCAGATCGTTGACCGCATATTTCACATAGCTGGTGCCCTGCACCAGCTCCTCCGGCTCCCCGGACCGCAGGGTGTAGACGGAGAGGGCCAGGAGGTCCGTATTGACCCGCCAGCCCACCAGCAGCTCCTTCCGGCCGTCCTGGTCCAGATCCTCGTAGGCAATGCTGTAAATGCTGGTGCCGGTGCCCTCAATGACGGCAGCCTGCTCATATCCCTGCTTTCCGGCGGTAAAGATATAGATCTTCAGGGGGCTTCTCATCCGCGGAGTTGCGGAAGAAGGCCAGCGCCTCCTCCTCGCCGTCTCCGTCCAGATCCTCCAGCTGTACGGGCTGGATGTTGCTGCCGGAGACGGGGGCGTACTCCGCGCCGCTCTCCAGCAGCTGGTTGAGTGAGCTGTTCAGCTCCGTGTACTCCTCCGGCAGCTGCGGCAGGCTGTACAGGTCCGTGGGGGAAAAGGAAAATCCGCAGCCGCTGGCGGACAGAAGCAGAAGCAGGCCGACCGCTGCCGTCAGCATCCGCTGTATTCGCTGTCTCATGGCCTCCTCCTCTCTGCCGGTGGGCTGCCCCCGCCGAAAAACGCATAATTCAACTTATATATGATAGCACGTTTTCTCCCTGATGTGTAGGGGTTGTCAGCATTTTTCCCGCATTTTACGTTCTGTTCATTTTTCCGCCGTCCCCGGTCGGAAGGCCGCGATCAGGGCCAGCTTCCGCCTGCGATCCAGCCGTTTGATGGCGGCCTCCCGCCGCAGGGCCGCAGACCGGTCCGGCACCGCCTCCTGGTAGACCAGCTCCACCGGCAGGCGGCTGCGGGTGTACTTGGCGCCCCGCCCGCTTTGGTGGGCCTGGAGGCGACGGGGCAGGTCGTTGGTGCAGCCTGTGTACAGTGTGCCGTCCCCGCAGCGCAGGATGTAGACCAGATAGCCCATACCGTCCCTCCTCTGTCCGATGAGACCAGTATACCACAGCCCGCCGCCCCGTCAAAGGGCTTTCCGCATGGGGACTTCCCTGCCCGGCATAGGAATGATGGTACAGGGAGGGATTCTATGTTGTCTGCCGCACTGCTGCTCTTCGCCAACACGCTGCTCTTCTCACTCCGCCTGTCCGGCGGCGGGTCGTTTCCAAAGCCGCTGTCCGCCGCAGAGGAGCGGGAATATCTCCGCCGCTACGCCCAGGGAGATCAGGAGGCCCGGGATGTACTCATCGAGCGGAACCTGCGCCTGGTGGCCCACATCATCAAAAATACTATACAGAGCGCCGATCAGGAGGACCTGATCTCCATCGGCACCATCGGCCTCATCAAGGGCATCTCCAGCTTCGACCCGGAGAAGGGCGCCCGCCTGGCCACCTACGCCGCCCGCTGCATTGAAAACGAAATTCTCATGTACTTCCGCAGCCAGAAAAAGCTCCAGGGAGAAGTCTCTCTGTCGGATTCCATTGAGACAGACAAGGAGGGCAATGCCCTCCAGCTGATGGATGTGGTGGGCGTGGATGACACCATGCTGGACGATATCCATGACCGGGACAGCGCGGCTCCGCTCCACCAGATCATCCGGGGAGCGTCTGACCACCCGGGAGGCGGAGATCATTCGCCTGCGGTACGGGCTGGGCGGCACCATCCCCCTGACCCAGAGGGAAATTGCCGCCTCCTTCGGGATTTCCCGGTCCTATGTATCCCGCATCGAAAAGCGGGCGCTGGAAAAGCTGCGCCAGGAGCTGCAGGACGGCCCTGCGCCCCAGCTGGTCCGGCGGAGGCCCCATTCCTCCGGGACGTGACCGCCGGATTTGGAAAACAGAGGGGGCGATGGAAAATTTCCATCACGCCCTTTCTTTGCGCGCTTCCGCGCCTTTCAATAGCGCCGCACCACGGCGGCCACCTTGCCCAATATCTGGGCATAGGTGCCGTCAATGGGGGAATATGCCTCATTCTCCGGCAGCAGCCATACCTGACCGCTTTTCAGAGACAGGCGCTTAACCGTCGCCTCGTCATCGATCAGAGCCACCACATCTCACCGTGCTGCGCAGTGGGCTGGCTGTGAACCACCACCAGGTCGCCGGGCAGGATGCCTGCGTTCAGCATGGACTCGCCCCGGACCCGCAGGGCAAAATACTCCCCGGGCCGACCGGCGGTATCGAAGGTCAAATAGTCCTCGATACACTCCTCCGCCAGAATGGGGCTGCCGGCCGCCACATTGCCCACCACTGGGACCTGATTTTCAGGCTTAGGAGATTCCCGCAGCGTGATGGCGCGGCCCTTGCCGGCGCCCTTTCAATGACGCCTGCCTCCTCCAGCCGTTTGAGGTGGAATGGACCGTGGAGGGCGACTTTCAGGCCCACGGCCTCCCCCCGATCTCCCGCACCGAAGGGGGGTATCCCTGCTCCCGGATACAGGCGGCGATGTATTCATAGATCCTCTGCTGCATTTTTGAGAGCTCCTGCATAAGCGTCCCCCTCTGTTGGATTTCTGGCTGTATTATACCACAACGCCGCAGGAAAAGCAAACATTTGTTCCATCATTTTTTCAAACTTTTTGTCGCTCTGTCCGTACGCTTCCGCATAGCTTTGATTTTTGTCTGCTTTTTTTTGCAAAATCCCCTTGAAATACAGAGAAAACTATGGTATCATTAACATCTGTGAAATCATGATCCATGCGCTGCATGGCTGAAAGTTTTGGAGGTTATCCTGTATGGACGCTTTAACGCTCGTCATCACGATCCTGCAGCTTCTCTGCGGTCTGGCAGTCATTGTCATCGTGCTCTTCCAGTCCGGCAAGAGCGCCGGCCTCTCCGGTGCCATCGGCGGTGCGGTGGCCGACTCCTTCCTGTCCCGCAACAAGGCCAAGACTCTGACGCCAAGCTGGCCCGCGCCACCAAATGGGTTGGGGCCATCTTCCTGATCCTGACGCTGGTCCTGCTGATCCTGCAGGGCTGATTTCGCGCTGAAAGCGCCCGGTGTGCTAGCACACCGGGCGCTTTTTTATATGTCGCCGGAGCAGTACAGCACACCGGCCTCCGGTTGGATACCGTTGGCTTCCAGCAGTTCCTGCACCGTCACGAAGCGGTAGCCTTCCCCCTTGAAGCGTATCTACAATCTCCAGTGCCGCGTCCACAGAGGTATCGTAGATATCATGGAGCAGGATGATCTGATTGGGGGCCGCATTTTCCAGGACCGCCGCCTTCACCTGGGCTGTATTGAGCTTTTCCCAGTCCCTGGGATCGATGGACCACTTTATCATGGGCACCTGCAGCAGCTCCCCGGTCCGCCGCATCCACGGCCCCGTATGGCGGGCGGAGCCAATATGGCCCCCCTCCCAGCAACGCTTCCAGCGTCTCCTCTGTACGACCTACCTCCCGCTGCAGCGTCTCCCGGGAGACCCCCTGAAGCCGTACATGGTTCCAGGTGTGGCTGCCCACCTGATGGCCCTCTGCCTGCATCCGCCGGACCAGGTCCTCATTGCCTTCGATCTGCTTGCCAATCAGGAAAAGGTGGCGCTTGCCCCCCTGCTCCTGCAGGCCGTCCAGTAGCCGCTCGGTAGTATTCCGGCGTGGGCCGTCGTCAAATGTAATGGCGATCAGCTTGTCCGCCGGGAGCTGGGCATCTGCCCCAGCCTCCGCCACAGGGCCGCCCGGCGCGCAGCCGGACAGCAGTGCCAGGGCAAGGCACAGAAAAAACAGGCGACCTCTCCACATCGCGCCCACACCTCCTCATTCATGCAGCGGTAGTTTGCGCGGCAGCTGAAAATTTACACCCGTTAAAATTTTCTCCTGTTTTTTCATAACGCGAAAAAAGGAAGCGGGCCCCGCCCGCTTCCTTCATCTCATATTCCGTTCGGTGCTCTGCATAGACGGTCAGGAGAACAGGTCAGAAATGGCATCTCCCACCAGGTCCACTGCCAGATCTGACACCACTTCCAGTCCCAGAAGCAGTCCCCCCCTCCTTGGCAGCTGAATGGGCTCTTTCGCCCGCGTGCTGCGGGCTTCTCCCCTCTGCTGAAATTCCGGTTTCTTCTCGAGCTGCGGCGCGTCTCCGTCCCCTGCAGGCTGATTGAAGGCCCCGCACCGGGGGCAGAAGCCGTCTGCATCGCAATCATACCGTTTGCCGCACGAAGCGCAGGAAATCTTCTTCACAGATGTTCCCTCCTTTGCTCTGCTGCCGGGCGCTCACAAGTCCCCGCCGGGCAGCCGTCGACCGGACTGCTCCTTCAGCAGCCGGCCCATGGCCATCTCTGCCTGACGGAGATTTTCTCCCAGTTCCCGCTGGAGCCTCCCCTGTCCGCTTCTGCTGTGCCGCAGGGGGGACTCAGCGGCCGCGGCGGTCCCGCCGCCCGGACCCAGACAGGCTGGTTGAAGGCCCCGCACCGGGGGCAGAAGCCATCCACATCGTAGTCATACCGCTTTCCGCAGTCCTCACAGTGAACCATGCGCATAGAGATCTCCCCCCCTTCGCTTCCATTGTATCACATCTCCTTCAGGTCCACAAGAACAATCAAAAGCCCTTTTGTCACAGGTCCTAGGTTCCCCATGACAAAGGGCTTTTTTGATTGCGGGTTCTTACTTCACCAGCTCGATGATGGCGGTCTCGGCAGCGTCTCCGCGGCGGACGCCGGTGCGAACGATGCGGGTGTAGCCGCCGTTGCGCTCTGCATAGCTGGGAGCGATCTCCTTGAACAGCTTCTTGCAGACATCCTCGCGGGTGATGAAGCTCATCGCCTGACGGTAAGCAGCCAGATCGCCCTTCTTGCCGAGGGTGATCATCTTCTCAGCCACGGGCTTGATCTCCTTGGCGCGGGTGATGTAGTCTCCATCTTGCCGTTGTCCAGGAAATCGGTGACCTGCTGACGGAGCATCGCCATACGCTGATCGGTAGTCTTACCGAGCTTACGAGTTCCGGGCATAGTGGTTTTCCTCCTTGTAAGGATAAGTTGTCGGCCGTCGTTCTACGCGTGGGCGTAGGGTGCCGGTCATTAGTTGTTGTCTTCGCTGGCCAGGGACAGGCCCATCATGGCCAGCTTGTTGATGACCTCTTCCAGACTCTGCGGCCGAGGTTTCTCACCTTCATCATCTCGTCCTCGGTCTTGGAGATCAGATCCTCGACCGTGTTGATATTGGCACGCTTGAGGCAGTTGAAGCTGCGGACGCTGAGATCGAGCTCCTCGATCGTCAGCTCGAGCACCTTATCGCGCTGCGCCTCGGCCTTCTCCACGACGGTGGACTTGCTGCCCATCGCGTCGGAAAGGTCGGTGAAGAGCGCAGAAGTGATCGCAGAGGATCTTAGCGCCGAGAGAGACGGCGTCACGCGGACTGATGGTGCCGTCGGTCCAGACCTCAAGCGTCAGCTTGTCGAAGTCGGTCATGTTGCCCACGCGGGTGTTTTCCACGGTGTAGTTGACCTTGTACACGGGCGTGTAGATCGAGTCAACGGGAATAACGCCGATAGCCGTCTGCGCTGTCTTGTTGCGGTCGGCGGACACATAGCCGCGGCCGTGAGAAAGCGTCAGCTCCATGTTGAGCGTCGCACCGGCGTCCAGCGTTGCGATGTGCAGGTCGGGATTGAGGACCTCGACCTCGCTGTCGCACCTTGATGTCGCCGGCCTTGACCTCGCACGGGCCCACAGCCTCAATATAGACGGTCTTGATGCCGTCGGTATTGTGCAGACGGGTAATGAGGCTCTTGACGTTCAGCACGATCTCGGTCACATCCTCCTTGACACCGGGGATGGTGGAGAACTCGTGCTGCACACCGGCGATCTTGATAGCGGTAGCTGCGGTGCCGGGGAGCGAAGAGAGCATAATGCGGCGCAGGGCGTTGCCGAGCGTAATACCGTATCCACGCTCAAAAGGCTCTACGGTGAACTTGCCGTAAGAGCTGTTTGCGGAGTCTTCCACGCACTCGATCTTGGGCTTTTCAATTTCAATCATGCAGTTACCCTCCATTTCCATTCTGTGGTCTCAAAGTCCACACCAAAATTCTGCGTGTGTCTGAGGGCTATCCTCCGATTACTTGGAGTACAACTCAACGATGAGGTGCTCCTCAACGGGAACATCAATTTCTTCGCGGGCGGGAAGGCGAACCACGGTGCCCTTGAGGCTGTTCTTATCGCGCTCCATCCAGGCGGGGATCAGGAACACGGGAGCGTCCTGACCCATCAGGCGCTTGAAGAACTCGGAGGAGCGGCTGCTCTCGGCGACCTCGATCACATCGCCGGCCTTGACCAGATAGGAGGGAATGTCGACCTTCTGGCCGTTGACGGTGAAGTGAGCATGGCTGACGAGCTGACGGGCCTGACGGCGGGTCATGGCAAAGCCCATGCGATAGACAACGTTATCCAGACGGCGCTCGACCGTGATGAGCAGGTTGTCACCGGTCTTGCCGGGAGGCGGCAGCGGCAGACTCGTAGTAGCCGCGGAACTGCTTTTCGAGGATACCATAGATGAACTTGACCTTCTGCTTCTCAGCAAGCTGAAGGCTGTATTCGCTCTTCTTCTTTCTCATCTGGCTGCCGGGGTTGCGGTTAGTGGTCTTCTTCGCATAGCCCATCACAGCAGGAGAAATGCCTAAAGCCTTGCAGCGCTTGGCGATCGGCTGCATATTCTTAGCCATATGCTTGTTACCTCCTCTTTCGATTAAACGCGGCGGCGCTTGGGGGGACGGCAGCCATTGTGCGGAATGGGGGTGACGTCCTTGATCATCGTCACTTCCAGGCCGACAGCCTGCAGCGCGCGGATGGCAGCTTCACGGCCCTGGCCGGGGCCCTTAACGAAGACCTCAACCGTCTTGAGGCCATGCTCCATAGCAGCGGTGGCCGCCGTCTCAGCAGCGCTCTGCGCGGCGAAGGGAGTGGACTTCTTGCTGCCGCGGAAGCCGAGACCGCCGGAGGAAGCCCAGGACAGTGCGTTGCCCTGAGAGTCGGTCACCGTGACCATGGTGTTGTTGAAGGAGGAACGAATATGAACCTGACCACGTTCGACGTTCTTCTTTTCGCGGCGACGGCGGATAACCTTCTTACCGGTTTTAGCATTGTTTGCTGCCATATTCTATTCTCCCTCCTTACTTCTTCTTGTTCGCAATGGTCTTCTTGGGGCCCTTGCGGGTGCGTGCGTTGGTCTTGCTGCGCTGACCGCGAACGGGCAGGCCGCGGCGATGACGGGTGCCGCGATAGCAACCGATCTCGGTCAGACGCTTGATGTCGAGCGCGGTCTGGCGGCGAAGGTCGCCCTCGACCATGTAGCCGTGGTCGATGGCTTCACGAAGCTTGGCCTCTTCCGCGTCGGTCAGATCCTTCACGCGGGTGTCGGGGTTAATGCCTGTCTGTGCCAGAATCTCCTGAGCGCTCTTTCTGCCAATGCCGTAGATGTAAGTCAAACCGATTTCGATTCGCTTATCCTTGGGCAGGTCAATACCGGCAATACGTGCCATACTCTTTAACCTCCAATTAAGTCTTAGCCCTGGCGCTGCTTGTGCTTGGGATTCTCGCAAATGACCATGACACGGCCTTTACGGCGAATGATCTTGCACTTCTCGCACATGGGCTTCACGGACGGTCTTACTTTCATGTCGATAAACCTCCATTACTTAGTACGCCAGGTAATGCGACCGCGGGTCAGGTCGTAGGGAGACATCTCCACCGTGACCTTGTCACCGGGCAGAATCCTGATGAAATTCATTCTGAGCTTTCCGGAAATATGCGCCAATATCGTGTGTCCATTTCCAATGTCTACTTGGAATGTGGTGTTGGGCATGGCCTCAACGACAACGCCTTCCACTTCGATCATGTCGGATTTTGCCAAGTGTTGATCCCTCCTGGTCCGGATTTTCCTTGCCGCTGTATGCGGCGATGGCTTTACGAAGCTCACTGTTTGTGATTTTTTCCTTGCTTCTGATCTTCTCGGCGACAGGCGCCGCGCTCTCTGCGATGAAGCGGACATGCTTTTGCTTTTTCCGCTTCGGCGCTTCGATCCTGCGGCTCTTGCCGTCGGCCAGCAGCAGGTACTCCCCGTCTGTTTCCAGCACGAAGAAGTATTTGCCCTGCTCTCTGCCGGCAGTTGCCTGAACAAGATTCGCAATGTCCATGGCGTCCTCTTACGGTGCCGGAGCCGTCAGAATTTCGGGCTCGTCGGCGGTGATGAGGATCGTGTTCTCGTAGTGCGCCGCGTATTTGCCGTCACGGGTCTTGACGGTCCAGCCATCGCTCATCTGGCGGATGGCTGCGGTGCCCGCGTTCACCATCGGTTCGACGGCGATCGTCATGCCGCGCAGCAGCTTCGGCCCGTGGCCCGGAGCCCCGTAGTTGGGGATCTCGGGCGCTTCGTGCATGTTTCTGCCGACGCCATGGCCGACATACTCGCGCACGACGGAGAAGCCGTTCGCCTCCACATACGCCTGCACGGCGTGGGAGATGTCGGAGATGCGGTTGCCCTCGCGGGCCTGCGCAAATCCTTCAAAAAAGCTCTGACGAGTCACGTCGATCAACCGCTGTGCCTCTTCGGAAATTTTTCCGCAGGGGTAAGTGGCTGCGCAGTCGCCGTGGAAGCCGCCGATGTATGCGCCCACGTCCACGCTGACGATATCGCCCTCCTTGAGCACCCGGGGACCCGGGATGCCGTGGATGATCTCGTCATTGACGGACACGCACACGCTGGCGGGATAGCCGTTGTAGTTTAAGAACGACGGCTCAGCGCCCTGCGAACGAATGAAATGGAACACTGCTTTGTCAATTTCTCGGGTTGTTACGCCGGGCTTTACCATTTCCCCTGCTAACGCACGGGCAGCCGCGGTAATTTTTCCCGCTCGGCGCATCAATTCGATCTCGCGCTCTGATTTCACAATGATCATATCTTAACCATCCTGTCTCAGTATTGCGAGGATCGCCTTGGAGGTGGCCTCCACCGGCCCCATATCCTCCACCGGATACAGAACCCCACGCTCGCGGTAGAAGTCCTTGAGCGGTTCTGTTTCTCTATGATAGACCGCAAGGCGGTTTTTCACCGTCTCGGGCTTATCATCCTTGCGGGTGACCAGCTCGCCGCCGCAGACGTCGCAGACGCCCTCGGCTTTGGGCGGCACTGCCACGATGTGGTAGCTTGCGCCGCACTTGCTGCAAACCCTGCGTCCGCTCATGCGCTCCATGATGGTCGCGTCAGCGATCTCCAGGGAGACGACATGATCGAACTTGATACCGGCTGCCTCAAGAGCTTCCGCCTGCGCGATCGTGCGGGGCACACCGTCGAGGATGAAGCCTTTCGCACAATCGGGCTCGGCGAGCCGCTCTTTAATGATGCCGATGATGACCTCATCGGGTACCAGGTGGCCTTCGTCCATATAGGTCTTGGCCTTCATTCCCGTCGGCGTGCCCTCTTGGATGGCCGCGCGCAGAATGTTACCGGTGGAAATCGCGGGGATTCCTAACTCGCGGGAGATGACAGCGGCCTGCGTGCCTTTGCCAGCGCCCGGAGCGCCCAATAAAATCAGTTTCATAAATTCGCCTCTCTTACTCGAGGAAGCCCTTGTACTGGCGCATCATCATCTGAGACTCCAGCGCGCGGACCGTCTCAAGTGCAACACCGACAACGATGATGACCGAGGTACCGCCGATGGCGAGGCCGGAGTTGCCCAGCAGTTTGCCGGCGATCAGCGGGCAGATGGCCACGATGCCGAGGTAGATGGCGCCGAAAAGGGTGACCTTGTTGAGAACCTTGGCAATGAAGTCAGACGTGGGCTTGCCCGGACGGAAGCCGGGGATGAAGCCGCCGTTGCGCTTGAGGTTGTTGGAGATCTCAACGGGGTTGAACTGAATGGTAGCGTAGAAATAGCTGAAGCCGATGATCATCAGGAAGTAGACGATCAGATACAGCACAGACTTGGTGTCGATCGCGTTGTAGATGCTGCGGCCAACGGTGCCCTCCTCGGGAATGCCGACGAAAGCCCAGATGGTGGCGGGCAGGGACGCGATGGACTGCGCGAAGATGATGGGCAGAACGCCGGACATGTTCACCTTCATGGGAAGGGTGGATGCCTGGCCGCCGTACATCTTGCGGCCCACCTGACGCTTGGCGTACTGCACGGGGATGCGGCGCTCGGCCTCGTTGACATGGACGATCAGAACGACCATCGCAAGCATGCCGACGATCAGCAGCGCGATCCACAGGCAGCCGATGGAGCCCTTGGTGCGGATGTAGCTCGCACCCATCGTGACCATGTTGGGCACGCGGGACAGGATACCTGCAAACAGGATGATGGAGATGCCGTTGCCGACACCGAACTCATTGACCTGCTCGCCCAGCCACATCACGAACGAAGAACCGGCAACAAACGAAACGATGATCACGAGCGCCGGCCAGATGCCCTGCTGCTCGAGGATGTTGTAGTTCTTGCAGATCATGTAGTAGCCAAAGCCCTGAAGCAGGGCGATCGCCACGGTTGCGTAGCGGGTGATGGAGGCGATCTTCTTCTTGCCGGCCTCGCCGCCGTCGCGGGCAAGACGCTCGAGCGCGGGGATCGCGATGGTCAGCAGCTGGATGATGATGGAGCTGTTGATGTAGGGCTGGACGCCCAGTGCGAAGACCGTGGCTTCTGCGCAAACGCGCCGCCGGACATGACGTTGTAGAGGCCAAGCACGGTGCCGCTCATGCTGTCGAGATAGTTGCCGAGCAGCGTCGTGTTGATATAGGGGACGGGGATCGCGTTACCGATGCGGAAGATCAGAAGGATCAGCAGAGTGAATACGATCTTCTTGCGCAGTTCGGGAATGCCCCAGGCTTACGGATCGTCTGGATCACTTAGACCACCTCTGCCTTTCCACCAGCTGCTTCAATCGCTTCCTTAGCAGACTGGGAGAAAGCAGCGGCCTGCACGGTCACCTTCTTGGTAACTTTGCCGTTACCGAGGACCTTGTAGCCGTACTCGCACTTGCTCAGGATACCCTTGGCAAGCAGGGCCTCTGCGGTAACGATCTCGCCGTCCTCAAACTTGTCGAGCGCGCTCAGGTTGATGATCTCATAGGGCTTTGCAAAATGTTGTTGAAGCCGCGCTTGGGGGTACGGCGGGCCAGAGGCATCTGGCCGCCTTCGAAGCCGACGCGGACACCGCCGCCGCTGCGGGCCTTCTGACCCTTGTGACCGCGGCCGCCGGTCTTGCCGTTGCCGCTGCCGGCTCCGCGGCCCTTGCGGTAGGCTTCCTTGGTGGAGCCGGCGGCGGGAGACAGATTATACAGTTCCATATCTGTTCCTCCTTATTTCTCTTCAGTGACCTGCAGCAGGTAGCCGATCTTGGCGATCTTGCCACGCGTCTGGTCGTTGTCGGGCTGCACGCTCGTGTCACCGATCTTGCGCAGACCCAGGGAGTTGGCAGTAGCGATGTGCTTTTCGTGTCTGCCGTTGAAGCTCTTGACGAGCTCAACTTTTAGATTAGCCATGTTCTCTGCCTCCTTAACCGATGATCTCTTCCACGCTCTTGCCGCGGATCTTGGCGACCTGCTCCGCGCTGCGCATGGACTTCAGGCCTTCGATCGCAGCGCCGACAACGTTGTTGGGGTTGTTGGAGCGCAGGCACTTAGTACGGATATCCTTGATACCCGCAGCCTCAATGACGGCACGCACAGGGCCGCCGGCGATGACGCCGGTACCGGGGGCAGCGGGCTTCATCAGCACGCGGCCTGCGCCGGCCTCGCCGATCGTCTCGTGGGGAATGGTGCTACCATCAAGGGAAATGGTGATCATGTTCTTCTTGGCAGCCTCGAGGCCCTTGCGGATGGCCTCGGGCACTTCAGCGGCCTTACCCAGGCCAACCGACCTTGCCCTTGCCGTCGCCAACGACCATCAGCGCAGAGAACTTGGCCACACGGCCGCCCTTAACGGTCTTGGAAACACGGTTGAGGAAAACGAGCTTTTCCATGTATTCGCTCGGTTCGCGTTCAAATCTAGGCATTGTATTTTCCTCCTCCCTTAGAATTCCAGGCCGCCCTCACGGGCGCCTTCGGCCAGCTCGGCCACGCGGCCGTGATACAGGTAACCGCCGCGGTCGAACACGACCGCGTCGATGCCCTTGGCCTTGGCAGCGCTCAGCCATGAGCTTACCCACGGCGCGGGCAGCAGCCTTGTTGCTGCCGTTGCCCTCGATCGCCTTATCCAGAGAGGAAGCGGACACCAGCGTGTTGCCGGCAACATCGTCGATGACCTGGGCGTAGATGTTCTTCTCAGAACGGAAAACGTTCAGGCGGGGTCTCTCGGGAGTGCCGGACACTCTTGGCGCGAACGCGCTTATGACGCTTGAGACGCTGTGCTTTGGTATCGGGTCTCTTAATCATATCGGCACACCTCCTTACTTCTTAGCACCGGTCTTACCGACCTTGCGGCGAATGACTTCGTCAACATACTTGATGCCCTTGCCCTTATAAGGCTCGGGAGGACGCTTTTCGCGGATCTCAGCCGCGAACTGGCCCACCTTCTGCTTGTCGCAGCCAGAAACGACGATCTGGTTGGGCTGGGGGACCTCGATGGTGATGCCGTCGATCTCGGGGACTTCAATGTGTGGGAGTAACCGATGTCAGGACGAGCTTGTTGCCCTCCTTGGCGGCACGATAACCGACACCGTTGATTCGAGCGTCTTCTTGAAGCCATCGCTGACGCCAACGACCATGTTGTGGAGCAGCGCGCGGGTCATGCCGTGCAGAGCGCGGTTCTCCTTGCCGTCGTCGGGACGGGAAACGAGAAGCTCAGCGCCTTCCTGCTTGATGGTCATGCTCGGCTGGAGCTGCTGGGTCAGGGAACCCTTGGGGCCCTTGACGGTGACAAGGTTGCCCTCCGCGACGGTGACTTCCACACCCGCGGGAACGGTAACGGGCATTTTACCAATTCGACACATTGTTCAATACCCTCCTTACCATACGAATGCAAGGACTTCGCCGCCGATGTGAGCCGCGCGAGCAGCCTTGTCGGTCATAACGCCCTTGGAAGTGGATACGATGGCAATACCAAGGCCGCGCAGCACGCGGGGCAGTCGTCCGCGCCGACGTAAACGCGCAGACCGGGCTTGGACGCGGCGCAGACCGGAGATAACCTTCTCCTTGCCATTGTACTTCAGGGTGATGCGGATGACGCCCTGAGTACCGTCGTCAACGACCTGGAAGGTCTTGATATAGCCCTCATCCAGCAGAATCTGAGCGATGCTCTTCTTCATGTTGGAGGCGGGAACATCCACGGTGTCATGCTTGGCATTGTTGGCGTTGCGGATGCGGGTGAGCATATCCGCAATGGGATCGGTGATATGCATAGTGTAAATCCTCCTAATTTAGAGTTACGGTCATGGACCGTTTAGGTCACGAGGTATCAGTGCCAATTTGGAACGTGCCCACACGCGTGTGAACACGCGTAATTGACACTGACCTTTCGCGATCCTTATCGCCAGAGCGTCCATATCGCAACGTTCGTGGTTATGAGTTTGTTTCGGAGGCTCAAGCTCCGAGGTGTCGGGCTGTTGAAAAACTTCAACAGCAGGTCCTTCTTGAGATTTTTTCGTCAGACGAAGCGAAGCGACGCCGCTGTACTTTTGTACAGCAAGGAGCTTCAACGAAGTATGACGGAAAAAGATTTACCAGGAAGCCTTGCGGACGCCGGGGATCTCGCCCTTGTACGCTAACTCGCGGAAGCAGATACGGCAGACGCCATAATCACGAAGATACGCGTTGGGGACGGCCGCACAGCTTGCAGCGGTTGTACTTGCGGGTGGAGAACTTAGCAGGAGCCTGCTGCTTGAGAATCATAGATTTCTTAGCCATTTCTGATATCCTCCTAATCAGCGTTCAAAGGGAGCGCCGACCAGGGTCAGCAGCTCGCGGGCTTCTTCATCGGTCTGCGCGGTGGTGCAGATGACCATATCCATGCCGCGGATCTTGTCGATCTTGTCGTACTCGATCTCGGGGAAGATCAGCTGCTCCTTGATGCCCAGGGCATAGTTGCCGCGGCCGTCGAAAGCGTTGGCGCTGATGCCGCGGAAGTCACGGACACGGGGAAGCGCAACGTTAAACAGACGATCGAGGAATTCCCACATCTTGTCGCCGCGCAGGGTGACCTTGGCGCCGATGGGCATATCCTCACGCAGCTTGAAGTTTGCGATGGACTTCTTCGCCTTGGTAACGACGGCCTTCTGGCCGGTGATGGTGGTCAGATCGCTGCACACAGCTTCGAGGACCTTGGCATTCTCCTTGCCTCACCGCAGCCGACGTTGACGACGACCTTGTCGATCTTGGGGATCTGCATGGTGGACTTATAGCCGAACTTCTTGTAGAGAGCGGGTGCCACTTCTGCCTTATACTGAACTTTCAGTCTTGCCATTGTGACCTACTCTCCTTTCTTAAAGCTCAGCGCCGCAGTGCTTGCACACGCGGGTCTTCTTGCCATTTTCGATCTTGTGCGCGATGCGGGTGCCCTTGTTGCACTTGGGGCACACGACCTGGACCTTGGAGGCGGCCATAGCCGCCTCACGCTGCATGATGCCGCCCGTCCTTCGCCCTGCTTGCGGGGCTTGACGTGGCAGGTCACCATGTTGATGCCCTCCACGACGACCTTGGCTTCGCTGGGAACGGTGCCGAGCACCTTGCCCTGCTTGCCCTTGTCCTTACCGGACAGGACGATAACGGTATCGCCCTTCTTCACATTCATAGCCATTTTTCAAGCCCTCCTTAGACAACTTCCGGAGCGAGGGAGAGGATCTTCATGTAATCCTTGTCGCGCAGCTCGCGAGCAACGGGCCCAAAGATACGGGTACCGCTGGGGTTCTTGTCGTCCTTGATCAGGACCGCAGCATTGTCGTCGAAACGGACATAAGTGCCGTCTTCGCGGCGGACGCCCTTGGCACTGCGGACGATAACGGCCTTGACGACCTCGCCCTTCTTGACCTGGCCGCCGGGGGCAGCCTTACGCACGGAAGCAACGATCATATCGCCGATGTTGCCGTACTTGCGCCGGAGCCACCGAGCACGCGGATGCACTTGATCTCCTTGGCACCGGTGTTATCGGCGACCTTCAGAAAACTTTCCTGCTGAATCATACTTCCGGTACCTCCTTACTTCGCTTTCTCGACGATCTCGACCACGCGCCAACGCTTGTCCTTGGACAGGGGGCGGGTCTCCATCACCTTAACGGTATCACCGATACCGCATTATTGTTTTCATCGTGAGCCTTCAGCTTGTAGGTGCGGCCGACGATCTTCTTGTACAGAGGATGCGCGACGCGGTCATCGATCGCAACGACCACGGTCTTGTCCATCTTGTCGGAAACGACCTTACCAACGCGGACCTTGCGGGAGGAAATTCTCTTCTCTTCCATCTTACTTCTCCTCCTTCTTCACGGATCATGGTTTTGACTCGGGCAATATCACGCTTGGTCTGGGCGAGCTTCAGAGGGTTATCCAGCTGATTCGTTGCGTGCTGCATGCGCAGCATGAACAGATCTTTCTTCAGGGAGTCCAGCTTGGTGTTGAGCTCTCCACGCTCATGGCACGTACTTCAGTTGCCTTCATCTCATTCACCTACTTCCTGGGTCTTCGAGCCTCGCGCTTGACGATCTTCGTCTTGATGGGCAGCTTGTGGCTGGCCAGACGGAGCGCCTCACGCGCGACTTCTTCGGAGACACCGGCGATCTCAAACATGATACGGCCGGGCTTAACTACTGCTACCCAATACTCCGGAGAGCCCTTACCGGAACCCATGCGGGTCTCGGCAGGCTGCTTGGTAACGGGCTTGTCGGGGAAGATCTTGATCCAGACCTGACCGCCACGCTTGGTGTAGCGGGTCATGGCGATACGGGCCGCCTCGATCTGATTGCTGGTGATCCACGCGGGCTCAGTGGCCTGGAGGCCGTACTCACCATAAGTAATGGTGTTGCCGCGGGTCGCCTTGCCGGTCATACGACCGCGCTGAACGCGACGATACTTTACTCTCTTCGGCAGAAGCATTACTGAGCCCCTCCTTCCTTATTTTCAGCCGGCTTGCGATAGCCGCCCTGCGGACGATCGCCCTGGGGACGGTTGCCGTTGCCGCCGTTCTGGCGCCCTCACGGCGCGATTGAAGCCGCCCGTGGCCATCACGGCGGAAGCCGCGGCGGTCGCCGTCGCGGTCACCATCACGACGAGGACGACGCTCGCGACGCTCCTCGTAAGGCTTGGAGGTGTCCAGCGTGCGCGGAGTGGTACGCAGCGCCTGGGTGAGGACCTCGCCCTTGTAGATCCAGACCTTCACGCCGATGCGGCCGAACGTGGTCGCAGCCTCGGCGAAGCCGTACTCGATGTCAGCGCGGAGGGTCTGCAGGGGGATGGTGCCCTCGTGATAGTGCTCGGCGCCAGCGATCTCGCGGCCGCCGAGACGACCGGCGCAGTTGCACTTGATGCCCTTGGCGCCGGCGCGCATGGCGCGGCCCATGGCGTTCTTCATCGCGCGGCGGTGAGAGATACGCTTTTCGAGCTGCTGGGCGATGTTCTCAGCGACGAGCTGAGCGTCATGTCGGGATTGCGGACCTCAACGATGTTGAGCTTGACCTTCTTGCCGATCAGCTTCTCCACGTCCTTGCGGTACTGCTCGATCTGCTCACCACCCTTGCCGATGACCATGCCGGGACGGGCCACGTGCAGGTAGATGGTGACGACGTCGTTGCTGCGCTCGATCTCGATCTTGGAGCACGCCTGCGCCGTACAGGCTCTTCTTGACGACTTGCGGATCTTGTTATCTTCAACGATCAGGTCGCCGACCTTCTCGTCTCTGGCATACCAACGGGAGTCCCAGTCTTTGATGACGCCGACGCGCAGGCCGTGGGGATTAACTTTCTGTCCCATGAAACTGTCTCCTCCCTTTAGTCTCTCTCCGCGACGGCCAGCGTCACGTGAGAGGTTCTCTTGTTGATGCGGTAGCCGCGGCCCTTTCTGGCGCATCATGCGCTTGAGGATCGGGCCGGAAGTCGCGTAGACCTGGGTCACGTACAGCTTGGCGGTATCCATACTGAAGTTGTTCTCAGCATTGGCGACAGCGCTCTTTAAGAGCTTGATCAGGGGCTCGGAGGCGGCCTTGGGGGTCTGCATCAGAAGCGCCATGGCCGTGCCGATGTCCTTACCGCGGATCAGGTCGCAGACGATCTGGACCTTGCGCGGAGAGATGCGGACATATCTCAGATAAGCTTTAGCTTCCATATTACTCTGCATCCTCCTTTTACGCTTTCCGTCTTGGTATGGCCGCGGAAGGTACGAGTGGGCGCAAACTCACCCAGCTTGTGGCCGACCATGTCCTCCTGCATGTAGACAGGCACGTGCTTGCGGCCGTCATGGACAGCGATGGTATGTCCCACGAAGGCGGGGAAGATGGTGGAGCTGCGGCTCCAGGTCTTGAGGACGTTCTTCTCGCCCTTCGCGGCGTTCATTTCCTCGACCCGCTTCAGAAGCTCAGGGGCAACATACGGGCCTTTTTTTGATAGATCTGCTCATATTTCTTGCCTCCTTTACTTCTCGTTGCGGCGCTTGACGATGAACTTATCGGTGCGATTCTTGGTCTTGCGGGTCTTGTAACCCATGGCGGGCTTGCCCCAAGGAGTGACAGGACCGGGACGACCGACGGGGCTCTGCCTTCGCCGCCGCCATGGGGGTGGTCATTGGGGTTCATGACGGAGCCGCGGACGGTGGGACGCCAGCCCATGTGGCGCTTGCGGCCGGCCTTGCCGATCTTGATGTTCTCATGGTCCATGATTGCCAACCTGACCAATGGTGGCGTAGCAGTTGGTGCGCACGATGCGCACCTCGCCGGAGGGCATACGGATCTGAGCGTCGCCGCCCTCCTTAGCCATCAGCTGCGCGTAGGTACCGGCGGAGCGCACCAGCTGGGCGCCGTTGCCGGGATGCATCTCGATGTTATGGATCACAGTACCCACGGGGATGTTGGCGATGGGCAGGGCGTTGCCGGGCAGGATATCTGCCTCGGGGCTGGTGATGATCTTGTGGCCGGCGGTCAGGCCCGGGAGCGATGATATAGCGCTTCTCGCCGTCCTCATACTGGATCAGAGCGATATTGGCGCTGCGGTTGGGATCGTACTCCAGGGTCAGCACGGTAGCTGCACCCACCTTGTCCCGCTTGAAGTCGATGACGCGGTACTTGCGCTTCTCGCCGCCGCCGCGGTGGCGGACGGTGATGCGGCCATAGCTGTTGCGACCAGCGTTCTTCTTCAGCACCTCGGTCAGGCTGGGCTCGGGCTTGGCCTGCTTGTCAATGCCGTCGAAGCCGGAGACAGTCATATGCCGGCGGGAAGGGGTGGTCGGCTTAAAAGTTTTGATAGACATTCCTTACACTCCCCTTTCTCACACCATACCCTCGAAGAACTCGATGGTCTTGGAATCGTCAGTCAGCTGGACATAAGCCTTTTTCCAGCTCTTGCGCTGGCCGGGACGGCCGGCGCCCATGCGCTTGGTCTTGCCATCGTAGTTGATCGTGTTGACCTTGGCGACCTTCACGCCGAAGATCTGCTCCACGGCGTTCTTGATCTCGATCTTGCCGGCGGTGGGAGCCACTTCAAAGACGTACTTCTTTTCGGAAGTAGCGGCCATGGAGCGCTCGGTAATGATGGACGGATGATGATGTCGTATACGGTAGCCATTACGCGAACACCTCCTCGATTTTTGCGAGGGCGTCCTTGTCGACGACCAGATACTTGGCCTTCAGAATGTCATAGACATTGATCAGGTTTGCCATGGAAGTAACGACGCCGGGGATATTGCGGGCGCTCTTGACGATGACCTCATCCTTGGCGGGAGTGACCACCAGGGACTTGCCGTCAGCCTTGACGGCGTTCAGGAAAGCAGAAGTCCTTGGTCTTGATGCGTCGAGCTTGATGCTATCGACAACGATGATCTCGCCTGCGGCCGCCTTGGCGGACAGAGCGGACTTCATCGCCAGTCTCTTGACCTTCTTATTCAGCACATAAGAGTAGCCCGGGGCTTGGGAGCGAACACGATACCGCCGTGGGTCCACTGGGGAGCCCGGGTGGAGCCCTGACGGGCGTGACCGGTACCCTTCTGACGCCAGGGCTTCTCTGCCGCCGCCGGAGACCTCGGCACGGGTCAGGGCGCTCTGCGTGCCCTGGCGGCAGTTCGCCAGATGGTTCTTGACCACTTCATGGACAACAGCGGTGTTCGGCTCGATGCCGAAAATGCCGTCGTTCAGCTCAACGGTACCGACCTCAGCGCCGGCCATGTTCAAAACTTTGATAGTAGACATAACCTAAGCACTCCTTTCTTACTTAGTACGGGCGGAAGCCTTCTGGGGATTACGGCCGGAAGCCTTCTGCGGGTTGTTGCTGATGCCGCTGTCAGCGTTCTTGACGCGGTGGGCCTTGACGGTGCTCTTGATGAGGACCAGACCGCCCTTGGGGCCGGGAACCGCGCCGCGCACAACGATGAGATTGAGCTCAGGGTCGACCTTGACGATGTCGAGGTTCTGGACGGTGACCTGCTCGCAGCCCATGTGGCCAGCGCCGATCTTGCCCTTGAAGATGCGGCTAGGATCGGTGCTGGAGCCCATGGAGCCGGCGTGACGATGGACGGGGCCGCCGCCGTGGCTCATGGGAGGTACGCTGGGCGTTCCCAGCGCTTCACGACGCCCTGGTAGCCGTGGCCCTTGCTGGTGCCGGTAACATCGACGAAGTCGCCTTCCTTAAAGGTGTCGGCCTTCACGATGTCGCCGACGTTCAGCTCGGCGGCATTCTCCAGATCGAACTCGCGCAGGTACTTCTTTGGGGCCACGCCAGCCTTGTTCAGGTGGCCCATCTCGGGCTTGGTCAGCTTGCGCTCGGGAATGTCCTCATAGCCCAGCTGAACAGCGGCGTAGCCTTCCTTATCGGAAGTCTTCTGGACGGTGCAGGGACCCGCCTCGATCACGGTGACGGGGATGACCTTGCCGTTTTCGTCGAAGATCTGAGACATACCAACCTTCTTGCCAATGATTGCCTTCATGTATGATCCTCCTTAAAGGTTATTGGTCGGCATAGTTCAATCTGCATTGGGATCAGATCGCTTGCTCTGCCGACGTAACCCCCGCCCGCCTCACGCAAGTCGGCGGACAGTCGGGTAGCAAGCAAATTGTTTGCGGGGGAATTATATAAGGTGGGTTACAGCTTGATCTCGATCTCCACACCGGCGGGCAGATCCAGAGTCCATCAGCGCCTCCACGGTCTTGGGGGTGGAGTTGGTGATGTCGATCAGTCTCTTGTGGGTGCGGCGCTCAAACTGCTCACGGCTATCCTTATACTTGTGGGTAGCGCGCAGGATGGTGACGATCTCCTTCTTGGTGGGCAGGGGGATGGGGCCGGAAACAGCAGCGCCGGTGCGCTTGGCGGTCTCCACGATCTTCTCAGCGGACTGGTCGATGAGCTGGTGGTCATAGGCCTTCAGACGGATGCGGATCATTTCTTTTGCCATTTGGTCTGTTCCTCCATGTTTTTCGTACGGTTTTTTCTGCGTGACCTACTGCCGTACGGCGGGAAATTTCTTGTTCACCGTTCCGTGCGTATCATTCCGGCTCATGAAAAATGGCCGACGCAAGCCGGCCGATTCCCCATAGGCGCAGCGATATACGCAAGCGCACACAGGACCGTTCAGCCGCCCGATGA
>VOFJ01002421.1_pt1 | contig 25359 bp, 47 predicted proteins | sample 5384081 | NCBI WGS metagenome assembly VOFJ01 (sample SAMN12384729, study PRJNA508395) | human gut metagenome | isolation source: healthy gut I | host: Homo sapiens | reverse complement strand
TCGTGTACTTCGTTCAGTTACGTATTGCTCCAAAGCGCGGCCTGCAACCAGATAGCTTTTTGCGGTGTGCTGGCAGGCCTGACCAGTCTGGGCTACAAAAAAGGATCAGGAAGGGCATATGTTTCCGGGCCGCCTGATCTACCGCAGCGGGGCGTGGACATCAATGAGATCGTGAACGAGGCCTACCGCAACGACCGCTTTGTGTTTGAAGAGGTCATCGGCTGCTGCTGTTCGGCAGCCTGCCCACGAGAGCAGCTGGACGAGTTCTGTGAGCTGCTGGCAGAGCACCGCGCCCCCTGCCCGATGGTTTTATGGATACCATGAATGCTCCTTCGCCCAATATTATGAACAAGATGCAGCGGTGCGTGCTGGGCCTGTATTCCTACGACGAGCACGCCGAGGACCTGACGCTGGAGAATATCCTGAACCAGAGCATCAACCCGATCGCCAGCATGCCCACCATGATGGTGAACGCTTACCAGATGAAGCGCCGCTATTATGACAAGCAGAGCATGTTCTTCCACATGCCAAAGCCCGGCCAGAGCACGGCGGAGCACATCCTGAGCACCTACCGCCCGGACCAGAAGTTTACCCACGAGGAAGCCAAGCTGCTGGATATGTGCCTGCTGGTCCACGCCGACCACGGCGGCGGCAACTGCTCCACCTTACCGCCCGTGTGCTGTCCTCCTCGGGCACCGATTTTCTCGGCCATTGCAGCCGCCATTGGCGCTGAAGGGCCTAAAGCCAATTTAGCGGTGCCAACCGATGGTCAACCGTCAGCTGCAGGATATCTCGCATGTGGAGCACCCGGAGGATGACGACGAGGTGGACGCGACTGCATCGCCGCTCACTGTAACAACACGTTCCATCAACGGTTTTCCTTTGATTACTGCATTGTGGATTCCAATCAGAGTCTCCACATTATCAACAATACATCCTGCATCTGCCGGAAAGCATGGTAGAATTGATTGCTCGTTTTGTCACTGCATAGATCAGCTGACGTTCTGCCCCCTGTGGATATTTTGTCATCAATGCTTTCACATCAATTCTTGGTTCGTCGGCAACTGCTTTCTGTAACTTTTCAATACAATCTTTCTTGTTATCCTCTACAGCAAATACACCTCTTGCATTTGGGAATAAAGAAAGGATGACCTTCATTCCGCTGACAAGATCTTCTGTATACTCAAGCATTCTTCTGTAATCTGCAGTGATATAAGGTTCACACTCTGCACAGTTGGCAATAATATAGTCGATTTTTTCCGGTTCCTTCGGAGATAATTTTACGTGGGTTGGGAATCCTGCTCCACCCATTCCTACGATTCCGGCATCTCCAATCTTATTAATGATTTCTTCCTTTGTCATCTCTTCCAAAGGCTTTACCGGTTCATATTCAACTTCCTTGTACTCTCCATCGTTTTCTACAACAATGCACTCCACCTGGGATCCGGTTGGATTAAAACGTTGTTCCAATCCTTTCACTTTACCGGAGACAGATGAATAGATCGGAGAAGATACAAATCCTCCCGCTTCAGCAATCAACTGTCCTTTCAGCACACAATCGCCTTTCTTAACTACCGGTTTAGCCGGTGCTCCTATATGCTGCGAAAGTGGATAGACCAGTTCACCCTGAGGTACTACAGGTCTGATCGGCTGATCCTTTGAAAAACGTTTTCCATCATCCGGATGGATTCCGCCTTTAAATGTCAAAAGCCCCATCTCATTTCCTTCCTTTCTTTTATCATTGTCATTACAACAATAATATTTTAATTTTGTAATACTTATTTTACTAGAATGCGCTCTGAAAATCTAGCAAATATGTAATAATTCTTGTATCTTTCGCTATACATCTTGTCGAATTTTTAACAGAAAAAGAACCTGCCAATGGCAGGTTCTTCTAAAAAAATAATTTATATCTTATTCCTCTGTCTCTTCAGCGTTATCAGCCTCAAGAGCTTTCATGCTCAGGCTGATCTTCTTCTCTGCTTCGTTAAGATCAACGATCTTAGCTGTGATTTCCTGTCCGATTGCAAGAACATCTGCCGGTTTCTCAACATGAGCTCTTGAAATCTGGGATACATGAAGAAGTGCATCAACACCTGGTGCAAGTTCAACGAAAGCACCAAAGTCTGTCATACGTGCAACTTTTCCTGTAACAACTGTTCCTACAGCGAAATCTTCTGCTGCATTTACCCAAGGATTTGTCTCCGGGAATTTCAGGCTGAGTGCAATCTTTGTATCATGAATGTCTTTTACAAGAACTTTCAGTGTATCTCCTACATGGAATACTTTTTCTTCGGATTGTCAACTCTTCCCCATGACATCTCTGAGATGTGAAGAAGTCCCGTCAACACCACCAAGGTCAACGAATGCTCCGAAATCTGTTACATTCTTAACAGTTCCTTCTACTGTATCACCAACATTAAGTTTCGCAAACAGCTCTTTCTGCTTCTCAGCACGCTCTGCTACAAGAAGCTGTCTTCTATCACCGATCACACGGTTTCTTCTCGGGTTGAACTCGCTAATTACGAATTCGATTTCCTGTCCTTCATACTTGCTGAGATCTTTCTCATAAGAATCGGAAACAAGGCTTGCCGGGATAAATACTCTTACTTCATCAACTGTTGTACAAATACCGCCGCCAAGAATCTGTGTAACTGTAGCTTTCAGCACTTCGTGGTTTTCATATGCTTCGCGCAGTCTCTCATTTCCTTTTTCTGCAGCCAGTCTCTTTATATGTAAGAAAGAACCTGACCCTCTCCGTCATTTACTTTCAGTACCTTAACTGTCATTGTATCACCTACAGATACAACTGTTGTAAGGTCAAGAGACTGATCGTTGGAATATTCGCTCTTTGTGATGATACCGTCTGCTTTATATCCAATGTTCAGGATAATCTCATCCGGTTTCACGTCGATTACTGTACCTTCGACAACCTCTCCATTGTGAATTGTTTTAAATGACTCTTCTAACATCTGTTCAAAAGATAATTCTGACATTATTTTGAACCTCCTCAATTATATTGTTGGGCGTGGATGCCCCTGCTGTAATACCTACCGTTTCCACTGACCCTAATTGATTCAAATCAAATCGCCAAGTGTCTGTATATAGTACGTATTGTTACATGCTTTGCGGCATATTTCAAATAACTTCTGGGTATTGGAACTATGTTTGTCACCAATAACGATCATAGCATCCACCGTCTCTGCTATGCTCTGCGCTTCTGTCTGGCGCTCCTTCGTAGCATTGCAGATTGTATTTAAAACACTTACATCATAACTCTTTTTTTGTCAAAATTTCAACTAATTCTTTAAATTTATTGTAATTAAATGTCGTCTGGGCAACGATACAAATCTTTTTTTCCCTGCTCACAAGAATAATTTTTCTGCTTCTTCCTTTGTCTGAAAGACCTCTACATGATCTCCTGCCCATCCCTTAATTCCCTGAACCTCCGGATGTTCCGGATTTCCAATGATAATAATATTCTCGCCCATCTCACTGTGTTTCTGCACGATATTATGGATCTTCTTAACAAATGGACACGTAGCATCTACAATATGGATTTTCTTATTTTCCAGTCTGTCATACACATCTTTTGCCACCCCATGAGAGCGGATAATAACGGTTCCTCTTTTCCAGTGTATCCAGCTCTTCTTCGCTGCGAAGAACAATCACACCTTTCTGCTCCAGATCTTTCACCACTTCTTCATTATGGATGATCGGACCATACGTATAGATTGGAAGATTCTGATTCTCTTCCACCTGTTCGTAAACTGTATCCACTGCACGCTTAACGCCGAAACAAAAATCCAGCTGATTTCGCCTTTATTACTTTCATTCTATCCAACTCCTGCAAATTTATCTATGACAATATCCGAAATCGTGTTTACAACTTCTTTCAGTGTCATATCCGAACTGTCAACAAGTATTGCATCCTCTGCTTTTTTCAGTGGCGCGATCTTTCTTGTCATATCACGGTAGTCTCTTTCTTCAATATCTTTCTCTATCTCTTTCAGATCGCACTGTACTCCCTTTTCAACAAGCTCTTTATATCTTCTCTTTGCTCTGATTTCTACGCTTGCTGTAAGATAGATTTTTACATCTGCATCCGGAAAGCACATGGGTACCAATGTCTCTTCCATCCATGATCACATCCTTCTCTCTTGCAAGCGTTCTCTGAAGTTCCGAAGTTTTTCTCTGACTTCCGGAATCGCAGATGTCATAGAAGCCATATTTCCAACTTCTTCTGTACGAAGCTTTGCTGTAACATTCTCTCCGTTTACATAGATCTGCTGGATTCCGCTTTCATAACCAATCGTTACTTCCACATCTTTGCAGGCCTCTATAATCTTTTTCTGTATCTTTTGGATCAATTCCAAGATTCAGAAAGTGAATGGCCAATCCACGGTACATTGCGCCGGTATCTACATAAATATATCCGTTTTCTTTTTGCAACCTGCTTTTGCAATTGTACTTTTCCCTGCCCCTGCCGGTCCATCGATTGCTACATTATATCCCATTTTTATTCCTCCATCTTTTCTTTCCACATTCCATTTTCAAATCTATTCGTTACTGTTCACACGATGTGCGACCAGCAACATCTATTCTTCCTGTCACAGGATTCAGACATTCCCCAGTAAAATTTCAATCACATCCTGCGTTAATTCCGGCAAGATACCCTGTTGACCACGCAATCTGAAGATTATATCCTCCGGTCACTGCATCAAGATCAAGCACCTCTCCGGCGAAATATAATCCTTTCATTTTTTTTGATTCCATTGTTCCCGGATCGATCTCCTTTACAGATACTCCGCCTTTTGTAATGATTGCTTCATTATAACTGCGAAAGCCCTGTCAATGTCATTGTAAAATCCTTGATCAGATGAACCAGTCTCTGTCGTTCTTCTTTTTTTGTAATCTCATTCACTTTTTTCTCAGGTTCAATCTCCGAGAGTTCTATCATAACAGGCTTTAATTTTGCCGGAAAGAGTGAATCGATTGAATTTTTATACTGTTTATTATGGTTTGCATCAAACTCTCTGAGGATTCTTTTATCAAGTTGTTCCTCACTCAATGCCGGTTTTAAGTCTATATGAAGTGTAAGTTCTTTTTTTTTAAAGTTTTTCCCACCACACTGCTCGCGCTCAGAATAACCGGTCCTGTTACACCATAATGTGTAAAAAGCATTTCTCCGAATTCTTCGTAAAGTTTTTTTTTCTTCCCATCTGTGATACAAATTTCTATATTTCGAAGAGATAATCCCTGCAATTCTTTTCGCATACCATTGTCTGACTTCCATCGGTACAAGTGATGGAAGGAGTTCTGTCACTCTATGCCCTGTTTCTTTTCGCAAAACGATATCCATCGCCTGTAGAACCCGTAGAAGGATAGGAAATACCACCTGTCGCAACAATCACAGCATCTGCCTTCATTTTCTTTCCATTAGTTAATAAAACCCCACACACTTTATCCTGCTCACAAAGCAGTTCTCTCACCTCTGTGTGAAGAGAAACAGCTACTCCTAATGATTTTAACTCTCTTGAAAATGCTGCGATCACATCAGAAGAATGATCTGAAACAGGAAAACTCGTTCTCCACGTTCAATTTTCGTCTTCACACCAAGTTCTTCAAAGAAATCGATCACCTGCTGATTTGTAAAACTGTAAAATCCACTGTATAAAAATTTCGGATTACTTGTCACCGCCGTAAATAAATCTTCTATATCAGCGGCATTCGTTATATTGCAGCGTCCTTTTCCTGTAATGAACAGCTTTTTCCCAAGCTTTTCATTCTTCTCAAGCAACTGAACATTCTGACCATTTCTTGCAGCGAAAACTGCCGCCATCATCCCGGCAGCCCCATGCCGCCCACTACGATCACATTACTCATGCTCTATTCTTCTCCTTTATTCTGTCTGTAAGACTCGTTCGTTCCTGCGCTGCCACCTTCCTGGCTGCTTTCTTCTCCGCTGTAAACCTGATATTCACCCCAGATTTTCTCCAACGTCTCTAACGTCGAAACAACTTCCTTCTGCTTTTTCATACAAATCGCAACAATCAGTGCATTGATCACACTCAATGGTGCTACCAGCGAATCTACGATTGACGCCATATCACTTCTTGCGATCAGATTGCAGGAAGAATACTGATTCATAGGTGAATGGATACTGTCAGTAAGTGTGATTACTTTTGCCTTTCTATTACTCGCAAATTCCAATGCTTTCAATGTTCTCATCGAATATCTTGGGAAACTGATTCCTATGATCACATCCCCTTCTCCGATTCGAATAATCTGTTCAAAAAATCTCACTGGAACTGTTTGTATTTACTGTAATTACATTGTCGCATACAAGATTCAGATAAAATCCCATAAAAGAAGCAAGTGGTGCACAGCTTCTGATTCCCCACAACATAGATTCTCTTTGCTTCTAAAAGGGTATCAATTGCCCAGTTAAATGCCTTATGATCGATTGCAGACAAAGGTCATCTTGATTTTCTCAATGTCTGACTGAAGAACGGTTTCGAGAATCTCACTCTGTGTAATTCGTCCATAAGTCACTTCCATACGCTGGATTGAATTCAATTTATTACGGACAAGTTCCTCCAACGCTTTCTGAAATTCCGGGTATCCCCTATATCCCAGCTGGGTTGCAAATCGTACAACCGTAGATTCACTGACACCCACAATCTCTCCAAGACGCGCTGCTGTCAGAAAAACTGCCTTATCATAATTTTTCTTTCACATATTCTGCAAGGCGCTTCTGCCCCTTGCTCATCTTCTCATATTTTGCTTCGATCCTTCCGATCAGCTCATTCATATTCGCTTCAATATTGCGTTCTGATGTTTTCCATTCTTTTTTACACTATTCCTAATCCCTAAATATTTCATTATCCGTCCAGCAGCTTCAACAGATACATAAGAGTTCTGTCATACCTCTGCCTTGCTGATTACTTCACAGCCCGCGTGTACTCTTTCAGCCAGATTCGTTCTTCCTCTGAAAGGTAAGGGGACACCTTTTCATAAACCTGCTTATGATAATGATTCAACATTTCTTTCTCCTCTGTACTCATTTTCTCCGGCAAGATTGCATCCAGATCAATTGGTACATAAGTAAGAATTTCAAAATTCATAAACTGTCCATACTCATTCTTAACTGTTTTTCTGACAAGCAGCTCATTTTCCCGGACGAATTCCATGAGAACCCTCAATATAGATTCCCGGTTCATCTGTGATCACCATATTCTCTTCCAATGCCGGAGCCGACCTCTCTCCCTCTTTCCAACGGAAATTGATCGGTCCCTCATGGATATTCAATAAATAACCAACACCATGCCCCGTTCCATGATTAAAGTTCAGTCCTTCTTTCCAAAAGATCTCTCTTGCAATACAATCCAGATTCGCACCACTGCATCCGTAGAGAAATACAGTGTTCGCCAGGCGTAGCATTGCTCTTGCAACCAGTGTGAAATGTTCTTTTTCAAGGTTCCCCACTTCTCCAAGTGCAACCGTACGCGTAATGTCGGTAGACCCTTCCAGATAATGACCACCTGTATCTGTCATGAAAAGCTTTCCTTCTTTTAAAGGGACATTGCTTTTCTCATCCGCACTATAATGAACAATTGCCCCATGTTCTCCATATGCACTGATCGGGCCAAAACTTGGTCGAGGAAATGCTCCTGCTCTGCACGCAATCCTTCCAGCCTGGAAGAAGCAGACAGCTCTGTAATCTCCACTCTGCCAATATTCTTCTTTAACCAGTACATAAACTTTGTATGTGCAACCGCATCCTTCAAATGTGCTTTTCTCAAATTCTCTGCCTGTGTTTCATTTTTTAACTGACTTCATCAAATTTCCGGATTCTGCTTATCAATAATCACCGTCTCTTTGGAAATGGCCTGATAAAGACTATAGTTCATGATTGAAGAATCCAAAAAGGACCTTATCTTCTGATGTCATTTCTGAAACTTTGTGATAAATATCCTCATACGGATAAATCTTCACTTGATTTTCTGCTAATGAATTCACAATATCGTCAGAGAATTTTCTAATGTCAGCAAACAGCTCAACTGAATTATTATAAACGATTGCATAAGAAAGAACAAGTGGACAATACGCAATATCATTTCCTCTTATATTTAAAAAGCCATGCAATATCATCAAGACTCGATAAAACATGTGCATTGCATCCATTTTCTTTCATTATTTCTCTGATTCGTTCTAATTTGGATCCAATTTTTTTCACCTGTATATTCATCCGCTAGAGAAAATACAGATTCCATAGACATTTCAGGTCTTTCCTTCCAGATATTCTGTGCAAAATCTAAGCTATATTTCAATGATGCGCCACATTCTCATCTGTTATATGACAATATCGTTTTTCCTTGTGCATAAGTCACTGTACGACCATCAAATCCCAGAACATCCCCTTCTTTTTAGCTCACTTTTTAAAAATTCTTCTATCGTTGGAACACCAGGTTCTCCTGATTTGTAAAGCGTGATCCCACTCCCCTGCAACTGCGCTTCTGCCTGAATAAAATATCTTCCATCTGTCCGAGTCCCGCTTTATCCTTTGTAAAAACTGCGGTACCTGCTGATCCTGTAAAGTCCGTTATATATTCGCGGAATTTAAAATAATCACCGACGTATTCACTGTGATGATAGTCATCTGTAGGGATGATATAGCAGTCTATTTTCTGCTGTTCCATTACATTTCGTAATCGCTCTATTCTGTCTAAAACACTCATATCTGCCTCCATATATTCCAACAATCAAACTCATATTACAAAAAACTTGATTATTCAAAATTGTACACATCTATGATACCACCAAATAAATTTCCTTACAAATGAAAAAAAGACCAGAAAACACAAATCTTTCCATCTGTTATCTTCTAGTCTTTCTATTCAATTCATAATCTAACTAAATCAGTCAGGATTATACCGGATAAGATCCGTTCTCTGTATCTGCTACTGTAGCATCTACTTTTGTCTGCTGAGCCTGTCTGTATTTGAAGAAGTCAACAGCAACCTGTGGGAACAGTGCATATGTCAGTACATCCTCATCCTGCTGGATCCACTGTGCACACTCTTTACGAAGTGTATCAAGCTCATCCGGGATAAGATCTGCCGGACGGCAAGTGATCGGTTCTTCATCTCCAAGAGCCTTCTTCTGAAGTTCTGGATCAACCGGTTTTGTTGTCTTACCGTATTTACCTGCAAGAACATCCTTTGTCTCTTTTGTGATCATCTTATAACGCTCACCCATCAGTACGTTGAATACAGCCTGTGTTCCAACGATCTGTGAAGATGGTGTAACAAGCGGTGGCTCACCAAGATCTTTACGTACACGCGGTACCTCTTCAAGTACTTCGTAGAACTTATCTTCTGCTCCCTGCTCTTTCAGCTGGGATGTCAGGTTGGAAAGCATTCCTCCCGGTACCTGGTACAGAAAGAGTCTTGATGTTAACACCAAGGTTCTTAGGATTAAGAAGTCCGCTGTCAAGAGCTTCGTCACGGATCGGACGGAAATAGTCAGCGATCTCAGCCAGAAGTTTCTGGTCTAATCCAGTATCATAAGGTGTTCCCTTGAATGTCTCAACCATAACTTCTGTTGCAGGCTGCGACGTTCCGAGTGCGAACGGTGAGATTGCGGTGTCAATGACATCTACACCGGCCTCTACTGATTTCATATAAGTCATCGAAGCAACTCCTGATGTATAGTGTGTATGTAACTGGATCGGGATATTTACTGCATCTTTCAATGCCCCAACAAGCTCTGTTGTCTTATATGGAACAAGAAGTCCTGCCATATCTTTAACACAGATTGAGCTTGCACCCATATCTTTCGATTCTCTTCGCAAGGTCTACCCAGTAATCTAGTGTATAAGCATCACCTAAAGTGTAAGACAATTGCAACCTGTGCATGACTTTTTCTTTCTTACATTCGCAGCCTTTACAGCTGTCTGAAGTTTCTCATGTCATTGAGGCAGTCAAAAATACGAATGATGTCGATTCCGTTTGCAATGGATTTCTGTACGAAATACTCTACTACGTCGTCTGCGTACGGACGGTATCCTAAGATGTTCTGTCCACGGAATAACATCTGCAGTTTTGTATTCTTGAATCCGTCACGGAACTTACGAAGTCTCTCCCATGGATCTTCCTTCAGAAACGGAGAGATGCATCAAAAGTAGCACCGCCCCAGCACTCTACTGAATGATACCCGACTTTATCCATTTTCTCGACGATCGGATGCATCTGTTCTGTGGTAAGTCTCGTTGCGATCAGGGACTGATGCGCATCACGCAGAATTGTTTCAGTAATTTTTTTTTCTTTTCAACTGGTTTTTTTTTTCAATTTCTGCCATTTTTTTTCCTCCTAATTATATTTTTATTAACTTTAGAATACGCCAAAATTGCCATAAATGTTCCGGCTGCTAACTGCTGTACCGATAACTCCGGCTACGTTCGGTCCCATTGCATGCATAAGAAGGAAGTTTGTAGGATCTGCTTCTGCGCCAACCTTCTGGGATACACGGGCTGCCATAGGTACGGCAGATACACCAGCTGAACCGATCAGTGGATTAACCCGCTACCATGTGTGAAGACGCACATTAATCTTACCGAACAGTACAACTGCGGCAGCTGTACCGAATGCGAAATGCGATCAAGACCAAGGATAACGATCTTGAATGTATTCCAGATCCAGGAATGCTTCTGCACTTGTTGTTGCACCAACAGAAGTACCAAGCAGAATAACTACGATGTACATCAGGGCATTGGAAGCAGTCTCTGTTAGCTGTTTTACAACACCGGACTCACGGAACAGGTTACCAAGCATTAGCATACCTACCAACGGTGCTGTTGTAGGAAGCATGAGGCACACTACAATTGTAACAATGATAGGGAACAGGATTCTTCTCTAACTTCGACACAGGACTGAGCTGTCCCATTCTAATCTTACTTTCTTTTTCCGTTGTAAGTAACTTCATAATCGGTGGCTGAATAATCGGTACAAGTGACATATAGGAGTATGCCGCCACTGCGATTGGTCCCATGATCGCCGTCTGCTGTAACTTACCTGCAAGGAAGATAGAGGTAGGTCCGTCAGCTCCACCAATGATTGAGATCGCTGCTGCCGCTTTGTCTGAGAATCCAAGAGCCATCGCTCCAAGGTATGCTGCGAAAATACCGAACTGTGCTGCTGCTCCAAGCAGGAAACTCTTCGGGTTTGCGATCAATGGTCCAAAGTCTGTCATCGCACCTACCCGAGGAAGATCAGTGAAGGCAGGATCGACCATTCATCAAGCTGATAAAAATAATACAAAAGACCACCGGTTCCATTCGCTGAGTCCTCGGCATGAAGCATAATATCAGGGTAGATATTAACAAGCAGCATACCGAATGCAATTGGAACAAGAAGCAGTGGCTCAAATTCGTGGCGATTGCCAGATAAAGGAAACACGCAGGCAACAGCAATCATGATCAGGTTACCAAATGTAAGATTCATAAACGCTGTCTGTTGTTCAATGAGGTTTCCCAGTGTATTTGAAATATATTCCATTTGTAAAAACCTCCTGGTTCAGTTACTAGTTTAATGTAGCAAGTACAGCTCCTGATTCAACAGCATCACCTACTGCCACATCAATGCTGGCAATAGTTCCCATCCTCTGGGGCAACCACTGGGATCTCCATCTTCATTGCTTCAATGATAATAACTGTATCTCCAGCCTCTACCTTCTGTCCAACAGATGTAGGAACCTGGAATACTTTACCTGCTGCTCCAGCTTTTTACCTGGATGCTTCCAGCGCCTGCTGCCGCTTTCGGTGCTGCTGCCGGAGCTGCCGGTGCTGCTGCTGCTGCTCTAGGTGCTGCAACCGGTGCTGCTGCCGGTGCGCCTGCACCATTCTCTTCTACTGTTACATCATATACATTTCCGTTTACTGTGATTGTATAGTTTTTCATCTAATTATCCTCCTGATTAATTCCATCTGTTTGATTTTCTTCTCTTAATAGAACGAACAACAAATCCATCTGTAGAAGTTCCCTCTGCTGCTGCAATTGCTGCTGCGATTACTGCTACAAGTTCTGCATCATCTTCTGCTGCAGCTACCGGTGCTGGAGCTGCCAGTACAGGTGCTTCCTTCTTCTCTTCCACTTTCTTATCTTTATTTGCCAACATCTCCTGTGTCAAGTTTCGGAATGTATCCAAGCAGATAAATAATGAATGAAATGAAAATCAATACAACGAATACAGTTCCCATACCAAGTGCACCGTATTCAGACCGGCTTTTCAAGGATTTCTCCTGTTGAATAATGAGCAGAAACATCCATACTTCCATGTTGCCCTTTTTCGTCAAAACTGAATAGACGATGTCTGCATCTCTGTTTTCATATTTTTGCTTCAGATGTGAGTGAAACTCCATCGTTCTTTACTTCCATTGTCCAATCGCCATGCTCAACATAAGCACCACACTCTTCTTCTGCTGCTTCCCAGGAGCTGATCATTGTAAGGAAGTCCTCTCCATCAACCGGAAGTCCCTGCATTCATAAGCTGTGTGTCAAGCTGAAGATCACGTATCAGAAAAGCTGTCAAGCTGCTCTGTTGTCATCGCTTCGAAATTCTGAACAACAAACTCAGCATACTGTTCAAATCTTGTCTGATCATATTCTGTTGTCTCAGACTTACCACATCCTGTGAAGCATAAGAACGAGAATGAGGATAAGTCCTAATAAACTGATTTTTTTTTCTTCACTTCGCCTCACCTCACTAAACCGTTCCGTGTTTTTTAGCCGGACGGTCCTCTCTTTTTGTGAACAGCATCTCAAATGCTCCGATCACATATTTTCTTGTATCTGCCGGCTCGATGATCGCATCAACATATCCTCTTGCTGCTGCTGAATTCGGGCTTGACTGAAGTTCTTTGTATTCAGCTGCTTTCTCATTAATTGTCTCAGCATCTGCGTCTGCGTACATGATCTGTGCTGCAAGCTTCGCATCCATCATTCCGATCTCTGCTGTTGGCCATGCATAAACAAGATCTGCACCAATTGACTTACTGTTCATAGAAACGTAAGCACTTCCGAATGCCTTACCAACGATTACATTTTACCTTCGGTACTGTAGCGTTAGCAAATGCATATGTCAGTTTTGCAACTGCGCTTTTGCCATGTTCTTCTCTGACTCTACTGTAGCAGCAAATCCTGTTACATTTGTCAGTGTAAGAACCGGGATTGAGAATGCATCACAGAAGTTTACAAAATCTGTTGCTTTCTTGCATCCGTCTACTGTAAGAACGCTGTCGAACTCAGCCTCTACTTCAGCTTCTGCATTGTATACTTTAGAGCGGTTTGCAACAACACCACAACCTCAACTGTCATTCCGTTCAGGCGGATAAATCCTGTAACCATCTCTTTTGCGTAGTCTTTCTTTGTCTCAACAAGAATCTGATTGTCAGCAATCTGTGCCAGTGCGATTGCTGTATCTTCTGATGCGTTAGCAATGTCTGCGCAGATACGGTTCAGGTCATCTGTGCATTCCTCATAAGACATATCATCTTCATTGTTTGCCGGAAGCATACATACAAGATCACGGATCTGTCCGAGAATCTCTGCCTCTGCACCGATTCCATCTACAAGACCTGCTGTCTTGCTCTGGTATTTTGCGCTTGCTGTGTTACACTTTTACTCTCATTTCCTTCCAGTGCATTTGGAGAATTAACGAAAAGTTTTCCGTTCTTTTGCTTCCATAAATGTGAAATCTGTAAGCCCCGGAACAACTGCAAGACCGCCGCCGCACATGTTCCAAAAGATTGCTGTAACCTGCGGAATCACACCTGATGCCAAGTGCCTGTTTGTGATAAAGGCTTCCCAAATGCCTCTAGAATGCATCTGTAGCTTCCTGCAGTCTGAATCCGGCGCAGTCAACCAATCCGATGACCGGTGCCCCCATCTTCATCGCCATGTCATACACTGCAGCGATCTTCTTCGCATGCATCTCTCCGAGTGCTCCACCCAGAACGTCAGCATCCTGGCTGTATACGTATACCAGTTTGTCATCGATCACACCATATCCGGTGATAACACCGTCAGAAGGGAGCTGCCTTCTCCCTGCAAGTTGAAAGTTGTGCTTCTAGCTGTAACAGCTCCGCCAATTTCAACAAAGCTTCCCTCATCAAGCAGTGTGGCAATTCGTCTGCTTGCTGAGTTTTCTGTTGCATTGTAGCTCATATTTTAGCCCTCCATACTTATAAAATAATTTTAAAATAAACCAAAATTTCTGCCTATTGTATTATATACTAGGACGATTAAAATTTCAATTCATATTTTCCGCAAATTGACATTTTTTCACAGGACATTGTTTTTGTCGATCTACACCTTCCTCTTCTCTTTCTCTCTTAATCATCTGTAATTGTTTTCCGGATTCATAACACATGAGATACATTTATCTATTATGAATAGACAAGTGAGGAAGCAGCTTTATTGTTGAGGACACATGTAAGGCAGGAGCGTTCCGAATACACTTTGTTCAGTATGTTAATAAGAGCGAACAGGCACCACACACGGTAACTGTTCTGGCTCTTATGTTACATACTTTCAAAGGGATGAGGTAGAGCGGGCCGGTGTCTGATTCAATAAAGCTGTTTCCTCACGCCCTCATTCGACATAAAGTATATATTTCAATCAAATGAATCCTGATCAACAATTACAGTCTCTTCGCTATTGCTTTAATAAACTCCTCACTATTGAGTACTGTCGGATTCTCGATTGTTGTGATCAAAGCGAGGTCTTTTTTGTCATCTCTCCTGCTTCGATTGTGTCGATTGTTGCTTTCTCAAGTTTATCTGCGAAGTCCATCAGATCTTTGTTTTCATGCAGCTCGCCGCGTTTTCTGAGGGCTCCTGTCCATGCGAAGATTGTTGCTACAGAGTTTGTAGATGTCTCTTCACCTTTCAGATGTTTGTAATAATGACGCTGTACTGTTCCATGAGCAGCTTCATATTCATAATATCCGTCCGGAGAAACAAGTACGGATGTCATCATAGCAAGTGAACCGAATGCGGAAGAAACCATATCACTCATAACATCTCCATCATAGTTCTTGCAGGCCCAGATAAATCCACCTTCTGCCTTCATAACACGGGCAACAGCATCATCGATCAGTGTGTAGAAATACTCAATTCCCGCTTCTTTGAACTGATCAGCATATTCTGCATCAAAGATTTCCTGAAAGATATCTTTGAATGTATGATCATATTTTTAGAAATTGTATCCTTTGTTGCAAACCACAGATCCTGTTTTGTATCCAAAGCGTAGGAGAAAGCAGCTTCTTGCAAAGCTTTCGATGGATTTATTGATATTATGCATTCCCTGTACGATTCCAGGTCCATCAAACTCATGAACCAGTTCTTTTGTCCTGTTCCATCTTCTGCTGTGTATACAAGTTCAACCTTTCCTGCTCCCGGAATCTTCATCTCGGATCCTTTATATACATCTCCATATGCATGTCTTGCAATAGTGATTGGTTTTTTCCAGTTTTTTACACATGGCTCAATGCCTTTTTTACAACAATTGGAGCACGGAACACAGTACCATCAAGAATTGCACGGATCGTTCCGTTCGGACTCTTCCACATTTCTTTCAGATCGTACTCTTTCATACGTGCCGCATTCGAGTGTGATTGTTGCACATTTTACTGCAACTTTATATTTCTTGGTTGCAAGTGCGGAATCAACTGTTACCTGGTCATCTGTCTCGTTTCTGTGTTCCAGGCCGAGATCATAATATTCTGTCTTGAGATCAATATATGGCTCAAGAAGATTATCCTTGATCATCTTCCGAGAATTCTTGTCATTTCATCTCCGTCCATCTCTACAAGTGGTGTTGTCATCTTAATTTTTTCCATCTTTTGCTACCTCCTGATTATGTTTTTTCTTCTATTTTCTTTAGGTTCTGCATGACATGAACAATATGTTCCTTTTGCAAGCTGTTCTGCCAGATCCGGGTTTCTGTCCCTGATTGCCTGAAGAATCGCCTTATGCTCCTCAATTGACTTCTCGGCTCTTGCCTTTACATTGATTGAGGATTTTCTTGCCATTTGAACATATCGGTGAAAGTCTGTGAGAACATGACACAACATGCTGCTTCCGGAAGCCTCATATAATATCGTATGAAACCTTCCGTCTAATCCTGTTACTTGTTCTTTATTGTATCCATTTTCTTTCTTCATCTGAAATTCTGAAAGTAAAATAGTCTCTTCTAATTCTTCTAACTGGTCTTCTGTAATATGTTCCGCCGCCCATCCGGCGCACATTCCTTCCAGATACTTACGCATCTGATAGATATCCCGTGATATCCTTCTCGCTGATTCCGGTAACATAAGCACCTTTATTCGGTACAATCGTCACAAGACCTTCTAATTCAAGCTGTCGTAACGCTTCCCTTTACTGGAGTTCTGCTGACCCCGAGTTCTTTCCCGATGGTAGCCTCTCTGAGTTCATCCTGTTGTTTGTATCTGCCTTTGAGGATATCTTCACGGAGTCTCTTAAAAAACACGTCCTCCCAGAGAACGGTCCTGATATTCTTCCATGATTTCCTCCTATTCTCTTTTTTGTATGATTGTATACGATTATACAAATATTGTCAAGATGATTTCATGCTGATATCATTGCATTAAAAATGTATCCATTTTTTCGTGTAATACTTTTCTATACTATCTGTTCATTTTTTATATGCTTTTGCCATATCTTATTTATCAACTTATTGTATACAAAAAAGGTGGTCTCTCACATAGAAAAACCACCCTGTTCTTTTTTCGTTATAAATTAGCTTTCAAAATCAGCTTAGCCAAATTACACTTCATTTACTTTTTTATTTGATCACACGCACACCAAGTACATCTGCGATTGATTCCAGTTTACTTACAACTTCATCAGAAACGCTTCCGTCTACATCAATTACTGTATATGCATATTCTTTTTCTTGCTCTTATTTGTCATAAGTGCGATATTCTGATTCTCCTGTGCAAGAAGTGTTGTAAACTGACCGATCATATTCGGCACATTACGGTGAAGAATTGTAATTCTGTCTCCGTCAGCTTTTTGTTCCCACGTTGCAATCTGGATAATTAACGGAATGTGTAATATTTCCGTTCTCAAGGAAATCACGGATCTCAGCAACAGCCATCTGTGCACAGTTGTCTTCTGACTCTTCTGTAGATGCTCCAAGATGCGGAATTACACATTGCGCCTTTTACACCTACAATTTCTTTTGTTGGGAAATCTGTTACATAACGGTGTACTTTTACCTGCTACAAGTGCATCAACGATATCTTCCTGATTTACAAGAACATCTCTGGCGAAGTTCAGAATTACAACGCCCCTCTTTTCATCAGACTGATTGCATTCTTGTCAATCATTCCCTTTGTACTGTCAAGTGCAGGTACATGGATTGTGATATAATCGCACTCTTTATAGATTTCATCTACTTTGTTGCATGATGGATACTTCTGAAAGTCTCCATGCAGAATCTACGGAAACATATGGATCATATCCATAAACTTCCATTCCAAGATGTGTTGCTACATTCGCAACAAGAACTCCGATTGCTCCAAGTCCGATCACACCAAGTTTCTTTCCTTCGATTTCTGTTCCGGCAAAACTGTTTTTTTTTTTCAGCAATCTTTTAAGATATCTCCATCTTCCTTCATTTCCTGTACCCAGTTGATTCCACCTATGATATCACGAGACGCAAGAAGCATTCCTGCAATCACAAGTTCTTTTTACACCATTCGCATTTGCTCCAGGTGTATTGAATACAACAATTCCTTCCTCTGCACATTTATCAAGAGGAATATTATTCACTCCGGCTCCCGCACGAGCGATTGCCTTCAGGTTCTTTGTCAAATTCCATCTCATGCATTTTTGCACTGCTTACGAGAATCATCTGCACCTTCCGTATCAATGTCTTTGTATAATCGTCTGAAAAAATTCATAATCCAACGGATTGATTTAAGCAATGATATTTAAACATTATTACAGATTCTCCTTTTCAAATTTCTTCATGAATTCGACTAATGCTTCCACGCCCTTCGATTGGCATCGCGTTGTAAATACTAGCACGCATACCTCCCGACAGTACGGTGCCCTTTTTAAATTTACAAATCCGGCTGCATCTGCTTCTTTGTACGAATTTAGCCTCCAGATCTTTGCATCACCTGTCACAAATGGAACATTCATAAGGGAACGGTCTTTTGGTTACAACAGTTCCTTTGAACATCTTGCTCTGATCCAGGTAATCATACAGAATCTTTTTGCTTTTTCTCTTTGTGTTCTTTCATTGCAGAAAGTCCGCCCATCTTTTTCAACCATTTGAAGACTTTTTTGCCGCAGATATAAATTCCATAACACGGAGGTGTATTGTAAAGGGAATCATTTGCATCTGCCTGTGTTTTCCACTTTAACATGGTTGGGGTTCCCGGAAGGACATCATCGCGTAATTAAATCCTCACGGATGATTGCGATCACAACTCCGGCAGGACCGATATTCTTCTGAACGCCGCCATATACAACTCCGTAATTTGTGACATCCATCGGTTCAGACAAAAAGCAGGAGGATACATCTGCCACAAGATCTTTTTCCTTTTGTGTTTGGCAGTGTTTTAATATTTTGTTCCGTAAATAGTATTGTTTTCACAGATGTATACATAGTCCATATCATCTGTGATCGGAAGATCAGAGCAGTCCGGGATATAAGAGAATGTCTTATCTGCGGAAGATGCAATGACATTCACCTTGCCGTATTTTTCTGCCTCTTGGCTGCTTTTTTCGCCCACTGACCTGTCACAATATAATCTGCACACCATATTTTCATCAGGTTCATAGGAATCATAGCAAACTGCTGTGAAGCTCCGCCCTGTAAAAACAGTACCTTGTAATTGTCCGGGATATTTAACAGATCTCTTAAATCCTGCTCAGCCTTCTGTGATGATGTTATCGAACGCTTTGGAACGATGGCTCATCTCCATAACAGACATTCCACTGCCCTGTAGTCCAGCATCTCTGCTGCTGCTTCCTTCAGTACTTCTTCTGGCAGAACCGCCGGTCCCGCTGAAAAAATTATACACTCTACTCATTTTCATTAATTACCTCCTGTTATTGTATCTATAGAAATTTTCACAGATTTTCTCACATAAAAATAAAATATTCCTTTATTTATCAGCCATACAACTATGTGGCTGAAAACTGATTTCAGATCACTGCTCATCAAATGCTTCGCTGATCGGTGCTCCCGCGCAACCATAGGCCATACCTTATCATCACAGTCAATCATACAATCGATCAGAACCGGTTTTTCCACATGTCAATGCTTTCTTCAAAAGCACTCTTTAAACTCTTCCTGTGTTGTTGCTCCGAAGCCTACTGCTCCCATCGCTTCTGCAAATTTCACATAGTCAACTGCATCACGGAGAACTGTCGCAGAATATCTTTCATCATAAAAAAGATCCTGCCACTGTCTGACCATACCAAGTACATGGTTATTAACTACAACCTGGATAATCGGAACATCATGTCTTACAGCTGTTGCGATCTCATTCATATTCATACGGAAACATCCGTCTCCGGCAATATTAATGACCTTTTATCCGGGCATCCGATCTGTGCACCGATCGCAGCCCAAGACCATACCCCATTGTTCCAAGACCACCGGATGTCAGAAGTGTTCTCGGTTTTTGTATTTGTAATACTGTGCCGCCCACATCTGATGCTGTCCTACTTCCGTTGTGATAATTGCTTCTCCATTTGTCTGACGATAAATATCCTCTACTGACAAATGGACCTGAAGTACATCCGGTTTTATGATATGTTAATGGATATTTCGCCTTTGTAATCTTTAATCTTATTCATCCATTCCGGATGAGACTGCTGTGGAAGATGCTCATTTATTTTCTTCAGGGACTGCTTTAGATATCACCTACTAACCCAAGCATCGATCATGACATTTTTATCCATTTCCGCAGGATCAATGTCAATCTGAAGAATCTTCGCATCTTTTGCAAATGTTGCAGTATTTCCGGTTACACGGTCACTGAATCTTGCTCCGTTACGATCAGAAGATCGCATTCACTGACTCCAAAGTTCGACGCCTTTGTTCCATGCATTCCGAGCATTCCGGTATATCTCTCATCAGTTCCCGGGAAAGCTCCTTTCCCCATCAGAGAATCTGTTACCGGTGCATCTACCTTCTGTGCAAATTCATAAAGTTCTTTACTGGCCTCCGGAAAGAACAGCTCCACCACCACGAAAATATATGGTTTCTTTGCCTTCTTCGATCATCTCAACAGCTTTCTTTTGAGATCCTCTTCTTCTGAATGGATTACCTCTCGGTTATATACACCTGGATATTCCTTCTCATACTCTGTAACTTTCTCGCAGTAACATCCTTCGGAATATCGATCAGCACAGGCCCCGGTCTTCCAGTCTTAGCAATACGAAAAGCCTTTCTGATTGTTTCTGCAAGCTTTGTTACATCTTTAACGATATAACTGTATTTTTGTAATTGGCATTGTTACTCCAGCAATGTCGATCTCCTGAAAACTGTCTTTTCCAAGTAATGGGACACCGACATTACATGTAATTGCAACAATCGGTATAGAATCCATATATGCGGTTGCGATTCCTGTTACAAGATTTGTTGCGCCCGGTCCGCTTGTTGCAAGGCAGACCCCCACTTTTTCCTGTAGCTCTCGCATATCCGTCAGCCGCATGTGCTGCCCCCTGCTCATGAGAAGTCAGGATGTGACGGATCTCATCACGGTGTTTATAAAGTTCATCATATACATTTAAAATTGCTCCACCCCCGGATATCCGAATACAGTATCTACACCCTTGTTCTTTCAGACATTCGATCACAATCTCTGCTCCATTTAACTGCATGACGTACTCTCCTCCTGGTTCTTTATTTTATTTTTGCCTTCGGTACTTCGAGAATTGCTCCGCGGTTACCTGATGTTACCATAGAAGCATATCTTGCGAGGTATCCTGTCTTAACCTTAGGTTCTCTTTGGCTGCCATTTTGCTTTTCTTGCTGCCAGTTCTTCATCCGATACATCCAGCTCTAATTTCAGTTCCGGAATATTAATCTTGATGATATCTCCCTCTTCCACAAGAGCGATCGGTCCGCCAACTGCTGCCTCCGGTGACACGTGACCGATGGAAGCACCTCTGGATGCTCCGCTGAATCTTCCATCTGTGATAAGAGCTACTGTAGAACCCAAGTCCGATCCTGCAATTGCAGATGTAGGATTCAGCATTTCTCATTCCCAGGCCGCCTTTTGGTCCCTCGTAACGGATTACAAACAACATCTCCAGGATTGATTTTTCCTGTCTTGATTGCTTCTGTCGCATCTTCATCACTCTCAAATTCTTGCCGGTCCTTCATGTACCAAGCATCTCATCACATACTGCAGAACGTTTTACAACACTTCCATCCGGCGCAAGATTTCCTTTCAATACAGCAAGTCCGCCTGTCTGAGTGTATATGGGTTGTCGATTGGACGGATAACTTCCGGATTCTTATTCTCACATCCGGCAATATTCTCTCCTACTGTCTTTCCTGTTACAGTCATGCAGTCTGTGTGAAGAAGTCCCTTCTTATTCAGCTCATTCATAACTGCATAAACTCCGCCTGCTTCGTTCAGATCTTCCAATATAAGTATGACCTGCCGGTGCAAGATGACAAAGATTTGGTGTTTTCTCGCTGATTCCATTTGCAAAATCAATCTCAAATCCATTCCAATCTCATGCGCGATTGCAGGGAGGTGAAGCATTGTATTTGTAGAGCATCCAAGTGCCATATATCAACTGTAAGTGCATTGAAAATTGCTTCTTTTGTCATAATATCTCTTGGTCGGATATTCTTATTGTACAAGCTCCATGACTGCCATTCCTGCATGTTTTGCAAGCTGAATTCTTCAGAATAAACCGCTGGGATTGTTCCATTTCCAGGAAGCCCCATACCAAGAACTTCTGTTAGACAGTTCATACTGTTTGCCGTATACATACCGGAACAGGAACCACAGGTCGGACATGCTTTTTTTCTCAAATTCTTTTAATGTTCTTCATCATTCATCTTTCCTGCTGCGTAGGCACCAACTGCCTCAAACATACTGGAAAGACTTCTTTTCTGTCCTTTACATGTCCTGCAAGCATCGGTCCTCCGCTTACAAATACAGTCGGAACATTCATTCTTGCTGCTGCCATCAGAAGTCCCGGTACATTTTTGTCACAGTTTGGAATCATTACAAGTCCGTCAAACTGATGTGCCATAGCAAGAGACTTCTGTAGAATCTGCGATCAGGATCTCTTGTTACGAGAGAATATTTCATACCGATATGTCCCATAGCAATACCATCACAGACAGCAATTGCAGGAACCATGATTGGTGTTCCTCCGGCCATTGCCACGCCAAGTTTAACTGCTTCTGTGATCTTATCCAGATTCATGTGTCCCGGTACAATCTCATTATAAGAACTTACAACACCGATCAGTGGGCGATCTAATTCCTCTTCTGTAAGTCCCAGTGCATTAAACAGAGAACGATGTGGTGCCTGCTGAATTCCTTTTTTTAACTGTATCACTTCTCATTTTAAAATCCTCTTTCTTTCTGTAACAACTGCTAATTACTTAATATATTCGCAGATCTTATCTCCCATCTGGGCTGTTCCAATCTGTTCTTTTCCTTCAGACATAATGTCGATTGTACGGTATCCGTCTTTTTTTTAATACTGCTTTTTTAACAGCATTTTCAATCGCATCTGCCTCTTTATCAAGATCAAATGAAAATCTCAGCATCATTGCTGCTGAAAAAAAGAATCGTTGCGATTGGATTGGCAATTCCCTTTCCCTGCAATATCCGGCGCAGATCCGCCGCTTGGCTCATAAAGGCCGAATTTCGTATCATTTAAGCTTGCAGAGGCAAGCATTCCGATGGAACCGGTTACCATACTTGCTTCATCGGATAAAATATCTCCGAACATGTTTTCTGTAAGGACAACATCAAACTGTGCCGGATCCTTCACAAGCTGCATTGCACAGTTATCAACCAGCATATGTTCCAGTGTTACATCCGGATAGTCCTTTGCTACTTCTTCTACAACTCTTTCTCCAGAGTCTGGAAGAATCCAGTACATTCGCTTTGTCAACACTTGTGACCTTCTTGTTTCTCTTCATTGCAATATCAAAACCACGTTTTTGCAATTCTGCGGATTTCATTTTCATTATAAGTAAGTTCGTCTTTTTGCGGTAAGGACACCATCAATCTCTTCTGTGCTTCGTTTTCCGAAATAAAGACCGCCTGTCAATTCCACGCATGATCATTAGATCAAATCCTCTGTCCGCGATCTCTTTCTTCAGTGGACACGCACCTTTCAATTCATCGTAAAGAATTGCCGGTCTTAAGTTTGCAAAAAGATTAAGTCCCTTTCTAAGCTGTAACAGACCCGGCTTCCGGACGTTTTGATGGTTCGAGCTGATACCATGGAGAAGTCTTCGCATCACCACCAATGGAACCCATAAGAACTGCATCACTGTCCTTTGCCAGCTGAAGAGTCTCTTCTGTAAGCGGCACCCCGTTCACATCAATTGATGCTCCTCCCATCCAGAAGCTGCGTGTAGGAAATAGAATGACCATAAACTTTCGCTGTCTGATCCAGCACCTTCATTGCCTCATCTACGATCTCAGGACCGATTCCATCTCCTTTGATTACTCAATTTTCATTTCCATATCTAACTCATCCTTCCAAAATGTAAAAATCTTTTTTTTATCATACCGCATTTTTTCGCTGTTTCAAGTATTTCGAGTGAAGAAAATAGAGGGCACTCTGTATTTTTATCGAAAATTGCACTTTTTCAGACACATTTTCTATAAAAGTAAAAGACCAGAAAGAGTCACACTCCTTCCGGTCTCATTTTTCCTCTTATTCAGCACCTGGCTTCTCAATCTGAGCGATCGCAGCCTTCTGCATAGGAATACGGCAATTCTTATTATTACCGAACTCAACAATTACGTCATCATCAGTAATATCGATGATAACACCATAAAATCCACTTGTAGTAAGCGCTGTATCTCCAATCTCCATATCAGCGAGCATTGCCTGGATTCTCTTCTGCTCCTTTTTCTGAGGACGCATCAGAAGAAACCACATACCACCGAGGATAACAGCATAAACAACAATAATACCTACTGTTCCCATTGAAATTTCCTCCTGACTATTTCTTAAACCTATCTGTCCAGTACTTTTTAAATACTAATAGACAATAAATCTACTATACACAAAAAACAGCTTCTAATTCAAGTGTTTTTCTAAATATTCCATGTATATTTAAGTTTATTTTTATACATTTTCTATAAAATTAGAGCAGAAACACTATTTCTGTTCCATGCCTTCCAATTTTCTCTTCTTGTATGCCTGAATTCCCCTGCATCAATCGCATCACGGATTTCTTCCATCATTGTATTATAGAAATACAGATTATGAAGTACACACAGACGCATTCCGAGCATCTCTTTGCTTTCAACAGATGTCTGATGTACGCTCTGCTGTAGCTTCTACATGCCGGACAGTTACATCCTTCCTCGATCGGACGGTCATCCAGTTCATACTTGGCATTAAACAGATTCATCTTTCCATGATTTGTATATAAATGTCCATGGCGTCCGTTTCTCGTCGGATATACGCAGTCGAAGAAATCAACGCCACGCTCTACACCCTCCAGAATATTAGCCGGGGTACCTACACCCATCAGATAAGTCGGCTTGTTTTCCGGAAGATGCGGAACCACTGCATCAAGAATACGGTACATCTCTTCATGACTCTCTCTACTGCAAGTCCACCTACTGCATAACCATCCAGATTCAGTTCTGCGGACTAAGCCAGCAGAATGCAAAATCTTATGAGCTTTATACGGGTTTGACATTTACCACAATCTGGCTAGAAATCGCGGGTTTCGAAAGAAAAATGTCGAGGCTCTGTCATTTGGCAAAGAGCCTTTTTAGGCATGGGTTTTAGTTTGCAATATCGATTATTTTATAAATAATGAGTGAAATTCTAGGTTGAAAATGTATTAATAAAATTATTTTATGGATTGTCATTTTGGTTTAACCTGTCTTTGGCTGGTTGTGGAAATAATGCGGAAAAAAACTGCAGAATTTGGAAAAGAACAATTTGAAAAATATGATAAAGATGATTTTTTGACAAACTTAAGAGATAGGTAGTGGTTTCTCTGATTTAAATATTAAAATAAATATGATTATATTTAAAAATAAAATTGAAAGTAGAGTATAGTAATACGTAACTGAATCAGAT
>VOFJ01000524.1_pt1 | contig 25360 bp, 32 predicted proteins | sample 5384081 | NCBI WGS metagenome assembly VOFJ01 (sample SAMN12384729, study PRJNA508395) | human gut metagenome | isolation source: healthy gut I | host: Homo sapiens | reverse complement strand
ATGGATGCACCGCCGGAGGAGCAAGGGTTGTACTGCCACCGCACAAATTTTGTCACGCCGCCCGCTTCGCTCATGGTGTAGTCCAGATGGCACAGGGCAGGGGTCAGGTCGTACAGTCCCAGCTCCTTCATCAGCACACAGATGCCGCACTTTGTAAAGCGTCCTTCGTAGCCGCTGCCATCAGGGTATTCGTAAAACTCCATGTTCCACGAATAGGGGTTGCGGTCGGCGGCTTTCAGGGCGGCGGTGGCTTTCATAGCGGCAATATCCTTTGCGGCGAATTTGCTTTTTCCGCTCTTGCGGCAGAACCACTGCATGGGCGCTGTCATCATGGATTTTGCGTAGTAATCCGTTAGCCTGTCCACCTCCGGGCGCTGCGGCATGGAGAGAACGAACGCCCCGAGCATTGCGCAGTTGACAAGATTCATCTTGAAGCGGTCGGCCTTTTCAAACTCCGGCAAACCAGCAATAATCTGCCGGTATTGCTGCTTTGCCTTTTTCATGATGGCTTTTGCGGTGGCTGCATCATAGCCCAGCACAGCGGTCAGCTGCTTTTGAAAGGAACCGGCAAACAGCGCCCACATTCCAAAGGGCATTCCAGCGTATTTCATTGCAGATACCTCCCGGCTTCCGCTTCCAGTGCCTGCCACACCGGGTAGACTGCACCGTTCGCATCGAAAAATTTCTTGAGATCCCGGTTCAGCGCACTCATTTCGTCGATGGCGTTCATTGCGTGGTCGGAGGCGCAAAGCTTGCCAGCGAGGTGGCACATCAGCTTGAAAAAGCGCAGGGCAGGTTCTTGCGCGGTATTTCTCCCCCTTCAAAGTCTGCATCCTCCTTGGGCAGAATGACATGCCCGCAGCATCTCGGGATAACGCGGTGAAAAAGAGACTGCTACTTTCTTATGCTTCAGGGAAGAGAATCGTCCTCGTCGATCCACTGCTGCACGGGCACGACCTCGAACTCCGTCTCCGTGCGACGGATGACGCCTTCCAGGCCCGCGTTGATGACCTGGCGGCGGCACGCTGGCACAGCTCGTCGCGTCGTGCAGCAGCTCACGCGCGTCGCGGCCCACAAGATAGATGGTGCCGCCGACCATGTCGCGCCGGGACGCCGAGATGATGGCGTTGGCCTCGGCGTGGACGCTGCGGCAGAGCTCGTAGCGCTCGCCGCGCGGGACCTGCAGCTCCTCGCGTGTGCAGAAGCCGAGATCGACGCAGTTTTTCCGCCCGCGGGGCGCGCCGTTGTAGCCGGTGGAAATGATCTCATCGTTCTTGACGATGATGGCGCCGTAGACCCGCCGTAGGCAGGTCGCGCGCTCGAGCACCGTTTCGGCAATGTCGAGGTAATAGTTTTCCTTGCTGATGCGCGGCATGGCTGATCCTCCTTGTAATTTTTTCTAAAAATATTGCTGAATGTTATCAAAACTCGTGCCTGCACCGTGGGCAGCGTCCGTAATCAAAGTCGATGACCGCCCCGCAGACGGGACATTGCTTCTGCGCGAGCCCGTCCGACGGCGCTTCCGGTTGGAACAGTTCGAGCTTTCCGCACGTAGGACAGGAATAGATGTCGACCTCCATTCCGCCCGCAAGGGCGAAGGTCAGGTCCGAAAGGAACAGGTCGGGGCGGCGCTGGAACTTGTCGCGTCCGATAAATCGCATTCCCGCGCCGCAGCGCTTGCAGCTGAGCGGTCGTTTATCCGTCCTCTTAGATTCCTTGTAGATCAAAGGCTGGCGTATACTCCTCTTTCGCGCTGGAAAGCTCCTGACAGAAGCCGTCCGTGATGCCGCAGTCGGTCATGTACCGCACCGCCGCGCGGTACTCCGCGTGGTTCAATCGCCGCGCGAGCCCGCTCGCGCCGGGCTGCGGTGTGTACTGGCTCATAAGGGAAAAAAAGCACCGTGTGCGGCGGGAAGTGCGCGGACACATAGTCGATGACCGCCTTGGTTTCTCGAGCTGGCCGGGCAGGACGAGGTGGCGGATGATGACGCCGGACTTCATTAAAAGCCGTCCTCTCCGATCACATACGGCCCCCACCTGCCGCAGCATCTCGTCGATGGCCGCGGCGGCGACGGGAAAGTAATCGCCCGCGCAGCTCAGCTCCCGCGCGGGCCTTTCCAGCGCGTACCCGAGGTCAGGCAGATAGATCTGCACCCTGCCCTCCAGCGTTTTGAGTGTTTCCACGCGCTCGCAGCGCCGCTGTTCCACACCACCGGCACGGGCAGCGGATCTTCAAAGCCTCCAGCACCCAAGGCGTGAAGTGCGTGGGCGAAACCAGGTCGATGCAGTGTGCGCCCTGCGCGATGAGCTCGAAGAAAATCTCCCGCAGCCGTGCGGGGGGGAAAGGACCTGCCGAAATTCTCGTGGCTGATCTTACCGTTCTGGCAGAACACGCAGCCGAGATTGCAGCCGGAGAAGAAGACGCAGCCCGCGCCGTTCGTGCCGCTGAGCACCGGCTCCTCCCATTGGTGGAGCATGGCGCTGCCGCTACGATGCCTGCGGGCATGGCGCAGACTCCCCCCGCCGCGCGTCTTCGTGCGCTCCGCGCCGCAGCGGCGCGGACCGGGCGTATTACAGAGCATCAGTCGCCCGTCCCTGTCCGTTGAAGTCGGGGCCGGGTCGCCGGCCATCCAATGGCGGCGGCACAGACCGACGACTTTTGGTCGTTGCGCCGAGGACGACCTGCTCGCCCTCGCAGGGGACCTTGCCGTTCGCGTCCCGAAGCGGGCATTGAACGCCGCCTTCTTGCCGCACCAGCAGATCGTTTGACCTCCTCGAGCTTGTCCGCCATCACGAGCAGCTCATAGCTGCCGAGAAACAACTCGCCGCGGAAGTCCGCGCGCAGACCGTAACGCATCACGGGGATGCCGCAGTCGTCCACCAGATGGACGAGATACATGACGCCTCCTCGCGCGTGAGGAACTGCGCCTCGTCAACGATGCAGGCGTTCTTCTTCAACTCGTCCTCCCTCATCTCGCGCATTTCGTGGAAGACGCAGGGAACTCCAGCAGCCCGATGCGTGAGTGGACGGACCATGTGGTCACGCCGTCGCGCGTGTCGAGCTGCGGCTTGCGGCGGCGCAGCGTCTGCTGCCCGCCTCGGGGATAAGGAGTGCTAAATCTATGAGAGAGGGTCGGAGGCATGGAGCTGAGCGCACGCAAAAAGCAGATACTCAAGCGTGTGATCGAGGATTACATTGCCTCCGCTGAGCCGGTCGGCTCGAAGGCCATCGCGCAGGAGATGGGCGGGAGCGTTTCCTCCGCCACCGTGCGCAATGAGCTTGCCGAGCTGTCCGATCTGGGCTACCTTGAGCAGCCGCACACCTCTGCCGGCCGCGTGCCCCCCAAGGGCTACCGGCTGTATGTCAACGAGCTGATGGAGCGGCGCGAGGTCTCCGAGGCGGAGGCGGAGGAGATCAATGAGACCCTACAGGACAAAATGTCCGCCGCGGGCAGCATGATCTCGCAGGCCGGGCAGATGGCATCCTCCATCGTCGATTATCCCGCCTATGCGGTCGCCGAGGGCAAAAGCGGCGTGACCGTCAAGCGCTTCGAGCTGCTGGGCGTGGACGACACGAGCTTCATCACCGTCGTGATGACGGACGACAGCCGCGTGAAGTCCCAGCTGCAGCGCTCGCCGCTCGCGTTCGACCGCGCGCGGCTCACCGATCTGAGCGCTCTGCTCAACACGCACTTCACCAAGCAGTCCCGCGAGGAGATGAGCGCGAAGCTCATGGGGCTTTCCGATCAGATCGCGCCGGAGCTGTTTCTGGTGCTCTCCGCGACGGTCGGCTATGCCGCCGAAATTCTGGAGGAGGCCGCCAAAAAGGACGTGTTCACCACCGGCGCGAGCCAGATTCTGAAGATGCCCGAGTACCGCGACCTCGATAAAGCGCACGACCTGATGACGTTCTTTGTGGACAACAAGGAAAATCTCCCGGTCCCCGAGGACGACACCCCGCTGAAGATCCTTATCGGGCCGGAAAACGTCAACGAGGCACTGCGCGACACGAGCGTCGTCGTCGCCAGCTATGACATCGGCGACGGGATGCACGGGCTGGTCGGTGTGGTCGGCCCGACCAGAATGGATTACGCGCAGATCACCGCCCGGCTGAGCTACTTCGCCGAGAACCTGAGCCGGATGTTCCAGAAAAACCAGACCCCGGCGATCGAAGGGCCGGAAAATAAGCACAATGACCCGGAGGCATAGATATGAGTAAGAAAACAAACAGCAATCCGGCTTCGGAGGAAAAGGCACAGGCCGCCTCCGCAGCCGAGCAGACAGAAGAAGCTGCGCAGCAGACCGAAGCCGAAGCCGCGAAGCAGTCCGAGGAAAAAAAGCCCGAGGAAGCCAAGCAGCAGGAGGCAAGCGAGTTTGAAAAGGCGCAGCAGGCGTTGGCACAGGAGCATGACAGCTATCTGCGGCTGGCCGCCGAATACGACAACTACCGCAAGCGCAGCCAGAAGGAAAAGGAAAGCCTCTATACCGACATCCGTTCGGAGACGGTCGAGAAGTTCCTTCCCGTGTACGACAATCTCGAGCGGGCGCTGGCGCAGGAGACGCAGGATGCCGCGTTTAAAAAGGGCGTCGAGATGACGATGAACCAGCTCGTCTCCGTCATGGAAAAGCTGGGCGTCGTGAGCTTCGGCGCGGCAGGCGAGGTCTTTGACCCGCAGCTTCATAACGCGGTCATGCACGTCGAGGACGAAGCGCTTGGCGAAAACGTCATCGCGGAGGTCTTCCAGAAGGGCTTCAAGGTCGGCGATAAGGTCGTTCGCTTCGCAATGGTAAAGGTCGCAAATTAAAAAAGCACCCAAGCCGGGGAACCGGCAGCATCTAAATTTGTAAATACAGGCATTCATATAGGAGGAAATTATTATGAGTAAGATTATTGGCATTGACCTTGGCACTACCAACAGCTGCGTCGCCGTGATGGAAGGCGGCGAAGCCGTCGTCATCCCCAACGCCGAAGGCAACCGCACCACCCCGTCCGTCGTCGCGTTCAGTAAGACCGGTGAGCGTATGGTCGGTCAGGTCGCAAAGCGTCAGGCCGTTACCAACCACGACCGCACGGTCGCTTCGATCAAGCGCGACATGGGCTCTGATTATAAAGTCGAAGTCGACGGCAAGAAGTACACCCCGCAGGAGATCTCCGCGATGATCCTGCAGAAGCTCAAGAGCGACGCGGAGGCATATCTGGGCGAGTCCGTGACCGAAGCGGTCATCACCGTCCCGGCTTACTTCAACGATGCACAGCGTCAGGCGACCAAGGACGCCGGTAAGATCGCGGGCCTCGAGGTCAAGCGTATCATCAACGAGCCGACGGCAGCGGCTCTCGCCTACGGCGTGGATAAGGAAGCAGAGCAGAAGATCATGGTCTACGACCTCGGCGGCGGTACGTTCGATGTCTCCATTCTTGATATCGACGACGGCGTCATTGAAGTGCTGGCCACCGCGGGCAACAACCGCCTCGGCGGCGACGACTTCGATCAGTGCATCATGAAGTGGATGGTCAGCGAGTTCAAGCGTACCGACGGCGTGGACCTCAGCGGCGACAAGGTCGCCATGCAGAGATTGAAGGAAGCTGCCGAAAAGGCCAAGATCGAGCTCTCCGGCGTGACCTCCACGAACATCAACCTCCCGTATATCACCGCTGACGCAACAGGCCCGAAGCACCTCGACCTCACGCTCACGCGTGCTAAGTTCAACGAGCTGACCGCACACCTGGTCGAAGCGACTGCAGGCCCGGTCAAGTCAGGCGCTCAGCGATGCGGGCCTCACCGCAACGATATTTCCAAGGTCCTGCTGGTCGGCGGCTCGACCCGTATCCCGGCCGTGCAGGATGAGGTCAAGAAGCTGACCGGCAAGGAAGGCTTCAAGGGCATCAACCCCGACGAGTGCGTCGCCGTCGGCGCTGCTCTCCAGGCGGGCGTTCTTGGCGGCGATGTCAAGGGCCTGCTGCTGCTCGATGTCACTCCCCTGTCTCTGGGCATCGAGACGATGGGCGGCGTTTGCACCAAGCTGATCGAGCGCAACACCACCATCCCGGCCAAGAAGAGCCAGGTTTTCTCCACCGCCGCCGACAACCAGACGAGCGTGGAAGTCAACGTGCTGCAGGGCGAGCGCGAGATGGCTGCTGCCAACAAGAGGCCTGGCCGCTTCCATCTGGACGGCATCGCTCCGGCGCGCCGCGGCGTGCCTCAGATCGAGGTCACATTCGATATCGACGCCAACGGCATCGTGAACGTCAGCGCGAAGGATCTGGGCACCGGCACCGAGCAGCACATCACCATCACCTCTTCCACCAACATGAGCAAGGAGGATATTGAAAAGGCCGTCAAGGACGCGGAGCAGTACGCCGCTGAGGACGCCAAGGTCAAGGAGAAGGTCGAAGTCCGCAATCAGGCCGACCAGATGGTCTACCAGAGCGAGAAGACCCTCGGCGAAGTGGGCGACAAGATCCCCGCGGACGAGAAGAGCAAGGTCCAGAGTGGTATCGACAAGCTGAAGGAACCCTCAAGGGCGACGACACCGACGCCATCAAGAGCGCGACCGAGGAGCTGACGCAGCTGTTCTACAAGATGAGCGAGAAGCTCTATCAGCAGGCGAACCCGCAGGGCGGCGCACAGGCCGGCCCCGATATGGGCGGCCAGAACGGCGGCGCGCAGACCGGCCCGAACGGTCAGCAGTATTATGACGCTGACTACAAGGTCGTGGATGACGACGACAACAACAAGAAGTAATTTGAAACCGATCGACGCAGCGGGGACAGTATTCTACTGCCCCCGATTGCGGCGTTTTTAGGAGCATAGTCTATGGCTGAGAATAAAAGAGACTATTATGAGGTGCTCGGCGTCTCCAAGGGCGCTTCGGAAGAAGAGATCAAAAAAGCATACAAAAAGCTCGCGCGCAAGTATCATCCCGACATGAACCCCGGCGACAAGGAGGCCGAGGAGAAGTTCAAGGAGGTCAACGAGGCGAACGAGGTTGAGCGACCCAACAAGAAGGCGCGCTACGACCAGTTCGGCTTTGCGGGCGTTGACCCGAATTACGGCGCAGGCGCCGGTGGCGGCGCTTACGGCGCGGGCGGCTTCGACTTCGGCGACCTCGGCGACATCTTCGGCAGCTTCTTCGGCGGGGGCTTCGGCGGCGCGCGGGCGAATCCCAACGCGCCGCAGCGCGGCGAGAGCCTGCGCACGAGCGTCACCATCAGCTTTGAGGAGGCTGCCTTCGGCTGCGAGAAGGAGATCAGCATCGAGCGCGTCGAGCAGTGCGACACTGCCGCGGCTCGGGCTGCGAAAAGCCAAGGGCACGACCGCCGAGGTCTGTCCCGACTGCCGTGGCACCGGCATGGTGCAGCAGCGCCGCCAGACGCCGCTGGGCTATATGTCGACGTCGGCACCCTGCCAGCGCTGCGGCGGCAAGGGCAAGATCATCCACCAGCCCTGCCCCAAGTGCGGCGGCAAGGGCATGATCCGCCACCGCAAGACCATCAAGGTCACCATCCCCGCGGGCATCGACAACGGGCAGACCATTTCGCTGCGCGGCAGGGCAACGCGGGCAAGAACGGCGGCCCGGCGGGCGATCTGCTGATCGTCATCGCCGTGCGTCCGCACGAGATCTTCCGCCGCGAGGGCACGAGCGTGCTGTGCGAAGCGCCCATCACCTTCACGCAGGCGGTGCTCGGCGCGGAGCTGGAGATCCCGACCATCGACGGCAAGGTGAAGTACACCATCCCCGAGGGCACGCAGAGCGGCACGACGTTCCGCCTAGGGCAAGGGCATCCCCGGCCTCAACGGCCGCGGCCGCGGCGACCAGTACGTCACCGTGTATATCGAGACGCCCCGCAACCTGAACCGCGAGCAGAAGGAAGCGCTCAAGAAGTTCAGCGACTCGCTCGGCGAGAAGAACTATGAGGAACACAAGAGCTTCTTTCGGGAAATTCAAGCTATGAGAAACGGACATTTTATCACCGATTACCATTGCCATTCCACCGTCTCGCCCGACGGGCACAACACCATGCGCGAGATGGCGGAGGCCGCGGTGCGGCTGGGTGTAGACGACCTGTGTTTCACCGACCACATCGAGCCCCTGCCATGGGACCGCTGGAACGAGCCGCCCAAGGAAAAGCACAGCTACGACTGGGCTCCCATGCTCGCGCAGTTCCGTGAGGCGCAGGAGGCCGTCGGCGGCCGCATCAAGCTGCACATGGGCGCGGAGCTGGGCGAATGCTCCTTTGCTCCCGACGTGGCGGACAGCTTTCTGGACGACGCGCCGCCGCTGGACTTCACCATCGGCTCGGTCCACTGCTTACCGCACGGCCTCGGGCGAGGTCAACGACCTCACCTGGATCACGAGCACCGATCCCGCGGTGTGGTATGCCGCCTGCGAGAGCTACTTTGAGGAGATGGAAAAGCTGATCGACTGGGGCCGCTTTCAGGTCCTCGGACACATCACCCTCCCGCTGCGCTGGGCGAAGGAGCTGCGCGGCGTGGAGCTGGATTTCGACCGCTACGAGGAGCAGCTGCGCCATGTGATGCGCTGCGCCATCGAAAAGGGACTCGGCATCGAGTGCAACACCAACCGCGGCCATCTCCCCCTGCCGGACGGCAAATGGCTCAGGCTCTATCACGAGCTGGGCGGCGAGCTGATCACACTCGGCAGCGACGCCCACACGCCGGAGTACATCTCCTGCGCGATGGAGGAGCGGCAGGAGCTGCTCAAGGACTGCGGCCTGCGCTACTTTGCGACCTACGACCGGAAAAAGCCCATTTTCCACAAAATTTAACGATAGGAGAACGAACGATGAAAATTTCTCTCGGCTGCGACCACGGCGGCTACGCCCTCAAGGAGCACATCAAGGCATATCTGGAGTCCAAGGGCCACGAGGTCGTGGACTGCGGCACCTATTCCACCGACAGCTGCGACTATCCCATCTTCGGCGAGGCCGCGGCCCGCAAGGTCCAGAGCGGCGAGTGCGAGCGCGGCATCGTCATCTGCACCACCGGCATCGGCATTTCCATCGCCGCCAACAAGGTCAGGGGCATCCGCTGCGCGCTGTGCAGCGAGCCGCTGAGCGCGGAGATGACCCGCCGCCACAACAACGCCAATATGCTCGCCATGGGCGCCGGCATGATCGGCAAAATATGGCCGAGCGCATCGTTGAGGTCTTCCTCTCCACCGAATTTGAGGGCGGCCGCCACGAGCGCCGCGTCGGTCTGCTGGACGCCATCGAGGGCTGAAACCGGAAAATTCGACGAAAATCAACAGGAATTTACGAATTTCTGTTGATTTTCTTTTTCCATGCTTGTAAAATGTCCGTACAGCTTGAAAGGCAGGTGAGACGGATGCCATCGACAAAGGGATACCGCAGCTACCACGGCAAGGGTGGTGCGGGACGGATCGTTCTGATCGTTCTGCTGTGCCTGATCCTGCTCGCGGCGGTCGGCTTTCTGGTCCTGCAGCGCTACGCGGTGTACGGCTCCGACGGCAGCATCCGCTTTGACCTGCCGTGGAAGCAGACCGAGGAGCCGTCCGGCCCCTCCGCGCCCGACGGCGCGAGCCGGACGCCGGATGCTCCCGACGATAGCCCCAACGTCATCATCGACGAGCCCGAGCCGCCGGCCAAGCCGGAGCTTACGGAGCTTCACGGCGCCGAGCTGAGCGAAAGCGTGCTGCGCGGCAGCGCGGACGCGGCTCTTGCCGCAGTCCCCGAGGGCGCAAACGCCGTCGCGCTGCGCGTGAAAAACGCGCAGGGCGAGCTGCTGTATGACTCCGCCCTGCAGGAAGCCATCGACGTCAATGCCGTCAAGGGCGGCAGCGGCGCGAATGCCGTCATTGAGGCGCTGACCGGGAGCGAGGTCTACACCATCGCCCGCATCAACGCCACGCACGACAGCCTCTATTCCTTTGCCCACATGGCCGACGCCGGTGTGCTGCAGCTCAACTACGCCGGCTACATCTGGTACGATCCCGACAGCACCTTTTATTTGGCGCCGGAAAAGCCCGCCGCGCGGCAGTACATCGTCTCCGTCGCGCGCGAATGTGCGGAGCTTGGCTTTGACGAGCTGCTTTTTGACGAGTTCGGCTATCCCACCCGCGGGCGGCTCAACAACATCGACGAATCCGCGCGCACACTCTCCAAGAGCGCCGCGCTTGCGCAGCTCGCGGAGGAGCTTCGCAGCGGGACGGAGGCATACGGCGTCCGCCTTTCCGTGCAGCTCGACGCGGCGACCGTGCTCGCCGGTGGAAACGAGGCGGCGGGGCAGGACCTCGCCGCGCTTGCCGCGGTCTTCGACCGCATCTATGTGGAAACGACGGCGGAGCAGCTCCCCGCGCTCACCGCGGCTCTGGAGCCGTATGACGCCGAGCTGGTGCCCATTCTCAGCGAAGCGCCCGCCTCGGGCAGCTATCTGCTGACAGCCTGAAGATAAAACGGAACGGTAAGCGGTGCTTACCGTTCCGTTTTCTTGTATCGCTCAGACCTCAAAGGTCTCTCCGTCCGCCGTGATGCGCACGACGCGCGCAGCGAGTGCGGGATATGCCGCACGGAAGCGGTCGATGGTCTCGAACCTTTTCCACAGGTGCATGGGGAAGGCATGGAGGACCTCGACGTTCTTCAGCAACCATTCCAGTCCGAGTCCCTCGGCCTCCTCGCCCAGACGCGGGTCGAGCGGTACCATCGCCGCCGTGATCGCGGGCGCGATGCCGTTGTCCGCCGCCTCGTCGCGCACGGCGGAGGCGAGCTTTTCCATGGCGGCCTTGTAGTGGACGGCCATATTATTGCAGTAGGCCTTGCCCTCGCTCTCCCAATGCCACCAGTTCAGGTCGCCGCCGTGGTAGACCATTTTGCCCTCGGCGCGGAGCAGATAGGCGTTGCCGATGTCGGTGGACTTGATGGCGCGGACGCTCAGCTCCTCGCCGGCGGCCTCCGTGAGCAGAATGCTGTCGGGCCGCAGAACGGTCGTGCGGGCAAAGGCCTCGTCGGAGATGCCCAGCCACTTGCGGCGGCGCTCGGTCAGGCGCGTGTCGCGCGAGACAAAAAACTGCGTGAGCGGATATTGCTCCAGCAGGCCGAACACCTTCCCGTCAAAATGGTCCTCATGGCTGTGGCTGGAAAAGACCAGCAGCGGCTTTTGGGGATCGAGCGGCGGCAGCGTACCGGTGTAGTCCGGCTCATAAACGTAGTCGAACAGCGTATAAAACTTGTCCCACTCAACGAGAAACGCGCTGTGGGCGATGAATGTGATCTTCATGGGAAAGACTCCTTTGCTCGGGTGCCGCCATTGTAGCAGAAAAATCCGTATTGGCAAGGGCGCGGCGTTGTGCTATACTGAGAAAAATAAAGGGAGGACGGGCGCGGATGCTGAAAAAAGCGTACATTGAGATCACGAACCGCTGCAACCTGCGCTGCTCGTTCTGTCCCGGCACAAAGCGAGCGCCGCGCACGATGACGCCCGCCGAGTTCAACCTCGTGCTCGAGCGCCTCACGGGGCAGGTAGAATATGTGTATCTGCATGTGATGGGCGAGCCGCTGAGCCACCCGCAGCTTGCGGAGCTGCTCGCCCTCGCTGCGGCGCGGGAGAGGAAGGTCTGCATCACGACGAACGGCACCCTCCTCGCGCGGCAGACGGAAACGCTGCTCGCCGCACGGACGCTCCATAAGGTGAGCATATCGCTCCACAGCTTTGAGGGGAACGACGGCGCACAGGAGCGCGAGCGGCAGTATCTGGAGGAGGTCTGGAGCTTTGCTGCCCGCGCCGCCGCGCAGGGCGTCATCGTCGCGCTGCGGCTGTGGAATGAGGGCGGCGCGGAGACGCGCAACGGCGCGATCGAAGCCTTTCTTCACGAAAAGTGTCCGGGCGAGTGGCCCGAGCCGCGCGGCGGCAGCTTCCGCCTGCGGGGCAATTTGTACCTTGAGCGCGCGAAAAAATTCGATTGGCCCGACCTTAGCGCGCAGGAGCGCGGCACACAGTTCTGCTACGGCCTGCGCGACCAGCTCGGCGTGCTCGCCGACGGCACGGCGGTGCCGTGCTGTCTCGATCACGAGGGCGACATCGCGCTGGGGAATCTGTTTACGCAGCCGCTTTCGGAAATTCTGCAAAGCGAACGCGCGTGCGCGCTGCGCGAGGGCTTTTCGCGCCGCTGTCCGAGCGAGGAGCTCTGCCGCCGCTGCGGCTTCGCCGCGCGCTTTTGACCGATAGGAGAAGCATGAACGAACAGGAACGACTCAACGCCCTCGCCGCGCCGCTGCTGACGTGGTACGATATCCACAAGCGCGTCCTGCCGTGGCGCGGCATCCGCGATCCTTACCGCATCTGGGTGTCGGAGATCATGCTGCAGCAGACGCGCGTGCAGGCGGTGCTGGAATACTATGCCCGCTTTATGGCAGAGCTGCCCGACGTGTACGCGCTCGCGGCAGTGGGCGAGGAGCGGCTTTTCAAGCTCTGGGAGGGTCTGGGCTACTACTCCCGCGCACGGAACCTGCACCGTGCGGCGCAGGTTCTCGTAAACGACTGCGGCGGGGAATTTCCCCGCACGCGCGAGGAGCTTCTGCGTCTCCCCGGCGTCGGCGACTATACGGCGAGCGCCATCGCCTCCATCGCCTTCGGCGAGCCGGAGCCGGCGGTGGACGGCAATCTCCTGCGCGTCGCCGCCGGGTCGGCGGCATCGCGGAGGACATCATGGACGCCAGGGTGCGCAGGCGTTTTCGCGCCATGCTCACCGAAAGCATCGACTGCGAGCGTCCCGGCGAATGGAACCAGGCGATGATGGATCTCGGCGCGACGGTTTGCCTGCCGAACGGTGCGCCGCTGTGCGAAAAATGCCCCGCCCGCGCCTTCTGCGCGGCGTACCAAAACGGCATGACCGATGTGCTCCCCGTGCGCGCGGCGAAAAAACCGCGCAGGGTCGAGGAGCGGACTGTGTTCCTGCTCGTGCGGGACGGCAGGCTCGCCCTGCGCAAGCGTCCCGCCAAGGGGCTGCTCGCGGGACTGTGGGAGCTTCCGAATGTCCCCGGGAATCTTGACGAGGCCGGGGCGGCCATCACGCTCGCGCAATGGGGGCTTACGGCGCGGACGCTCACGCCGGTCGGTGCAGCAAAGCATATTTTTTCCCATGTGGAATGGGATATGCACGGCTATCTTGCCGCGGCAGAGGGCGAGAACAATGAATTTCTCTGGGCGGACGGCGCGGCGCTGCAAGCGGCAGCGATCCCCTCGGCATTCCGATACTACTTCGACACGGCGGTCCGATGGCTCGCCGCACAACAGGGAGGAACCGATCATGGCACAGCTTTACTTTAAGTACGGCGCGATGGGCTCGAGCAAGACCGCGAACGCGCTTATGGCGCGCTTCAACTATGAGGAGCGCGGGCAGCAGCAGACGCTGCTCGTCAAGCCGCAGCTCGACACGCGCGACGGCGACCACATGGTCCACTCACGCATCGGGCTGGAGTTCCCCTGCGTCTACTTCCACGAAATGCGCGAGATGAGGGAGGACGAGCTGAAGAAGAACGCCTGCATCATCGTTGACGAGGCGCAGTTCCTCACGCGCGAGGAGGTCATGTATCTCGTCCATCTGGTGGACGACTGCGGCATCCCCGTGATGTGCTACGGTCTGCGCGCGGACTTCCGCGGCGAGCTGTTTCCCGGCAGCTATGAGCTGCTCGTGATGGCGGACAAGCTCGAGGAGGTCAAAACGATCTGCTGGTGCGGCAAGAAGGCGGCGTTCAACGCCCGCTTCGACGCGAACGGCAAGGTCCTCAAGGAGGGCGAGCAGGTCGTGCTGGGCGCCAACGACCAGTATATCGGTCTGTGCCGCCGCCATTGGATGGCCGGCGACCTCGGCCCCGACTTCAACGGACAGGGGACGGGCGACTGATGCTCTGCAATATCTGTCCGCGCCGCTGCGGCGCGGAGCGCACGAAGACGCGCGGCGGGGGAGTCTGCGCCATGCCCGCAGGCATCGTAGCGGCAAAGGCCATGCTCCACCAATGGGAGGAGCCGGTGCTCAGCGGCACGAACGGCGCGGGCTGCGTCTTCTTCTCCGGCTGCAATCTCGGCTGCGTGTTCTGCCAGAACGGTAAGATCAGCCACGAGAATTTCGGCAAGGTCCTTTCCCCCGCACGGCTGCGGGAGATTTTCTTCGAGCTCATCGCGCAAGGCGCGCACTGCATCGACCTGGTTTCGCCCACGCACTTCACGCCTTGGGTGCTGGAGGCTCTGGAAGATCCGCTGCCCGTGCCGGTGGTGTGGAACAGCGGCGGCTATGAGCGCGTGGAAACACTCAAAACGCTGGAGGGCAGGGTGCAGATCTATCTGCCCGACCTCAAGTACGCGCTGGAAAAGCCCGCGCGGGAGCTGAGCTGCGCGGGCGATTACTTTCCCGTCGCCGCCGCGGCCATCGACGAGATGCTGCGGCAGGTGGGGCCGTATGTGATTGGAGAGGACGGCTTGATGAAGTCCGGCGTCATTATCCGCCACCTCGTCCTGCCCGGCCAGCTCGAGAACACCAAGGCGGTCATCGACTATGTATCCGCGCACTTCCCGCCGCACACGGTGCTTTTTTCCCTTATGAGCCAGTACACACCGCAGCCCGGCGCGAGCGGCGCGCTCGCGCGGCGATTGAACCACGCGGAGTACCGCGCGGCGATGCGGTACATGACCGACTGCGGCATCACGGACGGCTTCTGTCAGGAGCTTTCCAGCGCGAAAGAGGAGTATACGCCGATCTTTGATCTGCAGGGGGTCTATCATGACGGATAAGCGACAGCTCAGCTGCCTGCGCTGCGGCGCGGGAATGCGATTTATCGGACGCGACAAGTTCCAGCGCCGCCCCGACCTGTTCCTTTCGGACCTGACCTTCGCCCTTGCGGGCGGAATGGAGGTCGACATCTATTCCTGTCCTACGTGCGGAAAGCTCGAGCTGTTCCAACCGGAAGCGCCGTCGGACGGGCTCGCGCAGAAGCAATGTCCCGTCTGCGGGGCGGTCATCGACTTTGATTACGGACGCTGCCCACGGTGCAAGCGCGAGTTTTGATAACGCTATGCAATATTTATTAAAAAATTACGAGGAGGATTCGCTATGCCGCGCATCAGCAAGGAAAACTACTACCTCGACATTGCCGAAACGGTGCTCGAACGCGCGACCTGCCTGCGGCGGGTCTACGGTGCCATCATCGTCAAGAACGATGAGATCATTTCCACCGGCTACAACGGCGCGCCCCGCGGGCGGAAAAACTGCGTCGATCTCGGCTTCTGCACACGCGAGGAGCTGCAGGTCCCGCGCGGCGAGCGCTACGAGCTCTGCCGCAGCGTCCACGCTGAGGCGAACGCCATCATCTCGGCCTCCCGGCGCGACATGGTCGGCGGCACCATCTATCTTGTGGGCCGCGACGCGCGTACGGGCGAGCTGCTGCACGACGCGACGAGCTGTGCCATGTGCCGCCGCCAGATCATCAACGCAGGGCTCGAAAAGGTCGTCATCCGTCGCACGGAGACGGAGTTCGAGGTCGTGCCCGTGCAGCAGTGGATCGACGAGGACGATTCTCTTCCCGAAGCATAAGAAAAGAAGGTCTCTTTTCAAGAGGCCTTCTTTTTTCTGTTCCGCTTTCAGCGGCAGTATTTCTCGATGTAGGCGTTCTGGCACTTGATGATGATCTTCACGGCCTCGTCGCGGCCGAGCACGTCGCTCACCACAGTCTCCTTGCCCTCAAGGCTTTTATAGACGCGGAAGAAGTGCTTGATCTCGCTGGCGACGTGGTCGGGCAGCTCGGAAATGTCCTGATAGGTGTTGTAGGTCGGGTCCTGGAAGGGAATGGCAATGATCTTCTCGTCGAGCGAGCCGCCGTCCTCCATCGTGATGACGCCGATGGGGTAGCACTCAACGAGGCTCAGCGGACGGATGCACTCCGAGCAGAGCACCAGCACGTCCAGCGGGTCACCGTCGTCCGCCCAGGTGCGGGGGATGAAGCCGTAGTTCGCCGGATAGTGGGTGGAGGTATAAAGGATACGGTCGAGGCGCAGAGCGCCGGTCTCCTTATCCATTTCGTATTTGTTCTTGCTGCCCTTTTCGATCTCGATGACGGCGAGGAAGTCCTCGGGGCGCACGCGGTGGGGCGCAACATCATGCCAGAGGTTCATAGACAGGCCCTTCTTTCTTTACAAAAATAATAGATATCTTTAATAAAAGATTATAATATGCCCGTGCCGCGATTGCAAGGGCGGGACGCACAAACTTTGTGTAAAAATCTCCGCGGTTTCCGAAAAATGCAGCAAAACGCCCATCGCGCCGGCACGACAAAATTTTCGCTTCATCTTGTCAGGGCGCGCGCTCCGTGTTATAATTTATTAGTTAAAGTATATCAACCGGGAGGATAACCCCTTGGAACGAGAAAAGGTATTGGTCAGCGCCGAGGAAACGGCGCGGCAAAAGGAATATATGGATAAGGTGCGCGCGCTGCACGAGCGGCGCACGACGAAGCCGCTGGCCTACGTCCACACCTACGGCTGCCAGCAGAACGTGGCGGACGGCGAGCGGCTGATGGGAATGCTGCGCGAGATGGGCTGCGAGTTCACCGACGACACAAAGCGCGCCGACATCGTGCTGATGAACACCTGCGCCATCCGCGAAAACGCGGAGAAAACCGTTTACGGGATGCTCGGCCAGCTCACGCACACCAAGGCGGCGAATCCCGACCAGATCATCTGCCTGTGCGGGTGCATGGCACAGCAGCCGCGCGTGGCGGAAAAGGTGAAAACCAGCTACCGCCACGTCGATCTCGTGCTCGGTCCGCAGGCCGAGTGGCGCTTCCCCGAGCTCTTGTACCGCGCCTACACCGAGCGCGGCCGCGTCTTTTCCATCGACGACGAGCCGGGCCGCATCGCAGAGGACATCCCCGTCTACCGCGTCGGCGGCGCAAGCGCGTGGGTGAGCATTATGTACGGCTGCAACAACTTCTGCTCGTACTGCATCGTGCCCTACGTCCGCGGCCGCGAACGCAGCCGCGAGCCGGAGCAGATCGTGCGCGAGGTCCGCGAGCTGGTCGCGGCGGGCTATAAAGAGATCACGCTGCTCGGTCAGAACGTCAACAGCTACGGCAAGGATCTCGGCACGGGCTATGATTTTGCCGACCTTCTCGCAGAGATCGACCGGATCGACGGCGACTACTGGGTACGCTTCATGTCCAGCCAGCCCAAGGACGCGACGTCCAAGCTCTTCGACACGATGGCGGCGAGCCGCCATGTGACGCATCAGCTGCACCTGCCCGTCCAAAGCGGCAATGACCGCGTGCTGCGCGCGATGAACCGCCCCTATACCCGCGCGGGCTACCTCGAGCTGATCCGCTATGCCCGCAGGGTCATGCCCGACCTCGTGCTCACGAGCGACATCATCATCGGCTTCCCCGGCGAGACCGAGGCGGAAGCGATGGACACCGTAAGTCTGATCAATGAAGTCCATTTCGACGCGCTCTTTACGTTTATCTTCTCCCCCCGCGCCCGGAGCACGCCCGCGGCGAAGCTGGACGATCCCACGCCGCGCGAGGAAAAGCAGAAGTGGTTCGACGCGCTCTGCAACGCCCAGAACGCCATCAGCGCGGAGAAGCACGCCGCCTACATCGGCAGGACCGTGCGCGTGCTGGTCGAGGGCGAGAGCGACGACGCGGACTGGCCGCTCTCCGCGCGCACCGAGGGCAACCGCCTCGTGCGCATGAAGGGCGACAAGAGTCTTATCGGAACGTTCACCACAGCAAAAATTTCGGGCAGCAACACCTGGGCGCTCTACGGAGCCGCGGAGGAAACGATATGAAGATCACCACCTTACTGGAAAACAAGACCACCTGCGATGCGCTCCGCTGCGAGCACGGGCTTTCGCTCTACATTGAAACAGCAAAGCATAAAATTCTCTTCGACTCCGGCGCGAGCGACGCCTTCTGGGAAAACGCCAAGGCGCTCGGCATCGACCTCGCACAGGTCGATATCGCCTTTCTTTCCCACGCGCACAACGACCACTGCGGCGGCCTGCTGACCTTCCTGCGGGGCAACCGCACCGCGAAGGTCTATCTTCAGAAGGAGGCCTTCGGTGATTACTATGTCGTGACGCCGACGAAATGCGCCTTCATCGGTCTCGATCCCAAGCTGCACGAGTACGCCGACCGCTTCGTGATGGCCGAGGGTGTGACAAAGCTCGACGAGGAGCTGACGCTCTTCTCCGGCATCCGGACGCACGAGCTCCTGAGCGAGGCGAACGCCACGCTGCGCGAAAAGGTCGGCGGGGACTATCCCCGCGACACCTTCCGCCACGAGCAGGACCTACTGGTAACGGAGCACGGCAAAACCGTCCTCTTCGCCGGCTGCGCCCACAGCGGCATCGTCAACATCATCAACCGCGCGGAGGACATTCTGGGCCGCGCGCCGGACTATGTGTTCGCGGGCTTCCATCTCTACAATCCCTCGCTCGGTCAGAGCGAACCGAGGGCCCTTGTGGATGCGGTGGGCGAGCGCCTGCGCGCGCGGAAAGCGACGCGCTACGTCACCGGCCACTGCACCGGCGACGACGCTTACGCTTGGCTGCACGAAACGCTGGGCGACCGCCTCGCCTACATGGCGACCGGAACGACCTTTACGATCTGATTTTTTAGAAAGTGAGCTACGAACATGGCAGACCTCACGCCGATGATGCGCCAATATCTTGAGATCAAGGAGCAGAATAAGGATTCCATCCTCTTTTTCCGCCTCGGCGACTTCTACGAGATGTTCAACGAGGACGCGAAGCTCGCCGCGCGCGAGCTGGATCTCGTTCTCACCACGCGCGACCGCAGCAAATCCGCCGAGGAGCAGACGCCGATGTGCGGCATCCCGTACCATTCGAGCGACGGCTACATCGCGCGGCTGGTCGCCAAGGGCTACAAGGTCGCCATCTGTGAGCAGATGGAGGACCCGGCGCTGGCAAAGGGCCTTGTAAAGCGCGATATCATCCGCATCGTGACGCCCGGCTCGGTGACGGAAAGCTCGTGTCTGGACGACCGGCGCGGCAACTTCCTGTGCGGCGTGTTCCTCGACGAGCAGAACGCGGGCGTCGCGTTCTGCGATATGTCCACAGGCCACACGCACGTCACCGCCTTTTCCGGCGCGGACCGTGCATGCAGGACGCGCAGAACGAGCTTGGCGCTTCTCGCCGCCGAAGCGGTGCTGAGCGCGGCGGCGGAGGACGGCGCGACGCTGAAAGCCCTGCGCCGACCGCTTCCTGCCGCGTGAACGCGGCGGACGCGCAGTTTGACCCTGCAGGCTGCGGCTGCCGTGACGGCGCAGTTTGGGCAGTCGCCGGAGGCGCTCGGCCCCGCGCAACATGCCCGTGCGTCATTCGCGCTCGGCGGCCTTCTGAGCACTATCTGCACGAACGCAGAAGAGCGACCTATCCTACATCAGCGATCTGGAATTATACATTGCAGGGGCCGCTTCATGGAGCTGGACCTCCCGCCCGCCGGAATCTCGAACTGACGGAGACGATGCGCGCAAAGGAAAAGCGCGGGAGCCTTCTGTGGGTGCTCGACAAGACGAAGACCGCCATGGGCGGCCGTCTGCTGCGGGCGTGGATGGAGCGGCCGCTTCTCAGCCCCGCGCAGATCACGCGCCGTCTGAGTGCTGTAGAGGAGCTGGTCAAAAAGACCATCGACCGGGAAGAGCTGATCCTGTCCCTGCGCGAAATTACGGATTTTGAGCGCGCCATGACCCGCATTATGACGGGCACGGCCTCCTGCCGTGATCTTGCCGCGCTTTCACAGGGCGCGGCGAGTCTTCCCGCCGTCAAGGAGCGGCTGTCCGGGATGCGCGCGCCGTATCTGCAGACGCTTTTTGAGCAGCTTGACACGCTGGCAGATCTCAAGGAGAAGATCGACGCAACCATCGTGGACGATCCTCCGTTTCTGCTGCGCGAAGGCGGCCTCATCCGCGACGGCGCGAACCAGGAGCTCGACGAGCTGCGCGCCGTCCAGTCCGGCGGCAAGGGCATGCTCACGCAGATCGAGGCGCGTGAAAAGGAAAAGACCGGCATCCGGAACCTGCGCGTGGGCTATAACCGCGTGTTCGGCTATTATATCGAGGTCGCAAAGGGCCAGCTGAATCTGGTCCCGGACAGCTATATCCGCAAGCAGACGCTCTCGACCGGTGAGCGGTACATCACGGAAGAACTCAAGGAGCTGGAAAGCACGATCTTAACGGCGAAGGACCGCATTGTGGCGCTGGAATATGACCTGTTCGTGGCGCTGCGGCAGTTTGTCGCGGGAGAATCCGCCCGCGTCAAGCAGACGGCGCAGGCCGTCGCGCAGCTGGATGTGCTGTGCAGCTTTGCAGCCGTCGCCGTTCATAATCATTACTGCAAGCCCGAGGTCGATCTCGGCAATACCGTATCGATCACGGCGGGCCGTCATCCGGTCGTCGAGCAGATGCTCAAAAACGCGCTGTTCGTGCCGAACGACACGCTGCTTGGCAGTGAGGACTGCCGCACGGCCATCATCACCGGCCCGAACATGGCCGGTAAATCGACCTATATGCGGCAGGTGGCGCTCATCGTCCTCATGGCGCAGATGGGCTCGTTCGTCCCGGCGCAGTCGGCGCACATCGGCATTGTCGACCGGCTGTTCACGCGCATCGGTGCATCGGACGATCTGGCCTCCGGCCAGTCGACATTCATGGTCGAGATGACCGAGGTTGCCGATATTCTGAAAAACGCGACGCCGCGTTCGCTTCTCATCCTCGACGAGATCGGCAGAGGCACGTCGACGTTCGACGGCATGGCGATCGCAAGAGCCGTGCTCGAATACGCGGCCGACCGCAAGCGGCTGGGCGCGAAAACGCTCTTCGCCACGCACTATCACGAGCTGACGGACATTGAGCAGGCGCTGCCGGGCGTCAAAAACTTCAACATCGCCGTCAAGAAGCGGCAGGGGACATGATCTTCCTGCGCAAGATCGTCCCCGGTGCGGCGGACGACAGCTACGGCATCGAGGTCGCCAAGCTCGCGGGCATTCCCGACCGGGTCATTACGCGCGCGCGGGAAATCCTCAAGGATCTCGAATCCGGCGCGCCAGAGCGTGCAAAGCCCGCCACCGCGCCCGTGTCCGATCAGGTTTCCATGCTCGATATGCAGTCGGACGAGCTGCGCCGCGCACTTGAAGCCATCACCGTCGAAACACTCACGCCCATCGAGGCGCTGAACCAGCTGTACCAGCTGAAGCAGCTGCTGTAAAGGGGCTGCCTGTAGGGGCCGATGCCTGCATCGGCCCGGCAGAATGCAGCGTTTTTTACGGGAATCTTCAGCGAATTCGCAGCTTCCCAATGGGCCGACAGAGTCGTCGGCCCCTACAGATTCTCTCGGAAAGGGGCTTCTCCATTATGGCCCGCAAAGCGTCCCACGCGATTTCTTACCGGCTGACGAAATTTGAAACGATTGCCGGGTGGCTTTATCTGCCGTTTTATCTGCTGATTCTGAATCTGCTTCTGCAGCTGGCAAACGAGAAATTCTCGCTTGGCATGACGGCACTGACGATGAATCTCGTCTATTTTGCCGTGAATCTGCTGGCCGTGCTGCTGATTTTCCATGGATTTTTGCGGCAGTCGTTTTTCGGCGGCTCGTTCTGGAACTTTGTGCAGGCGCTGGTTCTGGGCTTCGCGATGTATTACGCGGGCACATGGGTGCTGCAATTCGCGCTTTCCCGGCTGGCTCCCGGCTTTACGATCTACAATAACGAAACGGTCGGTTCGCTCATTTCCGATAACCAGTATGTCATGCTGGCCGTGACGGTTTTCCTTGCGCCGATCATCGAGGAGACGCTTGTGCGCGGGCTTGTCTTCGGCTCCATTCAGCCGACGTCGCGCGTCATGGCGTATCTCGTGTCCGTTATTCTGTTCACGCTCATGCACAATTGGCAGTATTTCATGCTCTATCCTGCCGGAAAGGTGCTTCTGAGCTGCATTCCGTATCTGCCCGCCTCCGTCGCGCTGGCCTGGACGTATGAAAAGGCCGGGACGATCTGGGCGTCCATCTCGCTGCACGCCATTGTCAACGCGCTGTCGTTCGGGCTTTTGCAGCTGAACTTCTGATTGGGAGGGGCTTTATGCCGAAGATCATTCAGCTTGACCGCCATGTCGCCGATCTCATCGCCGCAGGCGAGGTCGTCGAGCGCCCGGCGTCCGCCGTCAAGGAGCTGGTTGAAAATTCCATTGACGCAGGCGCAAAAAATATTACAATAGAATTACAAAACGGCGGCATGACTTTCCTGCGCATCACCGACGACGGCTGCGGCATGGAGCCGGTCGACGCCCGCACGGCGTTTCTGCGCCACGCGACGAGCAAGATCCGCAAAAAAGAGGATCTTGCCTGCATCGGCACGCTTGGTTTCCGGGGCGAGGCGCTGGCGGCCATTTCGTCCGTGTCGAAGATCGACCTGCTCACGCGGGCGCAGGGCGCAGAAAACGGCGTCCGGCTGCATCTGGAGGCGGGGCAGGTCCTGTCCGAGGAGCCTGCCGGATGCCCGTACGGCACGACGATTTTGGTGCGGGAGCTGTTTTACAACACGCCCGCGCGGATGAAGTTCATGAAATCCGACGCGGCGGAGTCCTCCGCTGTTTTCTCCGTCGTGCAGCAGCAGGCGCTCGCGCACCCGGAGATCTCCTTCCGCTTTTTAAAGGACGGGCAGGAGCAGCTGCACACTGACGGGCAGGGCGACCGCATGGCCGCGATCTACGCCATCTATGGCCGGGAGCTGGCCAACAATATGCTGCCGGTCGACGGCAGCTGGGAAAAGCTGCGCGTGCGCGGCTTCGTCACGAAGCCGACTGCCACACGCGGAAACCGCGCCTGGCAGCTTCTTCGTCAACAACCGCTATATCAAATCCCGTCTGCTCTCCGCCGCGCTGGAGGAGGCGTACCGCAACCAGATCATGGTGGGCCGCTTCCCGGCCTGCGTGCTGGAGATCGATATGCCCGTGCAGGCCGTGGATGTGAACGTCCACCCGGCCAAGACGGAGGTCAAGTTCTTATCCGAGCGCGAGGTCTTCGACGCGGTGCACTATGCCGTTTTGTCCACGCTCTCCAGAGCGGCGGGCCGCCCGGAATGGAAAACGCCGGACAGAAAGCGGCGGCGCAGCTTCGCCAACATGCCGCAATCCGCAGCCGGAAGACTGTCAGGAAAAGCCCGGCTTCTATCAGACCATGCAGGCCCGTGTCCGCCGCAAAGCGCGCCGTCAGCGCCCGCCCACAGCAGACGAGAGCCCGCCATCGCACGCAAGCGGCGGCAAAGCGGCGCCCGTGCGCCATGAAACGCCCCGCCGGGTACTGTCACAGCTCACAGCCGTGGAGGAAAAGTCTGTCCATTCTGTGCCATGCGACGAGGTCGTCACGCTGCCGATGCCGGAGGAAGACGCCCGCCGTCGTGACCGGCCCGATCCCGGACCGGCGGCGGAGACGCGGCAGAGCCCGAGCCGGAAGCGCCCGCCGTCCCCGTGTTTGAGCGAAGCAGGAAGCGCCAGATCGAGCAGCGACGTTCGTTCCCCCTGTCCGCCGCCCTTGGCGCATCGCGGGCGAGGTGCTCGACACCTACATCGTCTGCGAGGACGGGATAAAAAACGTGTGGCTCATCGACAAGCACGCCGCGCACGAGCGCCTGAATTTCGACCGCATGAAGGCCAACCAGGAGCCACTGATGTGTCATGGCCCTGCTCTGCTCCCCTCGTGGCGGAGTTCGCCGCCGAGGAATACAGCCGCTGCTTGCGGCGAATTTGGGCGCTTTTGCGCGCTTCGGCTTTGAGTGCGGAGGAGTTCGGCGACGGCGCGATCCTGATCCGCGCCCTGCCCGCCGACGTCCTGCCGGCGGACGCCGCGGCGCTTTTGCAGGAGCTGGCGGGGCGATCTGTCACCGCCCCACCGCCGACCCGGACGCCTGCGCGCGACGCGCTGCTGCACACCATCGCCTGCAAATCCGCCATCAAAGGCGGCTGGAAGAGCGATTTAAGCGAGCTGCGCGTGCTCGTCGACAAGGTGCAGTCCCGCGACGAGGTGCAATTCTGCCCGCACGGACGACCCGTGGCCGTCAAGCTCACCAAATACGAGCTGGAAAAAATGTTCAAGCGCGCCTGAGCGCGGAAAGGAGACGTCATGCCGCCCAAGGTAGTTTGCATCGTCGGCCCGACCGGCTGCGGAAAGACCGGACTCGGCGTCGCGCTGGCCGAAAGGCTCGGCGGCGAGGTCGTCTCCTGCGATTCCATGCAGCTCTACCGCGGCATGGTCATCGGCACCGCCGCACCGACGGAGGCGGAGACGCGGGACGTGCCGCACCACATGGTCGGCGTGATCGACCCGCGCGAGGATTACTCCGTGGCGCGCTACGCTGCGGACGCCGCCGAATGTGTGGACGGCATTCTCGCGCGCGGCAAGCTGCCCATCCTCGTTGGCGGCACGGGGCTGTACCTCGACGCGCTCCTGCGCGGACACGGTTACGCTCCCGGCACGACCGGCGGAGAGACGCGCAGGCTTTTGGAGCGGCGCTGGGACAACGAGGGCGGCGAGGCCCTCTTCGCCGAGCTGCGCTCCATTGATCCGGAAAGCGCCGCCGCGCTGCACCCGAACGACAAAAAGCGCGTCATCCGCGCACTCGAGGTCTACCGCGAGACAGGGAAGACCATGTCGCGGCACAACGCCGACACCCGGCTCGTCCCGCCGCGCTACGAGCCCGTCTACCTCGGCCTTGCCTACGCCGACCGCGAGGAGATGAAGCGCATCATCGACCTCCGCGTGGACCAAATGGTCGCACAGGGTCTGTTCGACGAGGTGCGCGCTCTGGTCGAGAGCGGCGTGCCGCGCACGGCGACGGCAATGCAGGCCATCGGCTATAAGGAATGTCTGGGCTGTCTCGCGGGCGAATGCACGCAGGACGAGGCCGTCGCCGAGATCAAGCTCCGCTCGCGGCAGTACGCCAAGCGCCAGCTCACCTGGCTGCGGCGGAACAGGGACATTCACTGGTTCTACCGGAAAAATTCCCGCGATCTTCCCGCCGCTTTACAATTTTCGACAGAAATTCTCACAAACCTTGGCGTATCCTGATTTTATACGGACGGCACCCATAAAACCGCCGCCCGAATAAAAAGAAAGGGTACATCCAACATGAAAAAGACAGCCAATCTTCAGGACATTTTCCTCACCAAAGCCCGCAAGCAGGGCGTGCCGCTGACCGTGTTCCTCGTCAACGGCTTCCAGCTCAAGGGCATCGTGACGGCTTTCGACACTTTCGTCGCGCTGTGTTTCAGCCGGACGGCAAGCAGCAGATGATCTTCAAGCACGCCATCTCAACGATCGTGCCATCGCG
>VOFJ01001930.1_pt1 | contig 25386 bp, 49 predicted proteins | sample 5384081 | NCBI WGS metagenome assembly VOFJ01 (sample SAMN12384729, study PRJNA508395) | human gut metagenome | isolation source: healthy gut I | host: Homo sapiens | reverse complement strand
GGCGGACTTACTCTTGCCAAGCATTTAGAAGTACCATTCACACAGGAGGTAGTAGCCGTGTCTACTGCCCTTCAGGATTATGCTCCACAGTGTGATGTTGCAATCGAGCTTGGTGGTGAGGATGCCAAGATTATCTACTTTACTAACGGTATTGACCAGAGAATGAACGGAATATGTGCCGGCGGTACAGGTTCTTTTCATTGACCAGATGGCAACTCTGTTACAGACAGACGCAATGGGACTTAATGAATATGCCAAGAACATAAGTCAATATATCCTATTGCCGCCCGTTGTGGTGTATTTGCCAAGACTGATATCCAGCCTCTTATCAATGAAGGTGCAACTAAGGAAGACCTTTCTGCATCTATATTCCAGGCTGTTGTAAACCAGACAATCAGTGGTCTTGCATGTGGTAAACCAATCCGTGGTAATGTTGCATTCTTAGGCGGACCTCTTCATTTCTTATCAGAGTTAAGACAGGCATTTATCCGTACATTAAGCTTAGGTCGGATGAAATCATTGCTCCTGACCATTCACACCTATTTGCTGCTGTTGGTTCAGCAATGAATTACAGTGAAGATGTATGTGTTCCTGTAGAAGACATTATCGCAAGACTTAAAGGAAAGATTAAGCTTGAGTTCGAAGTTGAGCGTATGGAACCTCTTTTTTGAGAACCAGTTTGCATATGATGAATTCACAAAAGCGTCACAGCTCTCATCATGTTAAGACTGCTGATATCGCATCTTACAAGGGCAACTGCTATCTCGAATCGATGCGGGTTCAACAACAACCAAGGTTGCTTTAGTTGATGAAGACGGTAATCTTCTTTACTCATTCTACTCAAGCAATAACGGTTCACCACTTGCTACAACAATTAAAGCTATTAAAGAGATATATACACTGCTTCCACCAGAAGCCAAGATTGTATCAGTCATGTTCAACAGGTTACGGCGAAGCACTTATCAAGTCGGCTCTTATGTTAGATGAGGGTGAAGTTGAGACAGTGTCACATTTCTACGCTGCTGCCCTTCTTTGACCCTGAAGTAGACTGTATAATCGATATCGGCGGACAGGATATGAAGTGTATCAAGATTAAGAACCAGACTGTAGATTCAGTACAGCTTAACGAAGCATGTTCATCAGGATGTGGTTCATTCATAGAAACATTTGCAAAAATCCCTCAACTTCACAGTTCAGGACTTTGCCAAGGCTGCTTTATTTGCGAACCACCCTATTGACTTGGGAACACGTTGTACAGTATTCATGAATTCCAATGTCAAACAGGCTCAGAAGGAAGGGGCCGAAGTCGGCGATATCTCCGCCGGACTGGCTTATTCCGTTATTAAAAATGCTTTATACAAGGTTATCAAGATTTCTGACCCTGATGATTTAGGTAAGCATATCGTTGTTCAGGGGTGGTACATTCTACAACGATGCAGTTCTTAGAAGTTTTGAAAAAATTACAGGCGTTCAGGCAATCCGACCTGATATCGCAGGTATCATGGGGAGCTTTTGGTTCTGCCCTTATTGCAAGAGAAAGATATGACGGTATATCAAGAATCATCTATGCTTTCTATATAGATAAAGATTAACTCTCTTACATATGAAACAAAGCTTACAAGATGTAAGGGATGTACTAACGCTTGTCTTCTTACAATTAATAAATTCTCTGGCGGCAGACAGTTTATCACAGGTAACAGATGTGAACGTGGACTTGGTAAAGAGAAGAACAAAGAAATTCCTAACCTTTTTCGATTATAAGCTTCCACAGACTCTTTGACTATGAGCCTCTTTCAGAAGAAAAAGGCTACAAGAGGTACTGGGTATTCCCAAGAGTTCTTAAATATGTATGAAAACTATCCGTTCTGGTATATACATTTTTCACAAAGCTCGGATACAGAGTTGTACTCTCACCTCAGTCAAGCCACAAGCTTTACGAATTAGGTATTGAATCAATTCCATCTGAGTCAGAGTGTTATCCTGCAAAGCTTGCACATGGTCATATCATGTGGCTTATTAAGCAGGGAGTTAAATTTATCTTCTATCCATGTGTACCTTATGAGCATAACGAATATGAAGGCACTAACAACCATTATAACTGCCCTATCGTTACTTCTTATGCCGAGAACATTAAGAATAATGTAGAAGAACTTAAGTCAGAAAATATAGATTTCAGAAATCCTTTCATGTCATTTGAAAGTGAGGAGAAGATATCAAAAAGACTCGTTGAGGAATTCTCATCATACATTCCTGCCGCAGAAATTAAGTCTGCTGTCAAGGCCGGATGGGATGAAATGATGGCTTGCAGACAGGATGTCAGAAATAAAGGTGAAGAAGTAATTGCTTACCTTAACGAAACCGGAAAGCGCGGTATTGTACTTTGCCGGCCGTCCTTACCATGTTGACCCTGAAGTAAACCACGGTATTCCTGAACTTATTAATTCATACGGACTTGCAGTACTTACAGAGGACAGCGTTGCACATTTAGGAACAGTTGAAAGACCTCTTATCATTCTTGACCAGTGGATGTATCATTCAAGACTTTACGCTGCTGCTAACTATGTAAAGACTGTAGATAATCTCGACCTTATCCAGCTCAATTCATTTGGATGCGGTCTTGATGCCGTTACTACTGACGCTGTCAACGATATACTTACTAAGTCTGGAAAGATATATACAGTACTTAAGATTGATGAGGTTAATAACCTTGGTGCTGCAAGAATCAGAGTACGTTCACTAATCGCTGCTTTAAGAGTACGTGAACAGAAGAACTACCAGAAAAGATTCAGTCATCTGCCTACCACAGAGTACAGTTTACTGAAGATATGAGAAAGAATTACACAATTCTCTGCCCTCAGATGTCACCAATACATTTTGACATTATTAGGTCCTGCCCTTAATTCATGTGGCTACAATATTGAAGTCCTTGAGAACGACAACAAGTCATCAGTAGATGTAGGTCTTAAATATGTTAATAACGACGCATGCTACCCCTTCACTTATGGTAGTCGGACAGATTATGAACGCCCTTCTTTCAGGCAAATACGACCTTTCAAGAACTGCTGTGATTATGTCACAGACAGGTGGTGGATGCCGTGCTTCCAACTATATCGGATTCATCAGAAGAGCACTCATAAAGGCTGGTATTCCAGATGTTCCTGTAATCTCACTGAGTGCACAGGGGACTTGAATCTAATCCAGGCTTCAGCTATGACATACCAATGCTTAAGAAAGCTATGATGGCTGTTGAATATGGTGATATCTTCATGAATGTTGTGTACCGTACAAGACCTTACGAGGCAGTTCCTGGTTCAGTTAATGCACTTCATGAAAAATGGAAGAAGGTCTGCATTGAGCAGCTTTCTAAAAATAAGGTTCATATGAAAGAGTTCAATAAGAACCTCCGTGCTATTGTTAAGGATTTTGATAATATTCCGCTTAAGGATATCAAGAAGCCTAGAGTTGGTGTTGTCGGAGAGATTCTTGTTAAGTTCATGCCTGCTGCTAACAACCACATTATTGAGTTACTTGAAGCTGAAGGTGCTGAGGCTGTTATGCCTGACCTTATGGGATTCCTTCTCTACTGTATGCAGAATTCAACATATAAGCATGAATTATTAAAGACACCTAAGAAGGGTGCTATTCTTTCAAGTACACTTATAAAGATACTTGAAACCTTCAGAAAGGCTGGAACCAAGGCACTTGCAGAAAGCAAGAGATTCGATGCTCCATCTAAGATTAGTGAGACAGCCAATTACGCTAAAGACTTCGTATCACTTGGCAACCAGACTGGTGAAGGCTGGCTTCTTACCGGTGAAATGATTGAGCTTATCCATCATGGTGTAGGCAATATCGTATGCTGTCAGCCATTTGCATGTCTGCCTAACCATATTGTAGGAAAGGGAGTTATCAAAGAGCTTCGTGCAGCATATCCTGAAGCTAACATAATTGCTGTAGATTATGATCCTTATAAGCTTCCGAGGTTAACCAGTTAAACAGAATCAAGCTTATGCTTTCAACTGCTAATAAAAACCTTTGCTAAAGAAGAAAAAGAATCTAAAAAAGACGCTTAATTGCTTGTACATATTATAATTCCGATATATAATGGATATAATAAATATGTTCGAAGAGGTGTAATATTATGAGTTTTATGTTATGGATCGGACCAATTATAGGTGTTGCAGTTGCTATTATTGCTGCTGTGGTTATCATATCAGTTGTAGCCGCTGCTGTTGCACAGAAAGATATTAACGACGAAGATTAAGAAAAAGTTCCTGCAGTCTGATATTTTTAAATATCTGCTGCAGGAACTTTTTTCTTTATTTTTTTCTTTTTGGCTGTATTCTGCCCTCTGCTATCTCTATAATCTCGTCTGATAAGAATTCCAGTTCATCAGCATCATGGCAGGCAATAATAATTAACGCACCTCTCTGCTTGTGCTTTAAAAAGAATCTGCCTTTACCTGCTCAGTTCCTGAATCATCAAGCGCGTTAATAGGTTCATCAAGAATAATAATATCCGGATCTTCCATTATCGCAGCCATATACCCAGTCTTTGTTTCATACCGAGTGAATATTTCTTGAATGTTCTCTTATCATCCGGTTCAAGCCCAACCTCCGTAAGTGTCTGCCTTATCTTATCGTCATCAATCCGTTCTCTGATAGAAACCAGCGTCTTTAAATTCTCAAATCCTGTATAATTACTGATAAATGAAGGATTCTCTATAAGAATTCCTATGCTTGGAGGAAACATTTCATCTTTTCCTAATATTCTGCCATCAATATCAACTGTTCCTGTAACCTTGATAAGACCTGCTATTGCACGCATAAGCATTGTCTTACCACTTCCATTCTTTCCCCCTGAAACCATATATCTTTCCAGATTCCATTCTAAGGCTGACATCATCAAGAATATCAATGCCTTTAATTTTCTTAGATACATTTTTCAATTCAATATACATACTTACTCCTCCTACAGAAAATCTCTTTTTTCTTGAATATATAATTCCAGCAGCCATAATCCCCACATCTATCCCCAGCATTAATAACGCTCCAAGATACCATCTGTCATAAACATGCGGGATTCTGTACATCATCATATAATTATAGAAGCCAAACCACTTCATATAACATATGCTGAATATGAATAACAACAGATTAATAATAAATCCAAATATAGAGTTAAACACATATGAAACCAGCAGAATTATAATACATGCAGTAATTAAGCTAAGCGTACACAGAACCATAAGTAACACAACATTGGTATTGCAGCTTATATCTTCACTTCCAAGTATGAGTTTTATGTTCTCTCTGGCGGTAAAATGCATCCTCAGACTGAACTTATTTCCTAGAACTGCAAAGCCACTGACTGCAAATGTTACAATTATCAGAACCATATATACAAGTGCAGCTAATACTGCGATAATATATTTACTGACCCACCAGTACACTGGTGAACGCGAGGCAATCATTATGCTCCTGCTTAACGCACTCCTGTCCGAATTAATATAATACGCAACAATAAAAAGCAGAAATAAAAGGACAAATATCTCAAGCACCGGAATATCCATCGCCAGATTTCTTTCGGGATAGAACTCTTTAGCTCCTTTAAAAAAATCCATAAGGCTGTCGCCTCAACGACACTGCTGCTATCCTCCCTTATTGATTGATTTGTTCATATTAGCAAAAAGAATATTAAAGCCTGCATTAAAGAATACACTGCAAATGCTATGTATAATTTCCATGCAATATTCCAAAACCTTTTCAGGTCTGCCTTAAATACATTAATAAAACATCTCATTAGTTCTTAAGCATGTCCTTTCTATAAAACCTGAATGTCAGATAACTTACTGCTGCACACACACCGCCCAGATAATAACAGGGCAGTACTATATTGTTAAATACAGATATTCCATATATGTACATGTCCGTCTGATACATCACAAATCTGTCAAACAGCCCTGTTTTACCTATACTTAAAAATAATACATTAAAATATATTATGATAAAACTCCACACAGCCGATCTTGTAATCCAGTAAAGCAGACATAAAAAAGCACATAAACAATCTGAAGTCTTAAGATATCCAGTAATAACATGAGGACTATTACCGCAAATGTATTCTCATATGCCAGTTCATGATAAGGTATCCATGTTTTAGCTAAACTTCCTGTAATATTCCAGTTGCATCCAAAAACTGCCCCTTCTCTTAACCCTGTCAGCATTATAATCAGACAATTAACCACTGGAATAAGCAAAGTTATTAATATGCCTCTTTTTAATGCAGTCTCTCCACATTTTTCCCATTAACTGGTAAAGAACAATTCTATTCGAAGTCATATTTTTTTTTAATAATTACAATAGATACAAAAGATACATATATCATCTCGAATAATCCCATGAAAGAAATCGTCTTCCAATCAAATACGGCAAGATAATAATCTGACATGCATGCGTTCACATTCCAGAACACTTTATACATTTTAGAAAGCGTACTAATGAATATAATAACCGGTATCAAATATATCAGTGCAAAACACAGCTTTTTCCACGTTCTGTTTCCCATAAATTCACCTCTTATCAAATACAAGCTTTCTTCTATATGGATAGAACGAATATACAAGCGTCATTGTTGATGATTCAATCTTATCAAAATTTTCGTATTTAAGCATTGATGTTGAAAGCATGCTTTTTAATACCAGCTGTCTTTCTTCACCCGGCAAAACATTAATACTCTGCTGTGATGGATTGTCATTATTAATTATTGGAAATGCACCATTACTTGCACACAGTTCTTCAATTACCATGACAAAAGATGGACTATAACTAATAATGTCATCAGTTGTATTTCTTACTGATAATGTAAATACAACAACCCGCTTCATATCTTTATTCTCTCTTTTAAGATACCTGTCATACTCCGAAGATATCTCCGAAAAATTCATCTAATGTATATACCGAGTAATCTATTGGCTTAACTTCCAGACCATTAATATCAACCGGATTATCTTTGGTATAACTTATAACCTCTGCATTAGGATACAGCACATTTATTCTTATAATCATCACCGCACATATTACTATTGCAATAGAGCTTATACATAAAACTATTAATTTACAATGCTTCATTATCTGCTCCTTTCACAAAAAAAATATGATACCGCTTATAACAGTTATAATTATTGGTTCTAATATATATGCAGCAAGCTGCTTATCAGATAACATATTAGAAGCCAGTAATCTCATCGGATTAAAGCTGTCCATTCCAAACATATTCCTTAACATATTGGAAACAACACCCAAACCATAAAAATGTAACGAATGGCATAAGCATCACCAGAAAAGAATTATTAAATATATATGACGAAGCAAGGGCAATTACACAAAAATGCTCCTCCATATATAAAGAATTGCACAATATATATAAACGTATATATGAACGTATGTTTCACAAATAATACATTCATAAAAAGAAGAACTGTTTCCCATAAAAAGACCATTTTCAATTGGCTTTTTAACGCAGGAACAAACATCATTGTTGCTATCAGGTTAACAAGTAATGGAATTACGACAATCAATCCTCCAACTACGAAAGTTGTTATGAACTTTGCAATATGTAATCTGTTCTTTGATATTCTGCTGTAATACTGCAATATATACTGACTGTTATTATCTTTTACAAATGTTGAGCAATATGGCAATGCTGCAAGTAATATACATACATATAAATAAACAGTCGCCCATATATCATACCCTATTCCGATTCCCATCCATGAAGTGAATACTGAATGAGGATAACTTGCCACGCTTCCATCATATCCCCAAGTACATCTATATGAGGTACAACAGTCTGGATAAATGCACCTGCTGCCAATGCCAGACCTATAACAATACTTGCGGCAAACAATTTATTCTTAAATGCTCTTCTAAATTCTATCTTTAATAAAATATTTAATTCATGCATAATTATCCCCTATCTTCTATGTCCAGTTCTATAAGATATCCAGTATAACTGGTAGGCTGGAATATATATCCAAATGAACCTTCAAGATAATACGTCCAGCTATTCACAACAGGAGCTTCAAATCCAATCCACATATCATACTCATCTTCTGATTAATGTCCATACAGTATGCTATAGAATTATCTTTGCTGCTCGTAAAACGTTCCTCTCTGTCTACAAATAACTGCACTCCAAAAGGATATAATTTTCCATCATCTTTCTTAACAACAAAACCTGAACACATATTAACATTTTTTTGGAAATATTGCCATTATATTTCATATGTATCTTAATCCACACTGTGCGATTGTCATCTTCCTTTAAATTACCATCGACATCATACGCAATCTGTTTCTTAAAATATTTCATAACTTCATCTATATATTTATCATCAATAATTTCTTTCGCATAATTATAATTTCGTGTAGCCACCGCTTCTTTTACCGTAAACTCACAATCATAATATTCAAATGTTTCATTCATCTTTATGAACTTCATCATGCTTGTTTTATTGCTCAATGGTCCCTGTTGATACTCTTCTACCTGCTCATTCTCATCATAGGTTGGCTTTTCATTGTATATCTTAGTTACTGCCTCCCCTGCTGAATCAGTTTCATACTCATATCTGTATGCATATGATTTTGTCTCTTCTATTGCTTTAGCGTCCTCTATGGACTGCGTTGTGCATCCGCACAACGCAGCCATAAGGAAAAACATGGTATTGTTTTATATATCTTCATACTAATTCTCCCTGTACATGTTCTCTATAATTATAGTATCGCTCATGCTTCCCCTTTTCAACATCAATGTCGTGAACGACAGCAACTTTGTCGTGAACTACCATGGTGACTATAAGTATAGTTGAAAAACCGGAACAGAAGGGATTAATCCAACTGTTCCGGCTCTATCACCATCTTATTTCACAACAGAACATATTACCTTCTTCATGATAATCACATGTTCCATTATTCTTCTTTTACAAGCTTCTTAATAATCTGAGTTCCAAGACCATGTGATTTCTTGTCCTGCTTACTTGTATGAAGCTCTTTATTATCATTTAATACTGACTTCGATATATAATTCTCTACAGTTATAATCATATCATTGCCATTCCATACAGAACGGATTTCTATTTCCCTGTTACACGGTTCTTCTTTAAGTTCAGCCTCTATTGCGTTGTCTAACACATTTCCCATAATTGTGTACAGGTCGTTGCCATGCATAGGCTTTAATGTCTTATGAAGACCTGTCGTTATTATTATATCTTCACTCTTGGCATATTCAATCTTATTATTAATAACCGTATTGAATATCGGATTATCTGTATGAATATATTCCTTGGTTTTTCTCAAGACTTATACTGTACTGCTTAAGAAAATCCTTAGCTTCCTCATATCTTTCCTGTGAAAGCAGACCATATATAACCTGAAGCTGATTATTCATATCATGCCTTACAGTTCTTACCTGCTTATCCATTGCCTGAACATTTTTAAGATAATCCTCACCTGACTCTATTACATTTCTTAAATGTTCTGCCTCTTGTCCCTTGTAATTCTCCTGATAGAGCCTTTAAAGCGTTCTATAGAATATAATTGCAAGCACCAGACTTAACACTATAATGTTCATAATCAGCATGACATCATGGCCGCCATCAGAAATTCCTAATCTGATTAACATATATATATTAAAACATAATACCAAAACATATGCTGCTATATTAATTATATCTATCTTCGTAAACTGCCATGTCTGATTGTTTTAAATGTATTCACAAGTGCAATCAATGTCATATATATAACTATAACAGTGAACTCATACATTCCCGTTTTATATATAATAAGATTAACATTTACAATATATATCACGCCATAAGTAATAGCTGCTATAGCAATGACAACCAGTGCCGATACCACATACGCTGCTTTAGCAATATAGCCGTTCAGTACCAGATATATCTCTCTTACAAGTATTACTCCTATACATATCATTATTGCCATTCTGATATTAACAATATTTAACAATATATCATTCATATATGTCTGTCTGTTGTGCCTGTACTGCATATATCCCTTCATAAATGTATCTTTTATAACTTCTTCCAAGTTTAAGAGTTTCTCCAGCTTTCATAATAACCTCATTAGTACTCTGGTTGATTCTTGAAATATACCTGTAATTAATCATATATTTTTTATGAGCCCTTATTATATCCGTACCTGTTATATCCTGTCCGAATTCCATCATATTCTTCCTGATTACATAGGAATTCCCATCAGCCGTATGTACTGTAAGATAATGGTCCTCACTTTGAACATATGTTATATCACCTGAATTAATATTGATAATTCCATCTTTATCATCAAGAACAATCGTCTTTTCATAACCATCATCAATGGCGATTAGCTTCTTAACGACTCTCTGTACATAAGTCTCATATCTTGACTTTCTGATAAAATAGAACGGAGTATAATCAAATGTATCATATACAACATCTTCATGCGAAGTAACGAATATAATCTTAGTCCTGTATCCTGATTTTCCAATAGCCTCTGCTACCGAGAATCCATCCATAGGCTCCATGTTGATGTCCAGGAGAATACTGCTTTTATACATTTTATTCTTTAGAGCTTCCAGTAACTGCACGCCTGTGTCATAGTAATCTATGATTACATCATTCCTGCCTGCTTTCATGAACTCATTCTTCAATGAAACTGTCAGCTTGTCTGCCATATTCTTATCATCATCACATATTGCGATTGTATATCCCATATATAAAGCACCTTCTCTATAGTTATTTGCTCATATTCTTAACTTCTTCAAACTTGTCCATAACTTCCTTAGATGGCTTTCCTGTTGCAAGACTTTACAACAATAATAACTAATGTTGCGAAGATAAATGCTGGCAACAGTTCATATACAGCAAATATTCCTCCAAGCTTGGCAATACCGAATTTCCATATGAATATCATTGCTCCACCTGCAATCATTCCTGATACAATTCCGTACTTATTAGCTCTCTTCCAGAAAAAAGTGAGCAGAGAACCACAGGTCCGAATGCCGCTCCAAATCCTGCCCATGCAAATGAAACAATCTTAAATACTGAGCTTGTTGGATCAAGTGCAAAGAATATTGATATAACTGATATAACAACAACTGTAAGTCTTGCAACAAGCATCGATGTCTTCTTAGACATATTAATATGTAACACCTCAACCGCAAGGTTCTGGCAGGATATAGCAGATGATGCTGCAAGAAGCTGTGAATCTGCTGTTGACATGGTAGCTGCAAGAATACCTGCAAGGATAATTCCTGCTATAAATGCTGCTACAGGGTTAAATGTTGAAAGATAATGTGATATCTTAACAATAATTGTCTCTGATTCGCTTCCTGTTAAAGTATCAATAATACCAGATTTAGAAAGTGTAAGACCGATTACACCGATACCTGTTGCAACAATAAGTGATATGAATACCCATACAGTAGCAATTCTTCTTGAAATCTTTAACTTGTTCTCATCTTCAATAGCCATGAATCTTAAAAAGGATATGTGGCATACCGAAGTATCCGAGTCCCCATGCAAGTGTTGAAACAATCTTAAAGAATCCATAATCACCTGATGTATTAGTCTCTGCAATATGTGTATGGAACATATCAAGATATCCTTAAGTGCCTTGGCATTATCAAGTACAACTCCCATTCCTCCTGCCTGTACAATTCCAAATATAACTACTACAGCAAGTGCGAATGTCATAATAATACTCTGCACAAGGTCAGATGTGCTTGCTGCAAGGAATCCTCCCATAGTACAGTAAAGTACGATAACAACAGCACTGACAATCATTGCTGCATGATAATCAAAACCTAAAAGGCTGTTAAACAGCTTTCCGCAGGCAGCAAAGCCTGATGCTGTATATGGTATAAAGAATATTACAATAAGTGCTGCAGATATTAATGTAATTACATGCTTGTCATCCCCGAATCTCTTAGAGAAATAATCAGGAAGTGTTATTGCCTGATAACCATGTGAATATAATCTTATCTTCTTGGCAACAATAAGCCAGTTAAGGTATGTACCAAGTGCAAGACCAATTGCTGTCCATGTTGCGTCAGCAAGACCTGTAAGGTATGCCAGTCCCGAACACCCATAAGCAGGTAACTGCTCATGTCTGACGCTTCTGCACTCATTGCAGTAACAACAGGTCCTAACTTTCTTCCACCAAGATAGAAGTCTCCTACATCACTGTTCTTCTTAGAACAGATTACACCTATCCACACTACCATTCCCAGGTAAAGTATAATTGCTGCTAAAATAATAATGTTTGACATAAAATAATCCCTTTTCCTTTCATAAATACACGAATGTACCTATTATAGCATACATTCGGCTTTATAAAAAAGCGAAAAGGGATTAATTGTTATTATAAATGTGTTGTTAAATTACTCCCTGACACGGTCTTGTCATACGGCTTCTGTGCCTCTGATGACTGGGCAGTAGTCTCCTGCTGACTGACAGTTGTCGTCTGTGTCTCGAGGATCATTCTTCTGTGTCTGTGCCTCAGTCTCCTGAGGTCTGTCATCATTCGTGACAGCTTCTGTTTCAGCCTGTGTCTGATTGTATTGTGAAACATTATTATTCTGTATATTACTGCTGCCATTCACATTATCAGTCGGGTCCCTATATGCATCATCAGCTATCCGGCTTATGCCTTCAACTTTAATATCTGAGCTGATATCAAAATCTTCAACTATCTCAACAGTTGTCTTCGCACCACAATTCTCATATATCCACTTGGCATTGGCACATGTCATAAGAATAGAACAAATCTGATACATTCTGTCCAATAGCATTGTATGACTTTGGATTAAGATTGTTATCACTCTGGCTGTAATATGTTGCGGTACTTAGATACTCAGCATTATCAAGTCTTGAAGAGTATCTGACATAATATATATCTGTAATCTTACGCCATAAAGATTTCTCTCTGATATAGCCGTCTTGGCAGGAGCAACTTTAGGTCCTAGAGCCACTTTAAAAGACCTTAACAGGAATAGAGAATTCTTTATTGTCATCAAGCTGATAAACAATCAGCGTATGCTTCGCTATGCTTATTCTGATATAATACGACTGGTTCTTTGCAATTGTCTGTGTCTGTGTATCCGTCTCTGATGAATCAGTTTCACCAGTGGTCTCTTCCTGTGATACATTATCAGCATTCTTATTGCTGTTATGCATACTGATAACAGTTCTTAACACAAACAACAGTCCTAGAACCATTACAACAAGTATAACAAGGTATACGATTGAATTAGTTCCCTTAAACCATCTCTTAATATCAAACTTCTTCGTTCTCTTATAGCCATTAAAATCCATAACTTACCAACCGTGTATATATTAAAAGTGAATTAAATATCTTTGCCCATGTTCTTCTCTTTTTAATTCAATAAACTTAAGTATCATATCAATTGCACCATCTATTCCTACAAGTCCACTGTCTATACAGAGATTGTAGCTCTTAGCTTCTCCCCACTTCTTGCTTGAGTAGTAATTGTAATAGCTTGCTCTTCTCTCTTATCCGTCTTCTGGATAAGATCTGCAGCCTTAGAATCATTAAGTTCATAGATTCTCTTAATTCTCTGTACTCTCTCATCAAGACTTGCCTTGATAAATACACTTACTGCATATGGATTATCTTCCAATGCATAATCAGCACATCTTCCTACAATAACACATGATTCTCTCTCTGCAAGTTTCTTGATAGCATCAAACTGTGCAAGGAAAACCTTGTGATTAATAGGCATATCCACATATGAATTAGTATATCCCAGTGAATATGTATCCATTACAAAGAGAATAAAGGAAACTGTTAGTAGGCTTCTCGTCCTGAGATGCGAAAAGTTCTTCACAAAGTCCACTCTCCTTAGCTGCAAGTTCAAGCAGTTCCTTGTCGTAGCACTTTTATCCCCAGCTTCTCTGCCAGTTTCATGCCTATCTCATGTCCACCGCTTCCAAATTCTCGTCCGATAGTAATAACTGTTCTCTCATCCATAGTTCCTACCTCCTGGTTTCAATTGTATACGAAATACTTTAGATATATTATACATTATTTCTGTGGTAAAATCTACATTATTAAGCATAATTAAATTAATCTTTTAATAATTATTATTTATTCTTCATAATGGTCTATATGCAAGAGTATCTCTGTAAGAAAATTCTGCTATCTTAGTTCCAGCCTTATTAGATATCACACTGTATCTACTCGTAACACAAGCCAGTCTGATATTAGAAAAACCTCTTGCACCAAACATATAATTCTTACTATAATTCTTAGATTTAAGTGTGCCTTCTCAACATCAGGAAGCACCTTATTTCTTTGTGATTATTATAAATGATATATGTGTATACATATGATTCTTAGCCGGCAGCTTTCCGTCACCTCTTACAAAATGCGGTTCAATCTTATTGACAGCAAAATCATATAAATCATCAAGCTCTTTCATGCCAAGCGTATCACAATTAATGAAAAACAGATGCTCATAGCATTTTGAGTCCCATAACTTGGCATCATCTGTTGTGGAAAATCTGTCTTTCTTATTATAGCTGTAAGCATATATAACAAACTTTCTACCTTCAAACCAGTAATTATGGTATATATCAAATGTATCTGAAATACTGTTCAATATCATATCTATAAATTCCCTGCGTCTCAATTGCTACCTCCATTTCTTAAATCCTTAAGCAGCTTCTCAAAATATTCGGGCAATGGTGCTATAAACTCCATATATTCACCTGTTGACGGGTGTATAAATCCAAGAACACCTGCATGTAGTGTCTGTCCCTGCAGCTTATATCCACTCCTGGCATGACAATACACATCATCTCCAAGTATCGGATGTCCTATACTTGCCATATGTACTCTTATCTGATGAGTTCTGCCTGTCTCTAACTGACATTCTATAAAAACTGTATTTGTCAAAATTCTCAAGTACACGGTAATGTGTGACAGCACGTTTTCCATTCTTTCTGTCAACTGCCATCATCTTGCGGTCCTTTGGATTACGCCCTATAGGTGCATCCACTGTGCCCTCTTCCTCTTTAAAAGCGGTTATGGACAATGCAATAATACTTTCTTGTTATTGAATGGACAGCAAGCTGTGCAGCAATATCATTATGTGCCTTATCATTCTTACATGCAACAATAACACCTGTGGTATTCATATCTATTCTGTGTACTATTCCAGGACGCATAACGCCATTAATTCCTGACAGATTATCCCTGCAATGATACATAAGTGCATTGACAACTGTTCCTGTATAATGTCCTGCAGCCGGATGTACAACCATTCCCTTCGGTTTATCTATCAGTATCACATCATCATCTTCATATATTATATTCAGAGGTATGTTTTCCGGGGAGTATCTGTGGCACAATAAGTTCAGGAATTGTTATTGTGATATGTTCCGTTCCATTAAGCTTATAGTTGGACTTGACACATTTGTCATCAACCGTAATATCTCCATCATCTAACAGCTTCTGTATGCGTGACCTTGACACATCTTCTAACTCCTGTGACAGATATTTATCTATTCTTGTCCCCTTATCCTCTGGTTCAGCAATTAAATTCTGCACTGAATCACTCATTATTATCACCCTTCTTCGATAACTTTAAGAATCCGAAATCGTCTTCTTTATAGACAAAAAGAATAAGAATTATAAGCAGTGCAACTGAAACAGTAACATAGCAGTCTGCCACATTGAATACCGGAAAATTAATAAGCTTGAAATATATAAAATCCCTTACATATCCGAATCTTACCCTGTCAATAAAGTTTCCTACTGCACCAGATACAAGTAATGTACATGTTATAAGAAGTGGCATATACTTTCTTGTTGCAGGAAGATTAATAATTACATAAGTTACTATAAGCATAACTATAACTGTAAACACAAGAAACAGATTAATCCTACCGCTTAGCATTCCCCCATGCTGCACCTGAATTTCTAAGATAAGAGAATACGAAAGCATCGCCTATTATCTTAAAATCCGGTTTTCCCAAAAAGCCTCGCTTCTGCAAGTGCTTTGGTAATCTGGTCTAATTCAGTCAGAACAACAATTCCTATAATATAAAATAACAAATTGAATATTTTCCTTTTTTATTATTCACTTTCAGCCTCCGTTATTAATCATTTATCTTATAACACCTTCAAGTGCTCTTCTCATCTGGTCATCAGTTATATCTCTGTCAATATAAGCATCTCCGACTGACTTAAGAAGAATGAACTTAACCTTTCCGGCATCCATCTTCTTGTCATTCTTGGATACAGCAATAACATCATCTATCTTAATTCCTGTTACATGGTCAGGGAATTCATATAATGCAAATGTATTAAGCGCATCATCTCTTTTCTTCGCCAGTAATTGTTCCAAGTTCCACACATATATTAAGTGCAGCTATCATTCCAAGAACAACACATTCCCCATGATAAAGCGAGAAATTCATCTCTTTCTCTATAGCATGTCCTAATGTATGTCCGAAATTAAGCAATGCTCTTTCTCCCTTTTCCCAGGATCATTCTCAACAACCTCTCTCTTGATGTTACAGCTCACATATATCATATGCTCAAGTGCATCTGTATCCAGCGCCTTTATGCTTTCTGCATTGTCCTTAAGCCAGTTGTAATATTCCTTGTCTTTAATAAGACCATGCTTAATAATCTCACCAAATCCAGAATTAAAAAGTCTCTTACTGAGTGACTTAAGCACTGACATATTCATATATACAAGCTTTGGCTGATGGAATGCTCCAACCATATTCTTATATGCCCTGAAATCAACGCCTGTCTTGCCGCCAATACTTGAGTCAACCTGCGCAAGAAGTGATGTAGGAACCTGTATGAATTTAATCCCTCTAAGATATGTTGCCGCAGAAAATCCGGTAAGGTCACCAACAACTCCTCCGCCAAGTGCTACAAGGCAGTCATTCCTGTCAAAATGATTCTCTATAAGATATTCATATACATCCTGTACAGTGTCAAGAGTCTTATTCTCTTCTCCTGCTGCAAATGTATACACATATACCGCATTTCCTGTTTTTTCAAGCTCATTCTTTACCTGTTCTGCATATAAGGACCTACATTGCTGTCTGTCACAATACATAACTTTCTCCCTGTTATTTCAAGCTTATTAAAGGCTTCTGAAAGTCCCCGAATCCACTTTCAATCACAATATCGTATGCTGGTTTACCTTCGCACTTTACATTAATACACTTCATAACATTCTCCCCCTTATCCTTATACTTAAACAGCCACCCATTATATGTGGGTGGCTGTGAAGATCAATTAAAAATCTGTTTTCATTCTTGTTAAATGATGAAAGATCGATTCCTCCTGTTACTATCTCAGGAATATCACCCGAAATATCTACATTAGGGTGGAGTCACCATAAAAAATATAATTAGTTATCTTCTGAAGGTTACCCCTTATTGCATATGTAGAACCAGCAGAATAATCTATTATTCTCTGTGCTATCTCAACATGGATTCCTTCAAGGTTAAGCACAACTGCCTTACCTGTAAGAAGTGTATCAGTTATCTCCTTAGCATCTTCCATAGATTCTGGTCTTATTACAACCACTTCAAGTCCTCTTGGAGACTGTGTCTTCATAGGAACAACCTTAGACTTGGAAGCAAATCTTGGCTTCTCTGCTGTATATGAAACATCTTCGTCTGCTACTGTATCTTTCTTGGTATTCCTTCCAAAAAGATTCTTTCTTTCTGATGGTTTCTCATCATCGTAGTCATCACCGAAATCATCATCGTAATCTTCGTAATCGTCATCAAAATCATCATCGTCATGCATCTTAAACATATTAGTTAAACCGTCTAACATTCCCATTATAAACACTCTCCCTATATCTAATAATCTGACTTTCTTTAGTATCCCCAAAACATATTAATGTGAATAGTCCCCATGGCTCCAAATATCGCTGTTCCAACCCTTACATGAGTTGCCCTTCTTCTACAGCAACAGTATAATCGTTAGTCATCCCCATGGACAAAACATTCATGTATACATTATCTATGTTTTTGTTATTGATGTCAACCAGTAATTGCTTTAATTCTCTAAAATACTTCCTGTTATCTTCAGGATTTTCAACAAATGGTGCACTTTTTCATGAATCCTCTTATCTTAATTCCCGGAAGCACTCCTATTTTCTTCACAAATTCTTCCGCTTCTTCACATGTTACACCGAACTTGTTCTCTTCTCCTGCAACATTAACTTCAATAAGAATATCCTGTATAAAGGCCTTTCTTTACTGCTTCATCACTTATTGCAACGGCAAGTCTTTCTGAATCAACTGAATGAATCAATGCAGCTCGTCCTACAACATATTTTTACCTTGTTTCTCTGCAGATGTCCTATCATATGCCATGTTATATCCTTAGGAAGTGTATCTGCCTTGTCCACCATCTCCTGAACATAATTCTCTCCAAACTGTCTTATTCCACAGTCATATACTTCCATAAGCATATCCTTGGGCTTGCTATTGCTTACTGCAACCAGAACCACCTATTCTGGATTTCTTCCCTGATTTCTCACATGCTTTTCTTAATATGCTCTTCTACTTCAATAAGATTATCCTTTAACATAATGCCTCCTGAATGTCATTAATCTGATATACCAAAGCTTTTAATATATCATCTCATTCTCTGAATACTTGTCTGCATCCAGAATTATTCTGTCATATATTGACACACCATGACTAAGTGACTGTTTTAATATGTAGTATTCATTATTGCCATCTATTACTTCTACAAGCTTAAATACTGTATATCCTGTATTAACACAATACACACCTCTAAGCTTTTTCAACCGGTCCTACAACGAACCTGTCACTTGAATCCATCCTGATTATTCCAGTGCCGGCTGCCAGTTCTGTCTTCTTAATATACACAGCCTCATCATTTGACTTATATATATATCAACAGCCTTAAATACCTGATTCAGCTTACCATCTGAATCGCTCTGTTGTTCTACAAGGAATCCATAATCACCCTTTTTCACCATTAGTTATGAGGTATTCTTTTTAGGTATCTTATAGAATTCGTTCTCAGTTACCGCTGATACCGGAACCTTGATTCCTGACTTTCCTGACACAATTATCTCAATATCAAGGAATCTCTCTGTAGCATATCTTTATCATATATTTTGATAATGTTATCTCACCATATGAGTTCTTACCATCATTAACTATCTTTGAATGGAAATGTGCCTGTAATATTATCCTTTTGGTAAACTTAATTGATAATGTATCCTTAGATGAAAGAGAATACTTATTCTATATCTGACTGTGTAATCGGAAACATAAGTGTCCAGTTCTCACTTGTAATAAGTTTATAATGCAAGGGATCTGAGGCTGTAATAAGCTTTTCTGACTTAAGACTCTGCTTATCATATGATTTTTCTTAAAGTCAACACTGCCAATTGTTTCCTCGGTAACTCCTTCATAACCATCAACCGAATAAACAACTATACCCGGTTTATCTGACTTCACAGTCTTAAAAAGGTCCTGACTTCCTGTGCTTGCTACAATTGAATCAAGATTGGCCATAATATTCTCATTAATAGACTGTAGTACAGTTGCATTTTCAAGATCTGACTTGAGGTCATAAACTTTGCACTGAATCCACTGTCTGCATACTCAGTCTTGTAATTAGTAAGTGTATTCTTAATGACTGTAAGATTCTCATCTGAAAAGTGCATTACCATCTCTGATGTTACTGTGCAAGTATATCTGAAACTCTTCCTGTCTCATCAACCGTATACACTGTATCACCAGTCATAACTCTTGTTCCCTCTCGCTGATAATAGTTAATATCACCAGAATATGAAGAATTATAGACTTCTTCCTGTCTTAAGGCAACCGCTGTAAATGAAGCATTATTCATTAGTGAACCCACTTCAACTTCATATGTCTGTACCTTTGCTTTTGAAACATATATAACTATAAAGCACACAATATATACCAGCACTATTCCAAATATAATTGCTGCTGCTTTTCGGCTTTCTTCTGTATCTGACTACTTTCTTTCCCCGCCATGATAAACCTCATTATTTCCGCACTTTATCTGTGCTGATTAACAAACACTGTAATTGTAGCATTTTAGACAGTCTGATACAAGGTTTAAAGTCGTCAAGTTTCCACTTTTTCTCAACAAAATCCATATTTTTCCAGTATGATTTATCTTTACATTTTCCATACTAATTTCAAAACCAAATCCGCAATTTTTAAGGGAGGCATTTTATGAATTCTAAACCTATAGACTACATTGCTCTTTACAATTGCCATTGTAGGAACGCTTAACTGGGGACTTATCGGTTTCCTCAACTTTAATCTTGTGCATTTTATATTCAGATCAGTTATGGTTGACCGTATAATCTACGCACTTGTAGGTCTTTTCTGGCTTATATCTTTTTAAAGTACTTACGGAAGAATCAAGGCACTTGGCGAAGATATGTAGCAAAACAGGCTGCCAGTTATGATATGCCCCCTGTCAAGTAGACAGGTTAAATATCTAAAATGAAGTGTTGCTAAACGACCGTATAAAGTGTACGGTCGTTTTTCTATGCACACCATTTCTCTTTATATTTTTCAATTCGTTTATTTTTAGGAATAAGATACTGTTGTGGTGTTGCTGTAGATAATGCTTCAGCTCTTACCTCTAGTGGCGTTTTGCAATGATACCTGTCTTGTGGTCGTTTTTCACTGTAGAATCTAATATAATCTTTTATTGCAAATCTTAATGAAGATTCATTTGTTATATCGTACATCTGATACATTTCTGATTTTATGATACCCCAGAATCCTTCAGTAGGTCCATTATCTATACAATGTCCAACTCTGGACATAGATTGTTCTATCTTATGTTCCTTAAGTTTCATTTGAAATACCTTACTTGTATACTGAAAACCTCTATCACTATGAAATAATGGTTTAGCTTCAGGATTTGCGGCAATAGCTTTATCAAAGGTTTTAAATACGAGCTCATTATTATTTCTCGTGCTGATAACATACGCAACAGGGTATCTATCATATAAGTCAAGAATGGCACTTAAATAAAGTTTCTTTTTCTCACCTGAATCTTAAACTCTGTTACATCAGTTGTCCATTTCTCATTTGGTGCAGTTGCATAAAAGTCTCTGCCTAATCTATTTTCAGCTACTGCTTCCGGTGTCGAAGAAGTATATTTTTTCTGCTTTCGTCTAATGACTGAATGAATACCCAACTTCTTCATAATTCGATGTACTCTCTTCGGTTTATAATCAGTATGGTTAAAGTGATTAATCCAAGAGGTCATTCTTCTATAACCCAGAATGTGATTAAAGCGCTCTCATCGTACTCCTTTATAAGTTCTGCCAACTTCATATTTTCTGCTTCCTGTTCAGGTATCTCACGATTCAACCACTTATAATAGGCAGCTCTTGATATTTCGAGCTGTTTACACATCGAATTAATACTCCAGTTCTTTGTTTCATAGAAAAACTTTATTGCTATAAATTCCGAATTATAGCGAAGTTTTCCGAGCCTCACATCCTTTCGAATTCCTGTACTTTTTTAACAGTTCCGTTAACATATCCTTTTCTTTGAGTTGCTTCTTTAAACGTACATTTTCCCGACGAAGACGTTCCAATTCGTCTACCTCTTCATCCGTTTTATGACATCCACGCTTATCTGTTAATCCTTCTTCACCTAGTGCATCATACTTTTTACCCAAGAATAGACTTGATTGTATGAGACATCATAAGCACTTGCAGTTTCTTTATAATTACGATTATGTCCGATACAATACTTTTTACGATTTCTTTGCGTTCTTCAATGCTTGTTTTTTTCCTTGCTTCTGCCATATAGACCTCCGGTTTTGGACAATAGTCCCTAAGTTCTCTATTGGCATTATACACTGAAATCCATTTTCGTAGTTGGGTTGTAGAAGAAATATCATATTTTACAATCAGTTCCTCTAGTGAACCATAACCACTTATATATTCTTCCACTACTTGAATTTTAAATTCTTTTGTATAACTTTTGTTATATGACTTTTCCTGAAAAGCAGATACTCCGTACTTCTCATATTTTTTTTAACCACTCACGGATAGTTTTTCTTTCTGGTAGTTCCGAGAGCTATACATATTTCTTCTAAACTACGAGTTCCATTGTGATAGTCTTCACATGCTTGTACTCGCTGTTCTATAGAATACTTAGATTTTCTGGACATAAAAATACCCCTTAAATAGATTTTGGTTATTTACCATGTCTACTTAAGAGGTATCATATCATTAACCGGCAGCCTGTTTTTATTTTTTATTATTGTCTTGCTTTCATTATTCTGTCAAGAAGTCAACAACCTCTTCCCTTACTCATCATAGGAAGCTCCTCGACTGCGTGTCTTTAGTAATAACAGTAACCACATTGGTATCTGTTCCAAATCCGGCTCCCACCACTTTGACATTATTTAGCCACTATCATATCAAGATTCTTCTTTGTAAGCTTCACCTTGGAATTGTCAAGCATATGCTCTGTTTCCATTGAGAATCCGCACAGAAACAATCCATCTCTTTTTATTGCTTCCAAGTGTTGCCTATTATGTTCTTTAGTCCGCTCAAGAGGAAATTGACATATCACCATTTTTTCTTAATCTTTTCTTCACTTACATCAGACGGTCTGTAATCTGCAACTGCTGCTGCCTTGATTATTATATCTGCGTCTTTTAGCACTCTTAATTACTGCATTATACATATCCTCTGCTGAAACAATATCCACCATCTTAACAAATGGCACCGGCTCAAGGCTTACTTTTTCCTGATATAAGTGTTACATCCGCTCCACGAAAAAGCATTGCCATCTTAGCAATTGCATATCCCATTTTCCAGTGGAATTATTAGATAAGAATCTTACAGGGTCTAACTTCTCTCTTGTAGGTCCTAGTAACTGTAAGCTTAATTCCGGCCATATCTTTATCTTTAGCTATTGTCCTTAAGATGTAATTAAGAAGAACCTGCTCCGATGGCATCTTTCCCGCACCTGTATCTCCACATGCAAGATAACCGCTGTCAGGCTGGATAATTTCATATCCATAATGCTCTAATTTCTTAAGATTATCCTGTACTATAGGATTAGTGAACATATTAGTGTTCATCGCAGGTGATATAAGCTTTGGACATTTGCATGCCATAATTGTTGTAGTCAGCATATCGTCGTTCTGCTATCCCATTTGCAATCTTTTCCTATTACATCTGCCGAAGCAGGTGCTACAAAGAATATATCAGCCAGCTTTTGCAAGGCTGACATGCTCAACATTAAACTGGAAGTTTCTGTCAAATGTATCAACTAAGCACTTTGTTTCCTGTAAGTGTCTCAAAATGTTATCGGATTAATAAAATTGCATGCATTCTCAGTCATTATAACATGCACATTGGCATGCTTCTTTACAAGCATACTTGCAAGATTAGCAATCTTATATGCTGCTATACTGCCTGTTACTCCAAGAACAACTGTCTTTCCCTTAAGCATATTATCTCCTCCCGCCTATTCAGCCACTTTCTAGACATTTTTTATCATAAATGTATTTCAAACCTCTTATAAGAAGTGCAGGGTCTGTCTCAATTCTGTTTCTGCAGAATGGAATTATAACCTTACTAAGCCCCCTGTTGCCACAAGCTTTGCAGCAGGCTTTCCGTTCTTTCCAAACCCGCAGCAATCTATTATTCTGTCTATAATTCCGTCTATACTTCCTGCATGTCCGTATATAAGACCGCTCTTCATACAGTCAACCGTATTCTTTCCAACCGGTCCTTTTGGTGCATCAAAGCTGATTCTTGGAAGCTGCGCAGTTCTTGATGAAAGTGAATTCATTGAAACACCTGCTCCCGGAAGAATTGCACCACCTATATAATTACCATTCTCATCAACTGCGCTTATAGTAGTTGCAGTGCCTATATCAACTATAATAACCGGTGCGCCATAATCATGTGTCGCTGCAACTGCATCAACTATTAAGTCACTTCCCACCTGCTTCGGCTGATCCATAAGAATGTTAAGCCCCGTCTTTACCCAGGTCCTACAACAAGAGGCTCTATATCTACAACCTTTTCAACGGCAGCTTTAATAACATTAACAAGCTGTGGAACAACTGACGATATAATTGCGCCATTGATATCCTCTGATTTTTTATATTATAGATTTCAAGAACATTCTTAAAGCTGATAGCATACTCCAGCTCTGTCTTTTGAAAGGTCTGTACTCAGCCTTTCCCTCAAATATTACTTTATCATCATCAACACAGCCAATAACTATATTAGTATTGCCCATATCTATAGCTAATATTGTTGTTCCTTTAGTATTCTTTTCTTGACATTAATTATACCTCGCTAATATAGTAACCCCGTCACAGATAAGCTTATCAGCCATACATTCATATATATCATTAACAGGATTATCCTTAAACTCATCAGCGGCTATTGCCACTCTTATATAGTTCTTTGTATATCCTGTATAATATGACCCTACCATCTATTTCTGTCAATTCTTCTATAAGAACTTCGAGCCTTTTTTCCGATATACATCTTTTTCTGTATTCAAGTGACTGTGCCTTCTCTAACGCAAGCAGAACTGCACTTCTTTCTGACTTAACAGTGTCTGCTACCTGCTCCTTCATCTTGTCAGCAACAGTTCCCTTTCTTCTTGAATATTTGAATATATGCATTTCGTAAAAATGTACTTTCTCAAAGGAACTTGCGTGTCTCAAAAATCTTCCTCTGTCCCGGAAATCCCACGATTACATCAGTAGTTATTGCCGGATTATCAAACACTTCTCTTAACTTTACGCAGCCCTCATAATACTCTTCTGTATTATATTTTCTGTTCATTGCCTTTAATGTCTTGTCGCATCCACTCTGTAATGATAAGTGAAAATGTGGACATATCTTTTCTAAGCCGGCAATCCCTTTTTGCAAATTCATCTGTAATTATTCTTGGTTCAAGCGAACCTAAACGTATTCTTTTAATTCCTTCAATCTCATGGATTGCCTCTATAAGTTCTATAAGACTTATATTCTCAAAGGTCTGTTCCATAAGATGATATATGAATTCCTGTAAGAACAACCTCCTTAACACCTGTAGCTGCAAGCGTCTTAACCTCATTTACTATATCTTCAGGCTTACGGCTTCTTGCCCTGCCTCTTACGTATGGTATTATGCAGTAAAGAACAGAACTGGTTGCATCCGTCCTGAATCTTGATATACGCTCTTGTGTGTTCCCCCTGTCTGGTTAATCTTAAGCGATTCATACTCCTGATACTTGTCATTAATATCAACAAGATAGCTTGTTT
>VOFJ01001608.1_pt1 | contig 25419 bp, 41 predicted proteins | sample 5384081 | NCBI WGS metagenome assembly VOFJ01 (sample SAMN12384729, study PRJNA508395) | human gut metagenome | isolation source: healthy gut I | host: Homo sapiens | reverse complement strand
CTCAAATTGTACTTCGTTCGGTTGCATTACTAAGTATTGCGCAAATTAATAATTTCAAAAAAGTAATACTTAAAAATTTAGCTAAAATAAAAGTATTACTTAAATCTATTTTTTTTATCAGATAAGTAATACTAATATAGTTAAATTTATTAAATTTTAAATCAATAAAAATAAAATATTGAAACAGAACTTTTAAAATTTTTATTTTTTTATTAAAAAAAGAATAGAAATATAGTGATTTAATCAAATAAGCTGATTATGTTTCAATAGGAGGTAATATATGAATTTAGGTAATAAAAAATTTTTTCACCCTATAATACCATTTATAATAATATTAGCAATAATTATATCATTAAGTCCAACGACAATTTCTGCACAGGAAAACACAACAAACTCTGAAATTCAAAATATAACTGAAACAACTGCTGATAGCATAGAAATCAACTTGGAAAAGAAAACAGTATCTGTGAAAATGATTCTCATGAATGCAGCTTCCCACCGTATAAAATATCTTATAGTAATGTAATTAAAGAAAATAACCTTCCTAAAAAGGCATTACTAATAAGCGATAATCCTGGGACAAACATATTAAATGATGCTGCCTGCGATATCCCTAAACACATACAAAGATGTAAATATACAGGTTAGAAGCTGTAATCAAATTTGCAAAATGAATGAAAATGGAGTTATACACTCTTGTGGAAACTAGCGATATTGTTATTATTAACTGGTTAACTTCTGATGCTGATTCAGTATTTACTAATTTACTACTAAAATATCCAAATCTATCAAATAAAAAATTGTTTTTTTATTTTTAGAAACATCCAGTAGCTCTCAAGCAAAATTTACACTTGGTTAGAAATTCAACAATAAATCATAAAAAATATTTTCAGATAAAAGCATATATACTGAAGAAATTTTTTTTTAAAACAATTACTTTTCAATGACTAAAAAGGGCAAAAATTACAATGTATATTACGAATATATTACAAATGGGGATGGAAAATTAGTCAATGAAGAATTTAACAAAGCAGTGTTATATAAAAATTACAATAACAAAGAAAATCAAATAAATGAAATATTGTGGGCTTTAAATATTACCGGATATGAATGCAAAAATATTCCGATCCGCGTTTTAGTAAAACCTATGAATACGGAATATTTAGAGAACAGTACATGACACTTGAAGAATATAAAAAGAAATATTTTGATTCCTCAAGACCATATACTGTGGGTTTACTTGAAAGTAATATGTATGTAAGTAACGGTCAATTACAGCCATACTATGCACTAATCAAATCATTAGAAGCTAAAGGATGCAATGTTATTCCTGTTGTAGCGGCTGGCGGGTCTGAAAACCAGTTAAAAAGTAATGGTAAAATACTTTACCAATGCTCCAAGTTATGAAGCCTATTTAAAATAATCCGTTGAAATATACAAATAATGTCAATGCAATAATTTCAATGCCTGCATATGGTATTGGAGGAAATTTATTTGATAATACAACCAAGTACTTTTGAAACTGCAGGAGTTCCAGTATTTCGTGCGGTTCATTCTGATTATGTCAGTAATGAAGAATGGGAATTAAGTGCTACAGGGCTTCCTGGGAATCGTAGTGATAAATGGTGGCATGTAGCAATTGGTGAAGCACAGGGCATTATTGAAGCAACATTTGTTGGAGGAGTTACTCATGAAATTTCTTCAAAAACCGGAGCTCAGTTAAGTGGTTTTAAAGCTCATGAAAAAAAAAATATTGATTTGTTTACTAAAAGAATTGTTTTCCTGGATAAATTTACAATATACAGTTAACAGTGACAAAAAGATTTCTTTAGTTTACTTCAACTATCCTCCAGGAAAAACAAAATATCGGATCAAGTTATTTAGATTCAATTACAAGTGTTTATAATCTATTATATGAACCTTAAATCACAGGGATATAATGTGGGAAAACTCCCAACAACTGTTAAGGAACTTGAAGACATGATGATTAAAAGCGGTATTAATGTAGCAACCTGGGCTCCTGGAGAATTGGAAAAATTATCCAATCAGCCAAATATCGTATTATTGCCAGTTGCAGAATATGAAAACTGGTTTAATAGTTTGGAACCAATTTCTAAAGTCCAAGTTATTGAAGGTCCTGTTGCATATATTGGTCAGTTAGCTAGAAATGCAATAGCTATTAATTATACCTCACCAATGAAAGATATAATTAATGACTGGTATAATGGCGTTAAATCATTATTACCTGAAAATTATACTGAAAGTGGAGTCCTGCTTTTAAATAAAATCGTTGCGGCTTTAAACAAATACTTACAAACAGGAAAAAGATGGTGATTATCAGGAATATTTATCTCTTAAATCCCAATGGAAAGCATTGAATATTCCTGGATTAAACGGATGGGGAGAAGCTCCTGGAAACATTATGACAGTTACAAAAAATGGAGTAGAATACTTTGTAATTCAGGTTTAAAATTCGGTAACATATTCATAGCTCCAGAACCTCAAAGAGGATGGGAAGCTAAATCAGATTTACTATATCATAGTTCTGCAGTAGCACCTACACACCAGTATCTGGCTGCATATTATTATATGCAAAAAAGAATATTCCTCAGCTATGGTTTTATTGGAAGACATGCAACACATGAATGGTTACCCTGGAAAAAGAAGTTTTTACTGTCAACAACTGATTATCAATTGTAGTTGGTGACGTTCCACAGATATATTTCTATATTTCTGACGGATTAGGAGGGAAAGGATTAGAAGCAAAAAGAAGAGGATTTGCAAAGTTATGATTACTCATTTAACCTCACCTTTTTAGCTTATACCATCTTAACTTTGCAATAGCTAATTTAATAAAATAAATATGAAAATACTACCGAATAAAACTCAAAAGATACAATAGCTTTCAGCATTAAGTTATTAATTGAAAGAAATAATTATATTCAATCTATGGGATTAACTCAGGAGGAATTTGAAAAATTAAATTTAAATGAAGTAGTTAAATCTGCAGATAAATTTTTTTATTTGAAGTTCAAAATACCCTTTACCCATTAGGTTTGCATGCTATTGGTCAAAATTGACAGTAACTGACATTAGTCGTAGCGTAGTTGCTGCACTGTCCCAGGAGTTTACATATGATGGAATAAATAACCACCACAATATTTGATGAAGTTGCAAAAAATACCTCTTTTCTAAAAAGTATTCTGAATTAAATGCCCTAGAAAGAGATAAAGTATTAAACACAAGTGAACAAATAGTAGCTGCATTAATATTCTCAAACAGTACTACAGTAGCTAATGTTTTAGGCTCAGACAGCCCTAGTTTAATTGCTGCAATGAATTATGGAAGATATTACATTTCTTTAATTTATGCTTCCATAAACAATGAATTAACATCATTTATTAATGGATTAAATGGTAAATATATCCCTGTTGTTTCTGATGGAGATGTAATTAATATTAATTCACTGCCGACTGGTGGAAATTTCTTCCATGATCAATCACAGGAACTGCCAACAGAAGAAGCATATAACTATGCCAAAATACTGACATTGCTTACACTGTCATCTCTTAATGAAAAAACACAAAAAATTGCAATGAATTTGGTGTGTTGAAACAGCAAGAGATAACGGTGCCTTAATTTTCAGTAGTATTATATCTGTTAGGTATGCAACCTGTTTATACTTCTTCTCCGAAGTGCCGGAGGTAAAACTGAAAGATAATTTGACAGATGTCGGTACCAAAACCAAAATAATGCCAAAAATTTTGTCGGATTAAAAGATTTGCTCAGAACCTGAAGGATGGGCTAAAAAAAAGAATAGATGTTGTTGTCATTAAAGCGGTAACTTTAGAGATTTTATACAGCACCCAGGTTTCATTATTAGACAATGCATTTAGAGTAGCTTTAGCTAGATCATATTTAACTATCATTAATAATAAACATTGATGGAAAGTAAATATGGAAAAGACATGAAAGAACACTGCTGGATAAAGTAATGGAAGGCATCGGATATTATGGAGTCGGATCTGAATCTTTTGATGAAAAATTATGTAGCTCGTCATTGGGTTAATGATTTTATATACTACAAAAATTTGGGCTATAATAATACATATGCCGGAGAAGTAGCTATTACCCGCGTATTTGCACCGCCAAATGGAGATTATGGAGCAGGTATTGCCAAATCCGTTTCATTAAGTTGGACATGGAATAATACTAATGATTTAGCTAAATTTTACTTAGGCAGAATGGGAAATATGTACTCTAAAAATTACTGGGGCGAAACAAATCCTGTATTTGCAAAGAGTTCTCAATAATACTGATGACATTGCCATTGTCAGCCGTAATACAAATGTTTACGGCATTGCAGATAATGATGATTTCTTTGATTACTGGGGCGGTCTTTCAATGGCAGTTTCATATATTAATGGAAAAACTCCTAATATGAATGTGTTAATGTATGGTAATAAAGACAAACCGTATATCAGTTCCATTGAAACTGTATTGTCTAAAGAAACAGCAACCCGATACTTCAACCAAATTGGATACTTGAATGATGAATGAAGGATACAGCGGGAGCACGTTTATATATCCAATAAATTCCTGAATAATTTATTTGGATGGGCTGTAACAAGACCGAATGCAGTAAACAACTGGATGTGGGATGAATCATATAATGTTTACATCAAAGACAAATACAATTTAGGAGTAACTGACTGGTTACAAAGCGGAAACAATAATTATGCATTTATTTCATCTGCAGGAACCCTTTTAACTGCTGCATATAACGGCTACTGGCAAACAGATAAAGGAACACTGGAAAATTTAGCAACAATGTGGGCAAATTCCATAATTGTAAACGGTGTTGCATGCTGTGATTGTAGCTGTGGTAATATAGCTATGTTAAAATGGGCTACACAATACATTAATCTGATTTACTGGCTAAATTTAATGACCAACTTTATCAGGCTACTCAAAATAACATTTTTTGCCAATTCATTTGTTCCAACAAATTCAAATAATCAAAATTCAAATGACGAAAGTCAAAGTTCATCAAAAAAAGCTACAAGTACAACACAATCCAGTATTATAAGCTATGGCGGATCCAACTCTCAAATATCTTCAAGTATTGGTATGGACAGTTCCCAAAAATCCGTCCTCTTCAAGCAGTGAAGTTTCAGCTTCTGAACAGGAATCCGAAAATCTTACGAAGTATCTAAAGATACATCTTCCAGTTCATCTACAAAAGGAGATATGCCTATATCACTGATTATTTGCGTTGTTGTAATGGTGCTAATATTTGGTTATGGTTATTATAAACGAAAAATGAAGAGTAAAACACTAAATTAATAATTTTCTTTTTTCTTTTTTTTTTATTATTCTTTAATTTCTTTAAAAACCTGAATTTTTACTTATTAATAAATATTAACTTTAATAAAATACTGTTTTTTTATTGTAAAAACATCTAAACATTTAAAGCTAATAAGAAACATATATTATTATTATTAAAATAAAATGAGGCCAATTTATGTTTTGGAATGAGAAAATCGAATGTATGCCAAAGGGAAGAACTTGAAGAACTACAATTGAAAAAGCTTCAAAAAAACAGTGAAACGAGCTTTTGACAAAAATTCCATATTACAATAAAAAATATACAGCATGTAGAAGTTTTCCCTGAATATATTGAAACTTTAAAAGATATAGAAAATTACCGTTCATCACAAAAGATGATTTAAGAGAAAGCTATCCTTATGGTCTTTTGCAGTTGATATGAAAGACATAAAAAGAAAATACATTCCTCTTCAGGAACTACCGGAAAACCTGTAGTATCAGGATATACCAAAAAAGACTTGGATACCTGGGCAGAAAACAACTGCAAGAGGTTTGGGAATGATGGGCATCGGTGAAAATGACATTATTCAAAATACTCACGGATACGGATTATTTACTGGCGGATTTGGTGTTCATTACGGATCACATAAAGTTGGAGCAACAATAGTGCCTATATCAACAGGACAGACCAGAAGACAAATCGAAATAATGAAAGACTTTGAGTAACCTGTTTGATTGCAACACCATCTTACGGAATTCATTTGGCTGAAGTAGCTGAAGATGACGGAATCAATCCCAAAGATATGAATCTTAAAGCTATCGGATTTGGAGCTGAAATGTGGAGTGAAGAAATCAGACAAAAACTAGAAAAATCTCTTTGGAGCACCTGCATACAACATTTACGGATTAACTGAACTTATGGGACCAGGTGTAGGAATGGAATGCAGTGCTCAAAAAAGGATTGCATATAGCTGAAGATATTTACTATCCCGAAATAATTGATTCAGCAACCGGCAAAAACCTTAGGAGAAAATCAGAAAGGAGAACTTGTATTAACAAACCTTGAAAAAGAGAAGGAATGCCGATAATCAGATTTAGAACAAAAGACTTAACTTCACTTAACTACGAACCATGTGGAATGTGGAAGAACCAGTGCAAGAATGAGCAGAATAACCGGCAGAGCAGATGATATGATTAAAGTAAAAGGAGTAGCTATATTCCCATCTCAAATAAAAAGCATTACTTAAAGTATAGGTGATGTAGAGCCTCATTATTTAATTATAGTTACAAGACCTGGAACTTTTAGACCAAATAGAAGTAAAAGTGGAAGCTTCTAAAAACCTTTTCTTTGATGGAGTAAAGGAAATGGTTAATATTCAAAAACAAAATAGCCAAATCTATTGAAAATGAAACTGGAATAAAAGTAAAAAAGTAACATTAGTTGAACCAAAAGCCTTCCAAGATATGAAGGAAAAGCTAAAAGAGTTATAGATAAAAAGAAATTTACATTAAAAAGGGGATTAAAATGAACAGTATGAAAGTAAAACAATTATCAATATTCTTGCAAAACAAAAAAGGAAGCTTATATGATGCTCTTGAAACTTTATCTGAAAATGATATAAATATAAAACTCTTTCACTTGCAGATACTTCTGATTTTAAGGTATTTTTAAGAGTTGTAGTAGATAATCCTCAAAAGGAGAAAAAGTACTTGAAGAAAACTATCTGGTCAAACAACAACTGACATAGTAGCTATTGAAATGACAGATTCACCTGGTGGATTGTCATTTGTTTTAAAAAAACTATAAAAAGAAAATAACTTAGATTTAGAGTATTTATATGCATTTACTCATGATAAAAAGATAAAGCAATCTTACTTTTTTACAGATAATTTAGATGCATTAATAGATGCTTTAATTAAAAATGAAATAGTTATAGTACCTCCAAGAGGAAGTCTATAACTTATAAAAAAAAAAAAAATATTACCTTTTTAATTTTTCATTATCTGCTGGTGGAGTGTAAACACGGCTAGCAAGTTCACTGTCAAGTGTATACATCAAATCAACAGAATTTTTGTGCTCTTTTTTACTTTACCTACCAATTCCATTGCATTTTTCTTCCTCTTCAACTTGTTCTTCAACAAACCATTGCAGGAAATTATTGGTAGCATGATCTTTTTTCTGTAATAGAAATATCAACTAAATTATTAATAAGACCAGTTACAGTTTGTTCATGAGATAATACATGTGCAAATGCAGCTAATGGAGAGTCCCATTTAGTTTGAGGTCCTTCAATAGCTTCCAAAGTAACAGAAGCTCCTCTCCCCTAATTATATAGTCATAGATTTTCATTCCATGTTCCAGTTCTTCCTGAGCTTGTACTCTCATCAATTTGCAAAACCAGGCAAATCTTCATCTTCAAATAAGAAGCCATTGACAAATAGAGATATCCAGAATACAATTCTCTGCATTTTACTTGTTTATTTAATTCTAATTCCATATTATTAGAAAGCATATTATCACCTTTACTAAATAATTGGAAATACCTATTATATAAAATTTGAGATTATACGAATAAAAAATAAACAAAATATATATTAAATTAAAAAATTAAAAAATCACATAGTGTGTGGTAATATGGTTAAATGTAATAACTGCGGAACATCAATTGAAGAAAGCGACAATTTTTGTATGAATTGTAAAATAAAATTGAAAAAAAACAATGAAAATGACATACTTCCATTAGTAACCTTAATTAAATGTCCTAACTGTAAAAACAGATATTGAATGAATGGAAATACTGTCGTTTTTGTGGATATGACACAAATCAACCAAAAAGGAACATCATTAAAAAAAAATAGTTGATGATGTGGCTTATGATTCAAATGTTTTAAGATTTTGCACTTCCTGCGGTAAAAAAATATCATGATGATTCAAGTATCTGTCAAAATTGTGGAAATGAAATTCCAAAACCAAAAAGAGAATTATTTCGAGACTTATCTTATGAAAACTTCCAATTACTTTATATAAACCAGATTCTTATTCCATTATCCACACATTACAGTACAAACTTTAGAAAAATTCTTATAAAAGACCATTTTAACATTTCATATGATGAAAGAATCCCATATACTGTATTTACTAATTGAATATGCAATACGTAATCCTAATGAAAATATCATCCCATATTTTGAAAAAATATTAAATGAAACAAAAAAAAAGAAAATTTTAAAGATATTGAAAATGCTGCTTTAAATAAAATAAAACCTCAAATAGAAGAATTATTTTAATACAAAAGGATTAACCTTTAAAAAACAAAAAAACAGATTAGTGCTGCTGAATACCAAACTATTAAAACACCGATTACAACAGATAAACACGGAGGAGGTACAAAAGCACTGGCAACATTTGGTTTCGGACTTTTAGGATATGCAGCTTCTTCAGGTGTAAAAACTGAAGTAAAAACTGAGAAAATTAAAAACACAGGATGCGAAATACTGTTATACAACCATCAATATTTCAAAAAATATGGGGATATTGATATTGCCGTATCCAGAGAAAATAACACTAAATTTATTCTAAAATGGAAAAATATATCCCTATTTAGCGATGATAACTACTTTGTATTAGATTCAGGAGAAACCTTTAAATGTGAACTTTACAGTGATGAAATTAATGAAATAATCACCTCATCACTTCTTGACATTGCAGTTACCCATGATTCAGATTAATTCACAAATACCGTCAGAAATATTATTAAAAGTACAAAAATTTTTAAATGAACTAATAAACCGGGAAATTAACAGTTCTAAAATAAATGAATCTTCAAAATCAACTGTTAATCTTGAAAAACTAATTGAAATGTATGATAAAGGATTATTAACTGATGAAGAATTTATTGCTATGAAGAAAAAAATTAATTAAAAAAAGAGGGTTTATTTAACTGCATTAATTACAGTTCTTCCACCCATATAAGGAACTAAAACATCAGGAACTTTAACACTTCCATCTTCCTGCTGATAATTTTCAAGTAAACAGCAGATAGTCCTTTCAGTAGCTATTGCAGTACTGTTTAAAGTATGTAGAGTCTGTGCATCTCGAACCTGCTTTTTCCAAAAACGTGTTTTGGTTTTTTTCTTGCCTGATAATCCTTACAGTTAGTACATGAAACTAATTCTCTGTAAGCTTTGGAACCGGGGAACCATGCCTCAAGATCATATTTTGATAGCTGCATTATCATTAAGTGCTGAGGACACAATAGCTACTACCTGATAATGTAGGCCTAATTTCTGATATATTTCTTCAGTTACTTCAAGCAACTTTTTATGAGCATTTTTGGACTCTTCCGGAGTTGTGTAAATAAACTGTTCAATTTTTTTCAAACTGATTGAACTCTGAATATTCCTAAAGTATCTTTACCGTGAGATCCTGCTTCTTTTTCTAAAACAGGTTGAAAGACACAATACTGAATAGGCAAATCTTCAGGAGCAATGATTTCATCTCTGTGAAGTGCAGCTAAAGTCTGTTCTGCAGTAGCTATCAAATATAAATCTTCATCAGCTACTTTATATAAAAGTTTCTTCAAATTCACCTAATTCAGAAGTTTCTGCAGCTACTTCACCTTTAACGAAAAAAAGTCTGAAGAGGAATATAACCTTTAGATTCCAATTCATTTAGAAACAAATTGAATCAAAGCTAAATTAAGATGTAAAATATCCTGCTTTAAATAATAAAACCTTTGCACCAGCTATTTGAGCTGCTGTTTTCATGTCTGCACCGTCAATTTTTTTCAATTAAATCTACATGATTCAACGGTTCAAAATCAAATTCAGGAATTTCACCGTATTTCTTTACAATTTCATTATCATCTTCAGTATCGGAAATCGGCAATATCTTCATCAATAATATTTTCCTACTTTATATCTGTAATCATCACGTGATTTTTATATTCCTCAATTTTAGGCCCTAATTCTTTAATTTCATTAGATACTTCCTTAGATTGGGCAATGACTTCTTCTAAATTACCTTCTTCTTTAGCTTTTTAAATGATTTAGATAATCTGTTTTTTCAGAACGTAAAAGTTTAATCTTTTTTCCCCTTCTCTCCATAAAGTATCATATTCAATAACTTTTTCAGCAGTTTCTGTTCCTCTAAATCTTTTTTCTCAGAATCAAAAATTAATTCCGGATTTTCTCTGAATAATTTTATATCTAACAAATATGTGTCCCCCTAATTAGTTAATCATATTATAATTTATTTTTTTTTATTTTTTTATATTTAATGATTTTATAAAAAAAAAGCTTGAAAAGTTTTTAGACATATAAACTTGAAAAAAAATTTTAAAAAATCTTTTAAAAGTTTGTATTTAGAAATAAAAAGACATTTTAAAGTGATAATGTAAAAAATTTAAAAAGTTGAAAGAAGAGATTAATTAAAATCTCTTATAATTATTGTGTTTCCTGTTTGGAAGTCATTCCAGTAAGATGTAATAATGTATTTTCCACTCATTAATCTGATTCCTAAGCTTGCAATACCATCTTTATTAGTAACTTTTGTGATATAAGACACCATTTACATTAAATGATACATTTTTGATTAGCTAATGGTTTACCTTGACCATCTAAAGTTAAAGCAGTGAAATTGCTGCCATCTAAATATTTCATATCTAAATCTTTAGTTACTAAAGTCGAAATAACAGTTACATTATTACCTACATCCAAAGCATCATACATTGTTGTAATGGTATATTTCCTGGTCTTAAAGCTATTCCAAAGCTTGCAACACCATTTGAATCAGTTGTTTTGTGTAAAATACACCATTGATGTTAAATGTTACATTTTTACCTACTGCTAAGGATCCGTTTTTATCATAGATAGTTGCTTGGAACTTGGATGTATTCATATAATATTTAGTTATATCATTTTGTAATTAATGATTTTATTGTTATGTTAAATCCTTTTTGCTTCACCATTTACAGGGTTGTAAGCAGTTAAAATATAAGTTCCAGGTCTTAAATAATAGCCAAACTGGCTACACCATATTTATCCGTTGTTTTAGTGTAGAAAACACCATGGATGTTAAATTTAACAGTAGTGTTAACTAATACTTTTTCCTGTGCACTCAGTAAATTTAGCTGTAAAATCTTGTAGCGTTTTTTATACATTTTAACTAAATCATTTAGCTATGATACTTGGATTAATAGTTAACTGTAATATTTTTGGAGATTTTACTATAATTAGCAGATCCATTATAAGTTATGGTTGCTGGATATGTGTTGGAATCTAAATTAAGACCTATAGAAGCAGTACCATTTGCATCAGTTGTTTTAGCATAATTTACACCATTAATACTGAAATATATAGTAGCATTAACTATTGGTTTGCCTTGAAAATCTGTTAATTTGGCAACTAAACGACTTCCATCATGGTAAAACATTTCAACATCATCAACATCAAGATTTACATTTACATTTGGAATTACGGTTATGTTTCCTTTTTTTAGTCATGGAAATCATATTTAGCATCACCGGAGTAAGTGGTAGTGACATTATAATCTCCAGCACTTAAACCAAAAATATTTACATTTTTGCAGTTCCATTAATTACATTTGCAGTGTATTTTTTGCTGTCAATTTCAACAGTAACTGTTCCGGTTGCATCTTTTTTAGGTAAATCTACACCAATAGTGGAATTTACTCCTTCTTTAATTTCAGGAACAGAAATATCCATATTGTAATCAGATATTTTGGACACCATAAAGTTCGCTGTGCTTTGATTAGCATTATAATTATCATCCCCTGAATATTCAACTTTAACAGTGTAATTACCACTAGCTAAACCTTTAAAAATAGCAGAAGCTTTTTACCATCACTAATAGCAACAGTTTGAGTTTTATTACCAACAGTAAAAGTAAAATTACCCGTAGCCCCAGAGGTTACACTAGCATTAACAACTACATCTTCACCTATTTTAACATCATTAACATCAATAATAATTGTTGAATTTCTTTTTTTGTCTTTCAACTACTAAAATTTGCTCGTAAGCAACAACAGTAGTTTGAACCTTACCATCAGATGAAGTGAGGAAATATGCAGTATTATTTTCTTTAATAATACTAGTTACATCAACAATAAATGCATTACAACTCTCCTGACTACCCCCATCCCAAACATTGACATATTCAACACCATTGAAAGTTAAATTACCATCACCATTGTTACCAGAACCAGCAAAAAGCATACCATGTTGCATTAATAACACCATTTATATTTAAATTATTAAATGTAAACAATGAACTAAGTTTATCATCATAACCATATTGATTATAATATGGGTAGAAAATATCACAACAATCACTAAAGTAAACATCTTTAATACTTTTACTGCCTGTAATATTATATAAAACAGCTAAAGTACTAGGATAAAGAGCACAATTGACAGTTTTATTAATTACAAAACTATTGTTTCCATTACTATTGTAATAATCAGTTACATCAAATACTAAACTTCCATATCGATATGCACCATAACCACCTAAATTACCCTGATCAATTTCATGATTAATATACTTATTAGTTATATCATGTCCATTAAATGTTAAATTCCAGCCATTAGGGGAATAAACTTTGTATCCCAATTATAATTAAAGTAAAGAATTACTTTAACAACATTAGAATCCTCAGGAATCATAATATTCCAAGTTTCATTTCTAAATTTGGAAAATTGACTCATATACTGAGAAGTAGGTTGACTTGAAATAATCACATCACCGGAAATAGTATAATTACGATTAATAATATTGCCAGAGCCATTATAGGCATAAGTTTTATTTAAATAACCATTATAAGCCAAAATTTTAGTAATAGTCTTATTACTTAAATCAAACTCTTTATATTTTAATTTAACAATAAAATCAATCTTATTACTTGCTGCCTTAGGCCAAACAGTATTTTCATCAATAGGTCTAATAGTAGGATCAACTAAAGTAATCTTATTATTACCAGAAACTAAATTATCAATAGCATAACTAGCAATAAGTTTATTAGTCTCATTAGAATACAGCTCAACAATCACTCCGCCAAGATTAACATACTTTTATTATTAATGTTAATAGTAAAAATATTATCTACACCAGCATAAATACCAGAAGACCATTGAGTAGAAACAGAGCCAATAACAACATCAGGCAACACTACATTAAATGAAGAACTATTTAAAGCCGGACGATAATTATTATCACCAGAATAAACAACAGTAACATTATACACACCAATACCTAAATCTTTGAAAGTGGCACTAGCCATAGCATCTACAATAGTAACATTTTTAGACACCTCACCAACAGTAAAAGTAACATTACCAGTAGCACCAGAAGTTATATCAACCTTAACAACCACATCATTACCCACAATAACATCATTTACTGTAATATTAATTATTGGGTCTTGTTTTGTAGAAATATTAATTTTTTGAACTTCATTATTTGCAGTTATTGTAAATACACTGCCGCTTGTTGTTAAATCAAAGACAGTGCTAGCTATTCCATCTTTACTTTTAATTACTCTAGATTCAACACCATTATCCAAATGCAACATCAATATCCATTAATTTAACAGATGATTTAATGTAGGTTCCTTCACCATCAATACAATTATTAAAGTTTGATGTAATTTCAATATCATTATCTTTAATTTCATAAGTAGTATTCATAACTACCCAATTATCTAAAGTTAAAGTACCTGATTTAACCTGAACATTTTTTTGGAATTGCTACTTTAGCATTATTTCCCCACCAGTTATAATTAGCTATAATATTTCCATGACCAATATAAATGTCTTTACCATTTCCCAAATTAACATTATCTGCAAATATGCTTCCATTAATAAGACTGTTTCCCTGTTTAATATAAATACCAGTACCTGTTCCATATCTAGACATTACACTGTCCTGAGGAACAGCATTGTTGCAAACTTTAGAACCAGTCATATTTATACCACGGTCACTAGTTCCTATTGCTCCACCGAAAGGTGCTAAATTGCCATCAAAAATGGAATTTTTAACAGTAAAGAGATATTTGGATACAATATATTCATCACCATCACCCAAATAAATAGCTCCACCACCATAGTATGCAGTATTATTTAAAAAGATAGAATTATCAATATATAAATTACCTAAAGTAACTGAGATAGCTCCACCATAACCTGCTTCTCCTTTTCGTTTAACAATATTATCCATAAAAGTAGAATTTATAATACTTGCATTACCAAAGGATTTAATAGCACCTCCACGATATTGAGCATGATTATTTATAAAAGTACAATTAACTACACTAAGATTTTCATAAACACGTATAGCTCCACCATTATAGTCCGCAACACCATTAGATATTGTAGAATTAATTAAAGTAGCTCCATTTCTTGATAAGATAGTTCCACCATTAGACCCTGCCACATTGTTGTTAAATTCACAGTTATAAACATTCAAATGCCCTTCAGAGTTTATTGCACCACCTATAGTCTTTGAAAAGCCATCACCATACAATCCTGCCGCATTATTAAATATTAAATTATTGACGGTTAAAAGTATTTGATGAATTATTTGAATTAAAGAAATAACCTTTCTTGTTTGCATCTAAAACAACTTTAGCTCCATTATAACTACTAATAGTTAAATTATTTGTAACAGTCATATTAATATCTTCATAGGTACCTGCCAAAATATAAATAGTCACTAAATGATCAGCAGTATTTGCTAAATCAACAGCCTCCAAAATAGTTTTAAAAGGATTAAGTAAAGAACCGTTGCCTGATTCACTAATACTTCCATCAACATATAATTCTTTACCTTCAAATTTAGGTTCCACATAAGGAGTTATCTTTAAGTTCAATATTTGATTATCAACAATGGCAGTGATATTTTTAGCTTCAATACCATTAAACATAGAAATCATACCTGTTACTGTAGAATTAGGCATCATTTCAGTTGAATTAAAAAAAATACTTGTCTTTTTAACCAAAATACCTTCAATACTGTCAATATTACCTTCTTTATCAGTGAATTTATTTATATTAATTGAAACTCTTTGACCATTATCAGTATTATTAGATGCAATTAGCCAATAATTTAATGTAACATCACCTTTAAAATTATAGTTAACATTAGATACAGGAGCTAAATTGCTTCCCCACCAATTATAATCACAATTAGCTATACAATTATAGTCAATATATAAATCATTGGAATTACCTTTAGGATTGGTATTATTTACAAAACTACACCCCATAATATTTAATTTTGTCTCAGAAGTTCCATAAATTCCTCCACCATGCCCATAGCTGGCACTTCCCTGATTATAAGTTGCTTTATTATTTACAAAATTAGAGTTTGTAATACCTGCATTATTACTACCAAGTGCAGAACTCAGATAAATAGCTCCAGATTTACTTCCATTATTTCCTGTAAGATTACAGTTACTTATTAAAGCTTTTGAAAAACTACTTAAATAAATAGCTCCACCATTTCCAGTATTTCTTGTAATAGCCCTATTATTTTCAAAAACACAATTATCAATAGTGATTATTCTTCTACCAACAGAACCAATAGCTCCACCAGCAGTTTTACCAGTATTTCTTATAAATGTCGAATTAACAAAACTTCCAGTTCCTTTATTAGAAATATGAACCGCACCACCAATAGTGCCAGTATTATCTTTTTAAAAGTACAGCAAATAACATTTAAATTAGCATTATCGCTAACTTCAATAGCACCACCATTAGAGACAATTCCCACTTTGCCTTCACCATTTATGAAAGTTAAAGAATTTACAGTTAAAGAATTTCCTGTTTTAACAACAAAAATATTCCCTAATTTTTCACCATTGATTATAGGGGAGGTATTCTCTAGAGCACTTAATGTTAAGTTTTTAGAGATAACTTGATTTGCGAACTTATATTCACCATCATTAAAATATATTGTCCCATTATCCCCAATATTATCAATAGCAGCAGTCCAATTTGTAGGATTACTGCTAGATCCATCACCCATACCATCAACACTAACATATATTTCAGTTGAATTTACAGGGACCAGATTTTCAGTAGCATATCCTGCCCCTTCCATATTACCGTTTAAATTAGTATATCCACTATCTAATTTATCATTTAAATTATTAACCAGAGCATCATCATTAGAATTATATATTAATTCTTCTGCAGATACAGCAGTTAACGACATGAAAATTAAACAAACAGCTGCTAAAACAACTATTAATCCATTGTTAAAATTCATTTAATTTCCTCCAAATTTTAATAACATAACGAATTAATCCAAATTCATTAATGATAATCCTATTAATCACCAAACTATATAATTATTATGATTTTAATTAAAAAAAGTAATACTTCATTAATAATAAAATAAAAAAAGTATTAATATAAAAACAGCGCTCAACAAAACAATTAGTGAAAAGCTTAATATATATGAAAAAAATAAATTTTAAATGATTATTATGGAAAATTTGTCAAATGATATAAAAACAATAATAAATACTGCTTATCCCTACATTAAGGAATTCAATCCCGCGCAAAAAAGCAGTAATTGAATCAGGTTATTTAGAAGATAATTCCAACTATATTATTTCAATTCCAACTGCCAGTGGTAAAACAGTACTTGGAATTCTCCCTGCTCTAAAAACTATTCTAAATGGTGGAAAAAGCAGTTTATGCAGCTCCATTACTTTCAATTCAAAATGAAAAAGTAAAAAGAATTTAAAGCATTTGAAGAACATGGAATTAAAGTAGGCAAACACCCTCCAGTTCAGATTTATCAGTTATGGTTTTTGAATCATTTGATGCACTTACAAGATTTTCCTGGAATGTACTTCGTGAAGTAGATACCTTAATCATTGATGAATTCCATATGATTGGAGAATACTCAAGAGGACCAACATTAGAATCAGCTATTACAAGAGCTAAAATTATTAATCCTAGCTTAAGAATAATTGCCCTTTCAGCTACTTTAAAAAATATTGATGAAATTGAACAGTGGCTTGACGGAAAAACTGTAGAACACGATTACAGACCAGTGCCTTTAAATAAAGAAGTTTTAGATGCTGAAATGTTCAATACAAAAATAAAAACGATGTTATTGTAAAATTGTTGAAAAAGCTATTGAAGACAATTCACAGGCATTAAGCTTTGTGTCAACAAGAAGATTTACAGAAAGCTTAGCTACGTATGTTGCTAAAAAATAGATAAAAAACAACAAATGAACAAAAACAGAAATTTAAACAGGTAGCTGATAAATTACTTGAAGTTCCAAAAAAAAAGGATCACTTCCAACTACAACCTGTCTTAAACTGGCTGAAGCTGCTGAAAAAGGTGTTGTGTTCCACCATGCGGGACTTTTCAATGAACAGAAAGAAATAATTGAAGATGAATTCAGAAACGGAAATATACTGATGATTACTGCAACTCCAAGTTTGATGTATGGTGTTAATTTGCCTTCAAAATATGTAGTAATTAGAGACCACACCAGATGGACAAGCAAATGGTCCTGCATCAATTCCTGTTTTTGATTATGAACAGATGTCCGGAAGAGCTGGAAGGCCGCAATATGATGATGTAGGTTACTCTTATTTAGTAGCTAAAACAATGGATGAAGCATTTGACCTGGAAGCCCGTTACATTGACGGTGAAATTGAATTAACAAATTCAAAATTAATAGATAACAAAGATGCTATCTACAAGCAGATTATAGCACAAATCGCATCTTCACTTTCTAAAAACCTTGATGATTTAAATGATTTCTTTGGAAAAACATTATACGGATTCCAAATGAAAAACAATCCCGCCATGTCCATGTTTGCTCAGGACAGTTTAAACTGGGAGCTTGAAAGTGCTCTTGAATTCCTGCTTCAAAATGGAATAATAAGGGCTACACCCGAAGGCCTTAAAACAACAGACTTTGGTAATTTAATAGCTAAATCAAATTATGCAGTTGAAACAGCCGTTAAAATTAAAGAATATGTTTCAACTATGGAAAAATTAAACCCCTGCAGAAATGATTTATGCATTGGCTGAAACTCCCCTGATTTACCGTTGATTTCATTTAAAGGAAAGAAAAAAGTAAAGACCCCGTTCGTGACAAACTGTCTGAATGTGGTCTTTTTGCAGTTGATATTGGAAACTCTGAAGCTACTGCCGTTTCTTTAATTGAATGGATTGATGAGAGAAAACGAGTATGAAATTGAAAATGCATACAATGTTTATTCAGCATCCACTAGAAGATCAGCTTATGAAGCTTCCCCTGTTTGGTTAAATTTGCCAAAAACACACTTGAAGTTCTTGGCAATTATTCCAACCTGAAAGACATGGATTATTTATCTGCCAGATTATATTACGGAGTAAAAGAAGATATAATCCCACTTGTTGTAGGAGTTAAAAGACTTGGAAGAAAACGAGCAAGACTTCTTATGAAAACATTCGGAGATAATTTAAAATGAAGCAAGTGAAAAGGATTTACAAAAAATAGAAGGTATCGGCCCTAAACTTGCCGGTAAAAAATTAAAATATTTACTATGAATCATTAAAAAAAAAAAAAAAGGATGAAACTATCCTCCACCATTAGCTGCACTGGAAGATATTTCAACATCCTCAAACATTTTCTCAGAGTTTTTAATAGCTTCAATATCTATATCTTTATCATGAGGATAATCATTAGTTTTTAAATCTTCATCATTTAATAACTCTAATTTATTTGCAAGATACCATAAATTAGTTTTATCAATTTTAACCCATGAAATGTCATTTTCTATTTTACTATCAGTAACTTCACCAATAGTTCCAGTATCTACATACCTTACATGTGATCCAAGAGTTATTTCCTTATTTCTTGCATCAACAATCATTTTAAAAACTCCTTTTTTAAAAATATTTTATTTATTCTTCTTTTCTACTTCAACTTTTTGAACTTCAACTTCTTCTTCAGTTTCTTCAGCTTCAGGTAATTCTTTAGATAAAATAACATATCCACCAATGGTTTCAATGTCTTCAAAAGCTACTTCAAGTTCTTCTTTAGAAAATACTCCTTTTTTTAAAGAAACAACCATAGATTTAATAGTTCCTTCTTTTTGATCAAAATCAAAATCACTTACAGTTCCAACTTCATATGCATTTTTATCTAAAACTTTAGAGCCTAAAACTTCTTTTAATATTCATAGTTATCACCTTATTCTTTAGATATTTTAAAAAAAAATCCTCTATAAAACAGTAAATATTATAATTATATCAATATAAATAATTAACTATTAAATTTATAAAAGGTTAGAATAATATGGAAAATGCCTGTCGCATAATAATTGAGGATATTTTTAAAAAACAACATAAACACCAGGAAAGAGCTGGAAGTTAAAAAAGACAGTTATGTCGTGAATTAAAACTATCTAAGTTTATGAGCAATGCAGATATTTTAGAATATGCAACTCCTCAAGAAAAGGAAATTGTTTCAAATATCTTAAAAGAAAAAACCTACCCGAACAATGTCCGGTGTTGCAATAGTAGCTGTAATGTGCCATCCTCATGAATGTCCTCATGGAAGATGTTTCTACTGTCCAAAAAGTAACAATGCTCCACCAAGTTATACCGGTGAAGAACCTGCAGCCCTAAGAGGCAGAATGTATGAATTTCATCCATATGTACAATGTTTTAACCGTTTGAAACAGCTTAAAAAAAATAGGTCATCCAATTGATAAAGTAGAACTTATCATAATGGGGGGAACATTCCCTTCCAGAGATTTATGTTATCAGGAATGGTTTGTATCACAATGTTTAAAGGCAATGGTTGATTTTTGGATTGATACTTTTTAAAAATAAACCCGAAGATAATGAATACAACTTAGATCCAATAGAAATAAAAGGATTTGAAAAGGGTATTCTTAAAAGTTATGAACCAAGCAGCTATGTTCTTATTGATGATGTTCAAAAGCTAATGAAAATTCCAAAGTCAGATGTGTTGGAATGACATTTGAAACCCGTCCAGATTACTGTAAAAAGAACACATAAATAGAATGCTGAATTTTGGAGTTACAAGAGTTGAGTTAGGTGTTCAAACATTATCTGATGAATTGTACACAAAAAATTAAAAAGAGGGCATACAATAGCTGATGTAATAGAAGCAAATACTCTCCTTCGTGACAGTGCAATAAAAGTAGCAATGCATATGATGCCTGGATTATTTGTAAGCTCAGATGAAGATTTGAATATGTTTAAAAAGCTGTTTAGCGACGATAATTTCAAGCCAGACATGCTTAAGATTTATCCATGTCTTGTTACAAAAGGCAGCGAACTATATGATCTGTGGAAAGAAGGAAAATATAATCCCTATACTGATGAAGAAGCTGTTGATTTAATTGTTAAAGTTAAACAAATTCTCCCTAAATGGGTTAGAACCATGAGAATTCAAAGAGATATTCCATCAACATTAATCGAAGCAGGTGTTCAAAAATCCAACTTAGGAGAACTGGTTTACAATAAACTGGAAGAACACAACATTAACTGTCAGTGTATACGTTGTCGTGAAATTGGCCATAAAAAACAAGTCAGAAATATGGCTTAGATGATTTTAAATTATTTAAAGAATCATACACTGCGTGTGGGGGTGAAGAAACATTTTTTATCAATTGAAGATAAAAACGAAGAAAGTATTGCTGGATTTTTAAGATTTAGAATTCCTTCCCCCAAATCATTATAGGCCGGAAATCACTGATAAAACTGCACTTATACGTGAATTGCATGTTTATGGAAATATGATTAAAATAGGTGGCAAAAAATTCTAAAATAGGTCAACACACAGGATTTGGAGAAAAACTATTAAAAAGAAGCTGAAAAATTAGCTATTAAGAAAGGAAAAAATGAAATAGCTATAATCAGTGGGATAGGAACTAGAAATTACTACCGTAAATTTGGATATGAAAGAAAAGGTCCGTACATGGCTAAAAAAATTAATCTAAAAATCAAGACAAAAAGTATTATATAGATTATTCATGTACATTACTAATTAAATCATTTATATCAGTGTTACATAATGTAGCAAAAATAAAAACTCAAAAAAAGAGTTAGCAAGTCTTATCAACTGTATAAATCCTACACAATATGATAAGTGAAGAAGAAATGGAAGAATATTTAGATAAAGTAGGAAAACTAAACTTTAATTCCATTACAATAAGTCCAACATATGTATCATTAGCTAAAGAAAAATTAGCTGACAGCACTACAAAAATAAGCACCGTTGTTGGATTTCCTTTAGGTTTTGAAACAGCCGAAGGCAAAATAGCACAAGCAGCTAAAGCTCTTGAAGATGGAGCATGAAATTGAATCAGTAATCAATTTAAACCACCTAAAAAGACCACAAAATATAATTTAATTCATGAAGAACTTAAGCAATTAAGAGAACTTTTAGAGACAAAACTTTAAAAGTCATTGTTGAAATGCAGACAATAGATGACAGCGAAAAAAGCAAGTATTGCAAAAGTACTGAAGAAAATAAAGTAGATTTCATCAAAAACATCTACAGGCTTTATTGCACCAGACAATATTTATTCAAAAGTTAATGATATTAATATCATCCAAAAATATGCACCTCAACTTAAAATTGAAATTTATGGTGGTGTTGATACTTATAAATTAGCTAATCAGCTTTAACCGGTGGAGCTGATTTAATTGGAAGTAACTGCGGTTATGAAATCGTAGAAAAATACCGTACTTTAAGAGAAAACACACAAGTAACTCCAAAACCTATAAGATTCGACTAGAATCTTCCATCACTTTTTTATAATTTAAATAATAAAAAATAGCTTTTTTCAATAAAGATAATAATATTTTTAAAAATAGTTAATGCCATGGGCCGGACTTGAACCAGCGACATCCAGATCTTCAGTCTGGCGTTCTCCCAACTGAACTACCATGGCATATGGACCGAAACGAGATTCGAACTGTGATTCCTCCATGTCAAGGAGGAATCATATTCCCTAGACCACCGGTCCCAGTAACATTACTTAATTTATCAAACATAGTATATAAAGTTATCTGTTACAGCTAAACCGATGCAAAAATAAAAATATAAAAAAATTGACCAAGAAAATGGCCAATAGATTTAATAAATTGTTAAAAAGCCTATTTGATAGCTAATTTGATATCTTCAGCTTTTACAGTTTTTTCTACCAGCGTGGCGTGCGAAATTTACAGCTTTTGTGCAATTGCGTCACCTTTTTCTTCTAATGCTTCAGCTAATGCATAATTTTTGCATCATCACTAATTCTTTGTGCGCCAGCATTTTTTTAAGATACGACCGACTGGTGCGATTGGTATTCACTCATAATGACACCTCCAATTAAAACATAGTACCATATAGTATATAAATGTATCGACAATAATGGCTATTTTTTACTCTCTATATAATAACCATGAACATAATAGGATATAGTTTTCTAAATTGAAAATTTAAAAAACAAAGTTAAAAAATTAAAGAACACAAATAAGTAAATGATAGAAAAATAAACCATAACAGAAAAATAAAAAATTATTTTGACACAACATCACCCTTAAGGTAAGTAGCTGTTGCATCTGTGATTTTTAACTTAATAAAAATCCCTAAGTTAACATCATCAACAATTACTGGAATATAAGAATCTGTTTTAGCTATAAATCCACCTTTTAGAACCTACTTCCACAACAACGGCATTTTTGAATAGAACCAACTAATTCTTTGTTTTCTTCTTCAGTAATTTCTGTCTTGATTTTAGACAAATCCTTAGACCTTTTTCATGATTTCATGAGGAATTTCTTTAAGAGAAGATGAAATTGCACCTTTTCTATGCTGATATTTTGACAAATGAATCAGACTTGGCTTTATATTTCTAAGTAAATCAACAGTTAACTGGAAATCTTCATCACTTTTCAGTCGGATATCCTAGCCAATAATGTCTACTGCCAAAGTCAAATCCGAATTTCACTTTAAATTTTGAAACGATATCAATATACTGATCCAATGTGTGGCCTCTTCTCATTTCAGATAAAACTTTGTTACTCCCTGTTTGTACTGGCAAATGGATAAAATTATATACATTAGGACGTTTAATAGCATCAATTATTTCATCAACATTGTTTAAAAATATTTTTTAGGATGCATCATTCCAACACGAACTCGAAATTCGCCATTTAAATTAGCTACTTCTTTAATTAAATCAGATAGTTTTTCACCACTATCATATCCAAAAGCAGCAGTGTCCTGAGCAGTAAGTTGAATTTCAAACAGCACCATCATCAATAGCTTTTTTTGCTTCAGCGACTATGTCCTTAATTGGATAACTGTTTAATGGCCCTCTTGCAAAACGAGTGCAGCAAAAAGTACATGCTCCTAAACAGCCTTCAGCAATTTGAATTATATGAATTAAAGAACCATCAGAAACTTTAGGAACACCAACTTTACTTTCTTTTTTGAAAATCCTGACTCACGAATAACATTACCGCAATAAGTTTCATTAACTACATCTGCTGTTTTTATTAAGTTGATGAGGTCCTATCCAGCTACAATTCGGACTACTTTTTTCTAATTTTTCAGGATCAATTTCAACCATACATCCGCTTACAATAATTTTTTTATCCGGAAAGTTTTTTTTTGTAATTGCTGAATTTTATAAACTACTTTATTTTCAGTCGGCAGCTTTACATAACATGTATTTACAATTATAACATCTGCCATTTCAGGAGCATCCACCAAATCAATTTGATTTTTCCTGCAGGATTCCCCCATTATCTGAGCATCTGCTTTATTAAATGTACAGCCATATGTGTCAATATATACTTTCATGAAAAACTTACTCGCTTAATGTTTTCTTAACAATATATTTAGTTAAATCATAATCAAAATTATTGAATTTAACAGGTTTTCCATAAACTCTTTTTAATTACTTCAGCTCTGGCAAATCCAGAGGTAATTTTACGTTCCTGTGTTTTAATAACATGAATTCTAACGATATGCTTGTCAATTTAACAATATCTTCTGTAGATATTTGGAAATCCCTATCTAAATCAATTTATAGGAATCAACTTCCCATGTAAATCAACAGAAAATCCAATACGTGCAGGAATCTCAACTGAATTAGCCCATATTGTAACAATATCCTCAACTAAAGCTTTTTAACACGTTTATTTTTTAATTTCAATACTTGTTATTTCAACATGCCCTTCATCAGTAAGCAAACTATCTCCAACAGCTAATTCATCATTAGGGTGATAATTCAATGAATGTTTTTATAGATTCTCCCTGTTTTGAAATGATAACCCTATACAATTGAGGTTTTTTAGATGAAACAACATTTTTAAAAACATATCCGCAATCCACACATTTTAATAAATATTCTTCCATAATCTTCTTTTTTAGATGATTTCTGCTTTGAATTTATAACATCAAAATCATCCGAACCACAAATTGACACTCCATTATTAACGCCTCCAAAAAAATAAAAATTATTGTTTTTTCTTTTAGATAATGGTTAACCAGACCATCATCTTCTAAAATATCCAGCATAAACTCTTTAAAGGTTCAAAAGTAACTGATTCGCCAGTATTTTCATTAGTCAATATTCCCTTTGATAAATCAATACTTATAATATCCCCATCTTTTGCCGGGATATCACAGACAATAACTGGCAATCCAAATGTTAATTGCATTTCTGTAGAAAATTCTGGCAAATGATTTAGCTACAATAGCATCTACACCTGCAGTTTTAATAGCTACTGGAGCCTGCTCTCTTGATGAACCGCAGCCAAAATTTTCATCAGCTACTATAATATCTCCTTTTTTAACATTTTTTGTAAAAATCAGGACGTTCTCCTTCAAGTACATGATCCGCCAAGTCTTGAGGATTAAAGGTTTAAATATCTTCCAGGAATAATAACATCCGTATCAATATTTTCACCAAAGTCCATGTTTTTCCTTTAATTATATCCATATATATCACTTATTTTTGGATTTCATGACCATAATTTGTGCTTTAGTTGTAAGAACTGTGCCCACAGTTCGCTTTTATAGACC
>VOFJ01001541.1_pt1 | contig 25446 bp, 38 predicted proteins | sample 5384081 | NCBI WGS metagenome assembly VOFJ01 (sample SAMN12384729, study PRJNA508395) | human gut metagenome | isolation source: healthy gut I | host: Homo sapiens | reverse complement strand
TTTTTTTTTCTCCTCTACTCTTCTAACACGCTTAATGCATTTTAGCCTTGGTAATAAAAATAATATATCAAGCAACAGGCTATCAACACAATTGTATATGTTCTAAACCATATCAGTCCGATAACCAATAAGACACCTATCACCTGTTTTCTGATACTTATAAATCCATTTTTTTTACTTTCACATAGTTTTTTGGCACAGTCCTTTTCAGATAAAATATAAGAAAAATGACTATCGCCAGTAATATTATGTATGGCATATTATTCCTCCTCTTGTGTTTTTAACGCACTTATTTTTGTAACCATATGGTAGCATATCACAATTGAAAATGCAATTATTTGATAGCATACATTTGAGGTGATACTATGCATTTTCAAAGGCTAGAAGACTTACGAATTGATAATGATAAAACCCAAGCTGACATTGCAAAAGCACTTAGGTTGTCAACGTGAGGTATATCGTAGATATGAAAAAGGAACTCGACAAATCCCCATTGATTATTTAATAGAACTTTCTTATCTTTATAATGTCAGTATTGACTATATAACGGGCATCACTGATACAAGAACTCCCTATCCTAGAATTAAGTAGAAACACTATTTCTTTCTCTGATTTTTTTGATATCACAAAAAAATACATAGATGATGAAGAATAAGCAGATACCGAGAAAGCCACAAAGCTTTCGGGAGCATCTGCTTATTCTATTCTCTTCAAACATTATTTCCGTCTCTTCTTCTCCGTCCTACATATTTCATACATAGAAACAACCAACTTCATTCCCTCTATCATCACATTTAATAAACTGCTTTTTCTTCATTACTTATTCCTTTCCGATTCTATATTCTCAAGGAGCATGATGCAGCCTAAAGCAAGCATCATGCCCAGTCAAAAAGCTATATATTCTTTCATCTTATTTCCTTTCCTGACACCATATAATAGTAATTGCATACTCACTGCTCGCTATAAATAATTCTGCATAATACACACCCTGTTCATCAGAACATAAAATATCTTGAAATTCTCGTTCTTCATCACTCACATGATAATTATGTAAGATATCTTTATATTCTTGTACTTTCCGTTTTTCATCATCTTCTACGATTAATGCAACATAACCGCCATCATCTTCCATACGTCTCCCAGTTCCATAGTACTTATCCGTAACTTCTACAGTAGAAATCATTCGTTCCTCTACCTCTATCGGTAACTGGTACTGCTTACAAGTATCTATAATCTCTTCCATTTGTGTTTTCGTCCAAAAATACTTCAACATATTTCATAGCACTCCTAACTCTTTTAACCGCTCTTCGCTCATACAATAAATTGCATAAATTCTTCCGCTGTTTTTTTCGGTAAGACGATATCATAGCTATACCATCTCTTTTTTTCTTCTTCATAGGATGTTTTTTCCCTTTATTATAATGTAGAAAGAATTGTTATCAGGTATATCTACCTCCTGACTATTCAGATTCAATTCGTCCATAATATCTACTTCTTCGTATCTGATAGGGTTCATAAAATTGCTACATATCCATCCCTTCCCAAATCATTCTTACCCAGAATATTCTTTTACATGTTCTAATAATTCTCTAGGAATCTTATACTCTGACATATATGGATTTACTTGTGCTAGCATTTTCAATTCACTTTTCTTTCTTATTTTAATGTGCATATTATTCACCAATCTCTCCAGTTTCAGACTTTTCCACTGTTTTCACTTTCTTTTCCACCTTTTTCCCCCTATTTTCTTCTCTGCTGTTTTTTTCACTCTTCACATTCTTTTCTAATTCCCCAATACATCTTTCACCGGATAATCAATTAATTTCCATTTACTCTTAGAATAATGCAATCCTAAATATAATGGATGTATACCGTAACTTGCATTGACACTCAAACCATCTACAGTAATACATTTTGCATTCAATTTCTTTTTTTAACAGTATGGACAGCAAATCAATCTTAGCTTTGATTGTATTTTGATGTGTAGATAACGAATTCCCCATGCGATCACAATATCATAGGTATTGATATCTTTTTCTTCCAATATTTCTTCTATATAAGCCAGACTATTCTCTTTTCAGCTGACTTACACTTGGCTTTCCGTTAACAACAGTCGCATACAGATTCAACATTCTCATTTCTCCCCATCCAAAATCATTTACATGATTCAACAAATGCATATTAGATACATCCAACATTTCACATTTTTCTGCTGTTATAGTAGGATACATACCTATTACGATTGCTTTCTTTCCGTTGTCTTTCCATTTTCTCTGAATTTCAAATGTATTCTTTCCATCATCTGTCCCGATTACTGCCACATCCATAGTCATTGTATTTTTTTTTAAGCATATTTTTCATCCTTTCACACACAAAAAATAAGGGAAACCATCTGCTTTCTTTTTGCATTGGTTTCCCTTTTATCCATCATAATTATTTAAAGTCATCATAAGCATTATTTATAAAAAATCATTTCAAAATCATTTTGATTAGTTCAAATTATTCTTGTCGCACATACACCTCAACAACAATATCTTTCCATTGATTGAATCTGATAAAGTTTCCAAAAGACTTTCGATAGGCTTTTTGCCTCTTCAAAAATTCAGTGTGAATTTATCATATAATATGTATTTGGATTCATCAAAGGAAGTTTCCATACCATTATCATCTGATTGGATATACCACTTAAACACTCCACTCTCCATAGGAGTAATTCTTGTCACAATAGAATCTATGAGTTCATCACTAACTTTCTTATTATCTAGGTCACAGACAGTATTCAGATATTCTTTGATTTTATTAATCTCTTCTTTGATTTCTACTGGTTCTGTTGCTTCTGATTCCTGTGATAATATAGTCAACTCATTTTTTACTTGTTGCATACGTTCTTCGATACTTTGATTTTTTATTTTCAAACTCCTGTTTTCCAATCAAATCATCTAGTTTCATATCTACAAGATTACTTCTTCTGTTCTGTAATCTTTCTAACTCCCTATGCAGTTTTTCAACACGAACTTCATTATCCTTGATTTCTTCCTCTTCCGTGTAATTATCCTGAATGTCACCAAGAAGTTCTTCTACTGTGGCTTTCTGATCTCTCACAATCTTTTTTAGAATGTTTTTGCCATAAAATCAAGTTTCCATTCACAAATGGATGGTACATCACAATATTCTGAATCGTCTATACCTTGCTTTTCCCAAAAACTTCTTTTTACGGTATCGAATCTGATGTCTGCATTGATATCCATAACAAACTTCTCCACTTTTATTTGTTCTCCATTTATATCTTGCATATACATCTTCCACATTGACACACAAGATGTCTGCACCATTTATCTCCGGATATGGATTTGGAATGTTTCCTGCCATTAACAATTACTACTCTTTTTTTTTTTATCGCTTGCACTCTTTCCCACGTTTCCTCTGACACAATAGCAGGGAAGTTTCCTTTTGACATATTCATATTGATTCATATCACGGATAGGCACTCTGTCATGACCGAGATAATTCTTTGTATAGGATTTTTGTAACCAATATATCCGGCGTATGTTTTGTTGTTTAGTATCCTTAAAACCGCTGTATGTTCCCATTTATATGATCCATTTTGCCTTTTTCCGTTTCAATTCTACCATTTTACTTGCAATAGCTTTTACACCAAATCCGGATAAATAAAGGTCATATATCATCCGTACTGTCTCCGCTTCTTCCTCTATGATTTCATATGTATTATCTGTAGACTTTTTTTTCCTTTTATCAACCGATACCCTAAGATATTTCCATTTCCATACAAAACACCTTTCTCTCTTTGATGTTCTCTGACCTGCAAGAACTCTTTCACTAATGTGCTTTGATTCTTCCTGTGCCATTGCTGACATTATGGTAAGTCTCAATTCTCCATCCTGTTCTAATGACCATATACCATCATTACAGAAATAGACTTCTACTCCCCCAATCTTTCCCAATTGTCTTGTATACTGTAAACTATCTACAGTGTTACGTGCAAATCTTGATACTTCACGAGTACAGATAAGATCAAACTTTCCTTTCTCTGCATCTGCTATCATTCTCATGAATCCCTCTTTTTCTTAACTTTGTGTTCCAGTAACACCTTTGTCTACATATACTTCTACTTTTTCCCCAGTTTGGATGTTGTGCCAAGATAGAGTCATACCATTGCAGCTGATTGCTCAATGCATTTACCTGTTCTTCATGTTGAGTAGATACTCTTCCATAAAAACATACTTTTTTACTTTTATCCAATCCACTTGTTCTTAATCTGTTGCTGATATACATATTCGGCATTTTATAAGCTAAATTGTCCATCATGCATCTCCCTTTCTCTTGTACTGATTATTTACTTTTCTGTATGTTGAATGGTTGATGATATTATTGATGAACAACATCTTCAACAGAAGTGGTTTCATCTGTATTTCCTTTGTATTTTGATTATCCATACTATCCTCAATCTCCTACTCAACCATTCATAATAATAATATTCCTTTGAATAATGTGATAATTACGAATGATTGAGTAGATTCTATTGTACCGCCTTTTAGTCTTGTGAAGCGTTCGCTTCACGCTTTCCTGTTTGGGTTTGGTGAACATTTCGCTTGCGCTTACTTTTCACCTTCAGAATATCTGCAGGTCTGTGTCACTTCGTGACTTCGCTTCTGCATATATTCTGATTTCCCTGATAAGTTTGTTATTTATGTTCGTGGTGTTTTTGATGAGATAACTTTTCTTGTGCTATCTCTTTTTCTTTCTGTGTAGATTGTTTTCTTTCTTTTTTTTTTGTCTATACAGAATTCATCCTTTTATTTCAAGTATCGTCACTACGTCACTAATTTTTATAAAAGCAGATAATACTATAGAAGATTTCCTCCAAGTTTATCGACTTATCGACGACGTATTATTCCTCGTCATCATACTCATTTGCTTCTAAGTTATTATTTTTTTTATAACGTAAAGACGATCTTTCCCTCTCTTTTGATTAAAAGTCAATTCCATAAACACTATTCAACTCATCTTTAATGAGTATTAGTGCTTTTGTTAACCTTTGCGGCATCTTTTGAAGGGTGCTTATATCAATACCTTCTTTTGCTTTGCTACTCCTCTTAATTGATTTAAACAATTCGTCGGTGTGTCAGTATATTCCAAAAGTATCTTTCATCAGACGCTTCATACAGATAGCAATAGAACTTGATTCCAATATACTTAAGGAAAGTTCCATTCTGTTACGGAACAAAATATCCGTAATTCTCTCTTCTTCTATTCCAAGAGCTCTTCCAATCTTAATGGCTTTCTCATGGAAATCTGCCAAACGAATCTTTTCTCTTGCTTTTACTTTCTTTCGGTCAGCCAGTACAATTGTAATTGTATTGAATATTGCCCCAAGTAACGATGGCAAAATCTTTTGAAAGCTTGTCATGATGTTAGACTCTGTTTTTTATTTCTGACTTCTTAAATCGATTCAGAGTTATCAAACAGGAAACGGTCAATTAAGTCTGCCGACCTTGCCACACCATTAATTGATGTCATGGCAATGATTGAATGCAAGTTTAAGATTCTTTCCTCTGTATCTGTGTATAACTTTCTTGTGGTATCACAAGCACCTGTCACAGCACTGCAGAACAAATCTGATATTGCCTTTGGGATGTAACTCACATTATCAAAACAAGTAAAATAACTGTTTGATAATCTAAGTACAATAAACTTCTTTACTGTTTGTATATGTACAGATTCCGAAGCTTTTGGGTCTACAATCATTTCTATCTTTTTTCAGACACTCCGACTTTCCGAGAACCTTTTTCACCTTGAATAAGAATTACTGGATGATTGAACCCCATTCCCATCATACTTGATACAATCAATATAGTTAGTAAGATAACATCATCCTCATTTCTTACATTGAAATGCTTTTCTTACATATGGAAGTAATTTCTTAGCTGAAACTGTTAGATCTCGGTTCTACTTGATTCTAGAAATCACCTCCTGCATCAAATAAGAACTCAGGTGTTTCAACAAAACAACACTCTCCATCTTCTATCCAAACACTTGTATTAGTATTTAATTGATAAATCAACAATCCGTTTTCTGCATAAATACGATGATTCAATTTGATTTTCTTTTCAGAATCAAAAACATTCTATCTCTATGAGATTTAGAATTTCTTGAACTTCTTTTGTCACTTAGGATTTCTTGGTATCTTTTTTTTTCCGAATGACTTTATCGCCAACTCAAATTTCTTGGTGTATATCTTATATGCTACCTTATTGTCGTTGGACTGGATGGAACACAAATATGTTCCATCCGTAGATTGCCCTACAGTAATTTTTTCCTGTCTCTAATAAGTCTGCTACTCGTTTGTCATTTGCCATCACTCTTCCTCCTCGAATTCAGATTCAATATCAGGTTCTTCTAATTCCTCTTCCTTTGCAACAGTTAACTTATCAACAGTTAATTGTCCATTTTGGTCATACGATACATCAACCCACAAATAACAGTCTTTAAGTTTATCGAAATCCGCTTCCCTCCTTTCTTTAAACCACCAACGGCTTTCATTAGCTTCATAATATGTAGATTTCTTCCTATGTCTAGACAGTACGATTTCTGTACTTCCACCTCTTGTTCTTCATCTACATAAATCGTTAAATAGAGGTTGAGATATGTTTTACCAGTTTTGTCGGAAGTTTTTTACGTTGTAATATGTAACTTCTCCGAGATATGTATCCGGATTTACCTTCACTAATTTAATTTTTTTTTTTTTGCCATAATTCTTCCTCCTGTTATAGCATTTACATTATAAATACTTTTCTGTCTATTCAATCCATGTATGCATCCATTTCTTAAATAGACCAAAGTATTTTACATTTTCTAGTTACCATTCCTATTGCAATTGCTTTTGTAATTACAAGAAATAGAATATCATATATTTTGCTTTAAGCACATTTGTTGCGATGAACATCCTATATTTTCACTGATTATTAAACCATCTTTCCGAACTTAATCACATTCTTTTCAAGCGTTTATTTTAATCAAGCTATACCTGTGCGTACTATTATGATGTAGCCTTTTATCTCCTCTATTTACTATCATATAACTTTAAATTTTTTATCCTATATTTTTTATTTTTTTATCCTATATTTTTTATTTTCCCCATATTCTCAGGGCTTTTTAAATTATCTGATAATTTAAAAGCTTGGCAATATTTTTTTCCATTTGTTATATAATTATCAATACAAGGAGGAATTATAATGGAAAATAAGCTATTAAATCGACTCACCAATTGTGAAACAATAAAAAAGAATTGGAAGTTCTTTTTAAACCTGAACCGAAAGTTTATCAAAAATTGAAAATTATAGAAGTATATTTATCTTCATCAACCAATGAAGAATTTATACATAACTATAAAATTTTACAACCAAACGAGTTTTCTCAATTGCAAAAAAATTAAAGCTTTTTCCAGAGCTCAAAGTATTATCTGTTCCTTTTTAACAGGTTCACAAAAATCCGGCTACATTCAACCTATTGGAAAACAACTTTTTTAAAAACTTTTTTTTTAGAAAATTATCCTTCACCACGTTTTTTTTACATTTTGGCGAAGAAAAAGTGGACAGTGCATTCACTAGCAGAATATCTAGAACATAAGTATTTTTTTTGCACCATTACATCTGACAGCATTAGGAAATCTTTGAAAAATTTAGAAAAATATTTATACGATAAAACATCCACCATTAACTTGGAATATCAGAATTTTTTATTTAATAAAATTTGTGATAAAAATACATATCCTTATATATATTTCTACCAATTATATTATTCCCCTTATCTTCTTAGAAGGAAAAAAAATCCGGTACTTCATTATGGAAGGAAAAATACTTTTTTGTTGGATGTATATACGGTCGATGTCGTAATAACGGCAACATTATTTATACTAGAAAGCCCTATTTTCAATACACACTTACAATGACCAATCTAATATAATTAATTTAGATTATTACTTAAGTATTCCATATCATCCAGGATTAATATTATTAGCTGACACTCCACATTCCGAAACAATGGTTAAAGACTTTTTATTATTGGTATTTTATTCAAGATAAAACTCCTCCTCAATATAACCTATTTTTCATACCAGAAAGAAGAATATTGTTCATTATCTACACTAAACATCTTTAATGATTGCTTAATTATGAAAAAGCCTATGCTAGAATTTGGTATAAAGTATTTTGAAAAAATAGAAGACGTTACACTTGGCAGAAAATTTTACAATTATAGTATAAAATCAAGGAAATCAAAAAAAACTGATAAAATATCCAACTCCTCTGAAGAGTCTAAGAAACCTACTTTTGTTTTTAAAAGAAAATTTATTAAAATCTATTACGCTTGTAATAAAACGTAATAGATTTTTATTATTTCAAATATTTTTTTCACCTCATGCCCTCTATATTTTTTCGTTCGAATATACTGTAATAAAGTTTTTCTGATTATACCGATAATCCCACTTATCAAGATAAAAAATTAATCTTTATCTCTTCCGGACGTCCCAGAATATCATAAGAAAAAATAAACATTCCTGTACTGATTCCGAATTACCTTGTCAATCACATCTTCTGCATATCTTTCCTTATCACCTATAAATAATTTATTGGCAATAACACTGATTTCTTGCACATAACCATCATCAGACTTACTAACCCTTGTATTTACAATCGTTTCTTCACGTCCATATTGTAAGTAAATCAGTAACGCTACAATACCAATTAATATTCCGCTTATCACATATCTTTTTTTTCATACGCCACCTCTTCATGTAGTGTCATTATACGAACACTATTATAAAAGCTATTTTACGCCAATAATAATTGTATATCAATAAAATTATATGAATGAAAGCGGAATGTTCTTACAATGATTAAATACGATAAATTATGGGAAACTATGAACTCTAAAGGGAATTACTCAATATGACCTGTACACTCATTATCACATGAATCGTTCCCAACTGAATAGATTAAGACATAATCAGAATGTTGAAGTGAATACGATTGATAAACTGTGTAATATATTGGGATGTAAAGTAGAAGATATTATGACACATTATCCAGATGATAATGTATTCTAAAGACTGGAATATTCAGTATGTGCTTATTGCTATACTGAATATTTTTATATGAAAACTTTCTTATCTAAAAAAAAAAATCTGTAGAACCCTTACGCCTCTCACAGCGTAAGGGTTTTTTACAGATTATAAATATCCTCTTTCTTTTACCAATTTATTCCAATATCCAGCTGTATCATATGGTGTTTTAAAAAAAAAATGACTTACAGCTTTTCCATGAAGATAAGGGGATTACAAGTGGAATTCTTTCTACACACTTTTTCTTTAGAATGAAATGCTATACACAATTCACATGAAATATCTTTTTTGTATTCTTTTCTTTCTCGGGTTTCTATTATTGCCCATGTTCCCCAATTTCCCGGTTTTGTCATATTCACTTGCCTTCTATTCTTCAATTTATCATTTATCTTCAATTGTAAATTAACTCCGAAAAACCCCTCACACCATAATTGATGTAAGGGGTTCTTTATATAGACTAATTAACACTCTGTGCTACTTATCCTATTTGTCCGCTTTCTTGTTGATAGCTGCCTGTGCTGCTGCAAGACGAGCGATCGGCACACGGAATGGTGAGCAGGATACATAATCCAGACCGATCCTGTGGCAGAATTCTACAGAAGAGGGATCTCCGCCGTGCTCGCCACAGATACCTACATGAAGCTTCGGATTTACCGGCTTGTACCAAGCTTGATTGCCATATCCATCAGCTTGCCGACACCTGTCTGATCCAGCTTGGCGAAGGGATCGTTCTCGTAGATCTTAGCATCGTAATAAGCATCAAGGAACTTACCTGCGTCATCACGGGACAGACCATAAGTCATCTGTGTCAGGTCGTTTGTACCGAAGGAGAAGAATTCAGCCTCTGTTGCAATCTGGTCAGCTGTCAGTGCAGCTCTGGGGATTTCGATCATTGTTCCTACTTCATACTCAAGCTTTACACCTGCTGCTGCAATCTCAGCGTCAGCAGTATCAACAACAACCTTCTTCACATACTTTAACTCTTTTACTTCGCATACAAGCGGAATCATGATCTCCGGTTTTACGGACCAGTCAGCGTGTGCTTTCTGTACGTTGATAGCTGCACGGATAACAGCCTTGGTCTGCATAACTGCGATCTCCGGATAGGTAACTGCCAGACGAAGTCCACGGTGACCCATCATCGGGTTGAACTCATGCAGGGAAGCAATGATGTTCTTGATAGTCTCAACCGGTTTGCCCTGAGCCTCAGCCAGTTTCTTGATGTCATCTTCCTCAGTCGGAACGAACTCATGCAGCGGCGGATCCAGGAAACGAATGGTTACCGGGCAGCCTTCCAGTGCTTCGTATAACTTCTCAAAGTCACCCTGCTGATACGGAAGAATCTTATCAAGAGCAGCTTCTCTCTCTTCTACGGTGTCAGAACAGATCATCTCACGGAATGCTGCAATTCTGTCTTCTTCGAAGAACATATGCTCTGTACGGCAAAGTCCGATACCTTCTGCTCCAAGCTCACGAGCTTTCTTAGCATCTGCCGGAGTATCTGCATTTGTACGAACTTTTAATGTTCTGTATTTGTCAGCCCATGCCATAACACGACCGAACTCACCAGCGATCGTAGCATCAACTGTCTTGATAGCGCCATCGTAGATGTTACCGGTTGTACCGTCGATGGAGATCCAGTCTCCCTCATGGAACTCTTTGCCGGCGAGTGTAAACTTCTTATTCTCCTCGTCCATAGCGATGTCGCCGCATCCGGATACACAGCAGGTACCCATACCACGTGCAACTACGGCAGCGTGAGATGTCATACCGCCGCGAACGGTTAAGATACCCTGGGAAGCCTTCATACCAGTGAATATCCTCCGGAGATGTCTCAAGACGTACTAATACGACCTTCTCTCCTCTTGCATTCCAAGCCTCTGCATCCTCTGCAGTGAATACGATCTTACCGCAGGCAGCACCAGGAGATGCTCCAAGACCTTTGCCCATCGGTGTAGCAGCCTTTAATGCAGCAGCGTCGAACTGCGGATGAAGCAGTGTATCGAGGTTACGCGGGTCGATCATCAATACTGCCTCTTCCTCTGTCTTGTGTCCCTCATCTACGAGGTCGCAAGCGATCTTTAATGCAGCCGGAGCTGTTCTCTTACCATTACGGCACTGTAACATATAGAGCTTACGGTTCTCTACAGTAAACTCCATATCCTGCATATCATGGTAGTGGTTCTCAAGAGTCTCGCAAACCTTTAAGAACTCAGCGTATGCCTCCGGGAACTCCTGCTCCATCTGTGCGATCGGCATAGGAGTACGGACACCAGCAACAACGTCCTCGCCCTGTGCGTTGATTAAGAACTCAAAGCCCATCAGCTTCTTCTCACCGGTTGCCGGATCACGGGTGAATGCAACACCTGTACCAGACTCGTTGTTTAAGTTACCGAATACCATAGGCATTACGTTAACTGCAGTACCCCCAGGAATACGGGATATCGTTGTCACGACGGTATACGTTTGCACGCGGGTTGTCCCAGGAACGGAATACAGCCTCGATTGCAAGCTTTAACTGCTCTACAGGATCTGACGGGAAATCAGTTCCCAGCTGATTCTTGTACTCAGCCTTGAACTGCTCTGCCAGAGTCTTTAAGTCAGCAGCAGTCAGTTCGATATCGTACTGAACACCCTTCTCCTCTTTCATCTTGTCGATGAGTTGCTCAAAAATACTTCTTACCAACTTCCATAACGACGTCAGAGAACATCTGAATGAAACGTCTGTAGGAATCATATACGAAACGCTCGAATGCCGGATCCGGGTTTCCTGCGATCATTGCTGCTACTACGTCATCATTTAATCCAAGGTTTAAGATGGTGTCCATCATACCCGGCATGGAAGCTCTCGCACCGGAACGTACCGATACTAATAACGGATTCTTCAGATCACCGAATTTCTTACCGTTGATCTCCTCCATCTTCTTAACGCCTTCCATAGCCTGAGCCATGATTTCGTCGTTGATTTTACGTCCATCTTCATAATACTGTGTACAAGCCTCTGTTGTGATTGTGAATCCCTGTGGAACTGGAAGACCAATTGCTGTCATCTCTGCAAGGTTCGCACCTTTGCCGCCAGAAGGTTACGCATGGTCATGTCGCCTTCGCTAAACATATAAACCCACTTGTTTGCCATTTTGCTAATTCCTCTAAACTATACTTACTATGTAACTATGTCAGAGCCAACCCCTGCCATAATTCCGCAAACGAATGTACGTCTCCCAAAACGCACACATCTATAATATCATACTTTTTTGCTAAATAGCAACAATTATTTTCGTCTCTTTTTTGCTGTTTTTTTGTCACAATTTCACAAATTCAAAACCTTGTTCCATGATGTGGAACAATTTTTATGTTACGTCTGTGGAAAGTCAAAACGTAAAAAGGCAGAACCGCAATCTCCGGTTCCGCCCTTCTTTTTCCAGTCCGATTCAGTTGATAAAAACCCACGCTGCAGGAAATCAAACAGATACGTTGCCTGTTTCAAAGAAATCTCTAGCCCCGAAGCTGTCGAGCTTTGCGATCCAGAGGATCGACACGACAAAGATCCAGGGATGCTTCTTCATCCTGCCGCACATATTTTCACACGCGTAAACCATCGCCGGCTCTCCCTTCGCCGCATAGAACAGAAACATAAAAATCTGCATGGCAAAGAACGGCGCAAAATGTCTGCCCCAGTCCGTGTGGATCACGAACATCGGCACAAAACACAGCTGGCTTAGCAGCATGTAAAAAATACGGCGATGCATACCACTTCACATTGCTCTTTTTCTGCCAGCCAAAGACATCCCGGTAAATCTGAAAACACCACACAATTAGCACCGGCAGCAGCAACAGAAGAACCAACAGCGCATGCCGGATCGGTGCATCATATTTGTAAAACTGGGGTGTAATCTCCTTCAACTGGTAATCCATTTTCAGAAAATATTCAATATCAAGCGCATATTCCGAAATGGTGAGGTTCGTTCTCCCCTCCAGAAATGTCACAAGTTCCTTCGCACTGTCAAAATGGATACTGCTGAAAAACTGAAAATATACCGCTACCGCCACATTGATGAGGCCGGATACAAACGCGGCGGCAAACCTGCCGGCATGCACCCTGTTTTCCTCAAACACGTCATATACCATCACCGAAAAGACAATCGGATAATACAAAAATGCAAATCCCTGGTGAATGGCAAGTCCCACGACACCGAGCACGGTATAGCAGACACACTTCACATATGTATTCTTAATCGTAAGACCAACAAGCAGTGCCAGCAGTGCAACCAACAGCATGTAGACATCCAGTCTGCCTAAATTCTGATCGTTCCACACATAGGCAATCGAAAACGGTGCGACAAGGTACAGCGCCACCGCCCCAAAGACGGCGTGCCGGATCTGATCGTTCTTAGCGACGGCAAGACGGATCATTCTCCCCAGCACAATGGCAAGCACCAGTATCGTGAGCATCGTTCCCACGGCGACGTATTTGTATGCCACCGTGTAATCCAGATACTCTCCGTAAAACAGGCGGTAAATGCTCCCGATGAGAAGCCTTGATCCCGTTCCCATGGAATAGTCCATCGCATTCCATGCCGATGACCAGCCCTGCAGGTCTAACGCCCTGCCTGTCAGAAACCAGACGATCAGGCCGGCTGCAATCACAACCTCATACGATACGGCATTCCAAAACTTTTTTATCTTCTCCATCTGCCTACCACGCAAACTTCTGTGCAAAGTAAGCATCCAGTTCCTCGATCTTGATGCGCTCCTGCTCCATCGTATCACGATCACGCACGGTCACAGCACCGTCGTTCTCAGACTCAAAATCGTATGTTACGCAGAACGGAGTTCCAATCTCATCCTGTCTTCTGTATCTCTTACCGATATTGCCTCTGTCGTCGAATTCACAGTTATATTTCTTGGAGAGCTGTGCGAAAATCTTTTCTGCACCCTCGTTTAACTTCTTGGAAAGCGGAAGCACTCCGATCTTAACCGGAGCCAGTGCCGGATGGAAATGAAGCACGGTTCTCATATCCGGCTTCTCCTCGGTACCGATATTCTCCTCATCATAAGCAGCACATAAGAATGCAAGTACCACACGGTCAGCTCCAAGAGATGGCTCGATGACGTACGGCAGATAACGCTCGTTCTTCTCATCGTCAAAGTAGGTAAGATCCTGACCGGACGTCTCCTGATGTCTGCCAAGATCATAGTCGGTACGGTCTGCGATGCCCCAGAGTTCTCCCCAGCCGAACGGGAATAAAAACTCAATGTCCGTTGTTCCCTTGCTATAGAATGCAAGTTCTGCCGGATCGTGATCACGCAGACGCATATCTCGTCTTCCTTGATGCCAAGAGACAGCAGCCAGTCACGGCAGAAGCCTCTCCAATACTGGAACCACTCCAGATCGGTTCCCGGCTCGCAGAAGAACTCCAGCTCCATCTGCTCAAACTCACGGGTACGGAATGTAAAGTTACCCGGCGTAATCTCGTTACGGAACGATTTTCCAATCTGCCCGATTCCAAAAGGAATTTTCTTGCGGGAAGTTCTCTGTACATTTTTGAAGTTAACAAAAATGCCCTGTGCTGTCTCCGGCCTTAAATAAACCGTATTCTTCGCATCTTCGGTCACGCCCTGGAATGTCTTAAACATCAGGTTGAACTGACGGATGTCTGTAAAATTGTGCTTGCCGCAGCTCGGACACGGAACCTGGTTCTCCCTCGATGAAGTTCTTCATCTCCTCCTGTGTCCAGCCGTCTACGGAGCTCTGTAAGGTGATGCCCTTCTCCTCCGCGTAGTCCTCGATAATCTTATCCGCGCGGAAACGCTCATGGCACTCCTTACAGTCCATCAGCGGATCCGAGAAACCGCCGAGATGTCCGGAAGCCACCCATGTCTGCGGATTCATCAGAATCGCACAGTCCACACCGACATTGTACGGATTTTCCTGAATAAATTTCTGCCACCATGCTCTCTTGACGTTATTCTTCAGTTCGACGCCCAGATTGCCGTAGTCCCATGTATTTGCAAGGCCGCCGTAAATCTCCGATCCCGGATATACGAAACCTCTTGATTTTGCCAGCGCCACGATTTTGTCCATTGATTTTTCCATTCTAAATTCCTCGCCTTTCTTAGGTTATATTGTGATATGTTTATTTGTAAACAATGAAAGTATATACGTCTGTCTCGAACGAGCCGTCGCCGGACGTGCTCTCTGTCTGCTCGGTATCATCCGTATGCACGGTCTCCCCGGTCATTTCCGCCTGTTCGGTTCCCGGAAGCTGCTCGGTGCCGGTGTTCTCCTGCCCGGTCACATCCACAGCTGCCGTCACACTTCCCGTCTCAAGATAATATCCGTCACGGATCGATACGCTGTCGGTTCCAGTCAGCTTCACATTCTGACAGGAGACATAGCAGATCTCACCGTCCACTTTCACATCTGTATTGGCACGGATAATAGCCACTTTCAGATCATCCTCAGAGTAAATATCCTGCTTTGTGGCAGCTCCCACAACCTTGCCTTCCTCCACGCGGGCGAACTCCCCGTCATAGACGTATCCTGCCGCCAGAGAGGCAACGACTTTCCCCCTGATAGAGTTCAATTCCGTTAAACGCGGTATAATCCTCCGGTGTCTTGTACTTCATCTTAAGCTTCGCCACACCGTCTTCCACCTTAAGGCTCTCCACCTCGACTGCATTTTTTGCCATGCTCCGCGGTGTAATCTTTCACCTCTGCATCCACATAGGACTTCAGTTCCGTCTCATCGTAGTAGGACTGATCGAGCGACTCCACATCCAGCGACTCTATCACGCCTTTCTTTCCCACGTACACGACACTTTCCTCTCCCTCCAGCGAGGTACCGCATCCGGAGAGAAGTCCCACACACAACAGTACACTGCAGACCGTGCACACTAATCTCTTCATCACATAATCTCCATTCTTTCTGAAAAAGTATCGGTGATATTATACTATTTTAAAAACATGATTTCAACCTTTTCCGCATCCTCAAGTATCTTTAACGACTTGAAGGCGTGTCCCACGTACACGCCAAAATAGCTGCGCAAAAAGTCTGGTCAGTTCTTCCAGCACCTGCCCGCTCACGGAAAACGTATATAATTTTTCAATCCGCGCCAAGATCACGTACTGCATGGTATAGACGGTGGATTCATTCAATTCCACCGCATCCGGCGCCTCATTGCGGCATTCTGCACAGAGAATCCCGCCGCGCTTGACGGAAAACCAGGTCAGATGCTCCCTGCTGCCGCAGGAAAGACAGGAAAACACATTCGAGCCTCGCCGTTTACCGCCAGCGCCTTCAGTTCAAACACCGCGCGCACCAGCCGGTTGTCGTAGGCACTGCTCGCAAGGGCGCGCAGCGACTGGTACAAAAGCTTTAGCATCTCGCGCTCATCGTTATTTTCCTGACAATAATAATCCGCAAATTCCAGAAAATAGAACCCGTAATATGTAGCATCAAAATCCCCGGTCAGCTCCCGGAAATAGTTCTGAATCGTCGCTCTGGCAAGCGTGTAAGCACTTCTTCCCTCGAACAGCTCGAACTCTCCGAAGCAAAACGGATTGGCAGCTGCGAGAAGCTGGCTGTTCGGCCGCCTCGCTCCCCGCGCAAATGCTGTGATCTTCCCTCTTTCTTTTGTCAGCAGTGTAATCCGCTTGTCATATTCGCCAATCGGCATTACCTGTAAGACCATCCCGGTCACCACAATATTGTTTCCCATCCGGCTGCTCTTCCCCCGCCAAAAATATTACTGCTCTCCTGCACATCCACTGCATTCCGGTAGCGCAGGTAATCAGTCACTCTTCCTGATACTAAAAAAAAGTCTCTCCAGGCTTCCTCCATCGGCATATCCTCCGTTTCTTTGACGCTTCCCGCCTCTAAGATTAGGTTCTCCGATGGCTCCGCCATTATACCAGCAAAAAATTGGCAGTATCAGATATCGTCTTTATTGTACCCGAAGTTCTTCATCATCAGTTCGCTGTCGCGCCAGTCCTTGCGCACCTTCACCCACAGTTTTAAGTTCACCTGCGTATCCAAAAGCCGCTCCATCTCGTAGCGAGCGTTCGATCCGATCTTTTTAACATCGAACCGCCTTTTCCGATGATGATGCCCTTGTGGGAATCGCGCTCACAGACGATCGTTGCATCGATGTCGATGATGTTCTGCCCTCTCCGCTCCTTCATCCGGTCAATGTAGACCGCGATGCCGTGCGGGATCTCATCATCCAGAGCATGAAGCGCCTTCTCACGGATAATCTCCGCGACAATGGCGCGTTCCGGCTGGTCTGTAACCGTCTCCTCGTCATAGAACATCGGTCCGTACGGCAGGTACTTGAAAATCACGTCCACAACCGTATCCAGATTCTGTTCCCGGAGCGCCGATGCCGGAACGATCTCTGCAAAAATCAAACACCTTTGCGGTAAGCATCGATATACTCCAGGATCTTTTCCCGCTCCACGGTATCCACCTTGTTGATAATTAAGATGACCGGCGTTTTCGTCTTCTTTAGCTGCTTTTATGATATGCTGCTCGCCTGCCCCGATAAACGTGGACGGCTCCACCAGCCAGAGAATGACATCCACCTCCGAAAGCGTGTGCTCCGCCACATTCACCATATACTCTCCAAGCTTATTCTTCGCCTGATGAATGCCCGGCGTATCCAAAAACACAATCTGTCCGCGCTCCATATCCGTATAGACGGTCTGAATCCGGTTTCTTGTCGTCTGGGGTTTATTGGATGTGATCGCGATTTTCTGTCCGATCAGATGATTCATCAGCGTCGATTTTCCCACATTCGGTCTTCCTATAATCGTCACAAATCCGGATTTAAAATTATCTTTCATCGTTCTCCTCGTTTCTGTACTGTTTTCCCCGCCCCGCATCAGGTCAGGCTCTCAAGTGTCTCAAACATCTGTTTTTCCGATGTCAGCACATCTTCATTGCCGATCACACACAGGCTGCCGTCTGAGAGCACCGACGCAATCAAAGGCTTCAATGCGCGGATGTCCGCCGGCTGTGCCCCGATAATCTGGCTCCGCTCCTTTGAAAGCGTCTCGTAGTCCAGCTCCTGCAGATAGGCTGTCATCGAACGCGCACCCTTCGCGCTCGGATTCATCGGCGTGTCCATATCGCTGATCGTTCCGATGATATATCCTGTCATCTCGCGCTCATCGGCATCAAACTTCTCAAGGTACGCCGGAATGCCGTCATAAATCTCATTCGTTGCAGAGAGATTCGGATCCCGGTAGGACACAAAATACGTATCTCCGTTCCTCATATATCCGTTCATGCAGCCATAAGCGCCGCCCTTGACGCGGACATTGATCCACAGGTAATCGTATCCTAAAAATTACTTTTTAAGATGCGGAGCGCCCCGTGATAGGAAAAGCCGTGTGCGGCATAATTTCCGGCACGCGCCACATACTGCACCTGGGATGCATCCATAAATCCCTCGTTCTTTTTTTGCCAGCGGATAGGACGGCATAGAGCGATTCTTACCCGGCTGATCCGGCACATACAATACATTTTTCAATGCAGCCGACGCCTGCGTCACCGCCGGGATCTCCGACTCCTCGCAGGTTGCACTCACCAGCATACGCTCCGCTATAAAAATGGTTTTCACAAGGGAGAACAGCTTCTCCATCAGCTGCTGCTTTTTCTCCTCAAAATGCTCCTCGTAATCCGCGATCACACGGTAGCAGGCAATGCCCGCCGTCGCGTCCTGGCAGTAGGCAGCCGCCGAAAAATACGACAGCGCTCTCGTATATGCCACGGAATGTCCGGAAGCGCTCAGTCCCGCCTGTAATCTCGACTTTAACTGTGCCAGTATCTCATAGAGCCTCTTCTCATCCGACAGATGCGAGGTCAGAAGGATCTCCTTAATCAAGCGCATTGCATCCGGCAGTCTCGATGCGAGCACTTTCGTGCGCACCTCATAGTAAAGTCCGATTTCGCCCTGCTTTTTGACGTTCGGGTAGATGCCGATGCTGCTGCCGATTCCTCCGGTGTACATATTGATCTCATTGGCAAGCGCCGCGTAGGAATGATTGTCCGTATCCACATATCCCAGCACTGCCTTTAAGATACCGAGATAAGGCAGATCTTCCGGCAGAATATCGCACACATCAAACAGATAGGTCAGGTAATCGATACCATTCGTGTCCATCTCATGCGCAACGATGGAAACGCCCTCCGTCTCAATCTCACGGTTAAGAAGCGGCGCCGCCTCTTTTTCAGATCCGCTCTCGTAAGGCGTGGAATCTTCTCTAAGTCTTCCTTCGGCGACGGCTCTTCCTGATACTGCTTTAAGTGCTTCGTGTCTGCGATCAGCTTCTTTTCGCTCTTCCCTGGACAATCCCGCTTTGTATTCGGCCAGCTTCTTCTCCAGCGCGGCATCTCTCTTTGCGCCCAGCCCCTGCTCCGGCACCGTAATCACTACTGACGCATGCGGATTGTCCAGAAGATATGTCTTTACCAGTTCCTCATAATATCCGGTTCCGATCTGATCCTTCAAAAACTGATAGGTGTCCAGCGCTTCCAGATGCATAAACGGCTGCATATCATCGAACAGCCAGCTGTCCAGACACTGGATTCCGTAGAGCAGTCCCTTCGGAAACTGTCCGAAATCCGCCTCCCGGAAACGGAACTCCGAGCTGTTGATTCCGGCCAACAATGCGTTTTGATCAATTCCGTCTGCCACCTGTGCCTGCAGCGTCTCACGGATCACCTGCAAAAACTGCTCCTTCTGCTCCTGATTCGCATTTTTTGCAATCACAGAAAATACCGGCTGCAGCGTGCTGTTATCATAGCCGCCGCCGATGTCCATACCGATTCCCGCATCGATCAGCGCTTGCTTAAGCGGCGCTCCCGGCGCAGAAAGCAGCGCATAGTCCAAAACGTCAAACGCCTGGTATAACTTTTTTGTCCAGAACGGTTCCGACCACCACATTGTAAGACAGGTAGCTGTTGTCCGTAAGCGGCTCCCCGATGCCACCGGATAAGGCTTTACGATCTCCACCGGCGCGGCGAACGGCTTCTGCATCCGGATTGCGGAATCCAGCTCAATCTGCTCGTATTTTCCGAGGTATTCCTCATCCATCCAGCGCAGCTTTTCTGCAACGTCCATATCCCCGTACAGATAGATATAGGAATTGTACGGATGATAATACTTTCTGTGGAAGTTCAGATACTGCTCATAGGTAAGCTCCGGAATATGCTCCGGGTCGCCGCCGGATTCGTTTGCGTAAGAGGTATCCGGGAACAGTGAATTTAAAATTAGGCGCTCCAACACATCATCCGGGGACGAGAATGCCGCCCTTCATCTCGTTGTATACCACACCGTTGATCGTTACCGGCGCATCTTCATCCTCCAGCTCATAATGCCAGCCTTCCTGCTCAAAGATCTCTCTGTGCTTGTAGATGTTCGGATGAAATACCGCATCCATATAGACACTCATCAGGTTCTGAAAATCCGCATTGTTGCAGCTCGCCACCGGATAGATGGTCTTCTCCGGGTACGTGATCGCATTTAAAAATGTGTTGAGCGATCCCTTGACCAGTTCCACGAACGGATCCTTGACCGGATATTTGTCCGATCCGCAGAGCACTGTGTGCTCAATGATGTGCGGCACACCGGTCGAATCCTCCGGCGGTGTGCGGAAGCCGATGTAAAACACCTTGTTCTCATCGTCGTTGGAGATCACGGTGATTCTCGCCCCGCTCTTTTTATGGCGCAGAATATATCCCATCGAATGGATATCCTTTAACTCCTGCTCACCAAGCAGCTCATATGCCGTCAATTCTGAAAGCTTCATAAATCCATAATTCCTTTCCTGCCCGGTCATCCTGTATGTCCGGTATTTACACTGTGTTCTATTATAACAGCTTTTCCCATTCTGCAAAAAGAGTAAACTATCTATAGATTTTGTCTGAAACACTCTGCGAACGGTGCCGGCAAAGTACCACATGAAAGTTTCTGAAATTGTCCCTGATTTGCTGGGCACCTGCCAGATTGTCCAAACGCAAAAAAAGAGGCTGCCTGAATGCGGCAGCCTCCTCCCATGTCTTCACAGATATATTCTACTGATAAGAACTCCCTATGCGATGCGTGTCACATTCGCTGCCTGCGGTCCCTTTGCACCCTCAGTCACCTCGAACTCGACCTTCTCGCCGTCCTTTAACTCCTTGAATCCATCCATATTCAGTGCGGAAAAATGTACGAATACATCGTTGCCCTCTGCATCTGAAATGAAGCCATAGCCCTTCTTGGCATTAAACCACTTTACAGTACCCTGCTGCATAATTCTAAAAACCCTCCTCAATACAGTTCTGACATTACAGACTATTCCTGTCTGTATAAAACAACAAATTGAAATTAGCACATTTTACCTTTTTTGTCAATCTTTTTCTATCGTTATTGTTTAATTTGCACATCAATCTGCTGGTATGGGATAGAAATTCCCTTCGCATCCAGCGCATACTTGATATTTTCCGTCATGCGCCAGCGCGCCGGCCAGTAATCCCCGGTCTTAACCCAGACCCTGAGTCCGATGTCCACCGAAGATGCCGCCAGGTTGTCCACATATACCACAGGCTTCTCCTCCGGGATTCTGGCTTCCTCCTTCTCCGCCACCGCATAGATCACATCTTTGGCTGTGCGGATATCCGCTTCATAGGCGATGCCCACCACGAGATCCACACGACGTCTGTCCTTGTTGGTCACGTTGGTGAGGCTGCTGTTGGAAAGCGTCCCGTTCGGTATCACGATCAGCTTGTTGTCCACGGTAAGCAGTTTGGTATAAAAAAATGGAAATCTCCGTGACCGTTCCCTCATTATTGTGGGAATGTTCAATGATGTAATCTCCGACCTTGAACGGCTTTAACAGCAAAATCAGCACGCCGCCCGCGAAATTCGACAGGCTTCCCTGCAACGCCAGACCGACCGCCACACCCGCCGATCCAAGCACCGCCACCGCTGATGTCGTTGCAATTCCAAACAATCCCATAATGATAAAAATCAGCACTACATACAGCGAATACTTGATCACCGGTATCATGAACTGCTTGACGCCCTCATCGGTTCCCGCCCGGTCCATCGAGCGCCGCACCAGCTTTGTGATCCACTTGATGATCCTGCCTCCGATCACATACACAAAGCAGTGCGATCAGAATCTGGAATGCGAAGTTTAACAGATCCGGCACCAGCCCTTCCAGCCATGTACGGATAATCCCCGGATTCTTTGCTACCTCCTCAATTCCCTCCTGTGCATGGTTCAATGCCTCCACGGTCTCCGTGGTCGACGAATGCATCTGTCTGTGCCGCCAGATACCTTCCCTGTTCCAAAAGTGCCGCTATCCCGTTCACTCTCTCGTCCTCCATCCAACTTTTATAATCCTTCTTAAATTTCGTGAATAAACAGACCGCTCCTTAGCTTCGGCTCAAACCAGGTCGATTTCGGCGGCATCAAAAGTCCCGCATCCGCCACTGCGAACAGCTCCGCAATGGACGTCGGATACATTGCAAACGCCACCGCGCAGTCCTGCTCACAGCGCCGCACCAGTTCGTCCATGCCCCGGATTCCACCGACGAAATCAATGCGTCCGTCCGTCTTCGGATCTCTGATGCCGAGCACCGGTTCAAGAAGCCTATTCTGCAGTATGGAAACATCCAGATCTGCAACCGGATCTTCCGGCGTGCGGTCCTCCTGCCGGATATGGCAGGAAAAAAACCAGTGTCCTTCCATATACATGCAAAAGGTTCCCCTGCTCCTTAGGTCTGGTATCCTCTGCCCCGGTAATCTCCTCCACATCAAACCGCTTCTCAACTTCACGGTACAATCCCTTAAAAGAATATCCGTTCAGATCACGGACCACACGGTTGTAGTCCATAATCATGAGTTCATCGTCCGGAAATAGTACCGAGAGAAAATAGTTAAACTCCTCCTCCCCGGTGTAACCCGGATGTTCCTTCCGGCGCTTCTGCCCTACTTTTACCGCGGACGCTGCCCGGTGGTGTCCGTCTGCAATGTAGATACTGTCAATGCCCGCAAACGCTTCGTGAATTGCGGCAATATCCGCATCCTCGCGGATGACAAACACCCGGTGTCTCACGCCGTCCTCCGATGTGAAATCATATTCCGGCTCTCCCCGCTTCGTCTTTTTCCACGATACGCCGGATCCCGTCATTCGCGCGGTACGCCAGAAAGATCGGTCCGGTCTGTGCGTTACAGACATCCACATGGCGGATGCGGTCGACCTCCTTCTCCGCGCGGGTATTCTCGTGCTTTTTGATGATGCCGTTCTCATAATCATCGATGGACGCGCAGGCTGCCACTCCCGTCTGCACTCTTCCGTTCATGGTGAGTTCGTAGAGGTAATAACACTTTTTATCCTCCGTCAGAAACGTGCCGTCCTCCACCCATTGCCAGAGCGTGTCATGCGCCCGTTCATACACCTTATCATCGTACATATCCACCGACAGCGGGAACTGTGTCTCCGCGCGGTCGATGCTAAGGAAAAGACTGCGGATGCCGCTCCACTTCCTTCGTAGCTTCCTCTCTGTTATAAACATCATAAGGGAGGGCAGCAATCTCTGCTGCCTTCCCTCTCTGTGGTCTGATGCTTACAAATGGTCTGATTTCTGCCATTGTTCTCACACCTCGTTATTTTACTTTCCGTACTTTTAATACTCCATCCGTCTGCTCCAGCTTTGCGAGCACATCCTCCGGCACGTTCGTATCCACATCGATCAGCGCATATGCATAGTCGCCCTTGGACTTGTTCGCCATGCCATCGATATTGATTTCCGGCATTGCCGAGAATCGTCGTAAAATGACTTAACATACCACTCTCGTTCTTGTGCAGAATACCGATTCTTCCTGCCGTCATGCAAGCGCCCATGCTGCAGTCCGGGAAGTTGACGGAATGTACGATATTGCCGTTCTCAAGGTAATCGCGGATCTCGCGCACTGCCATGAGCGCACAGTTGTTGTCCTCGGACTCTGCCGTGGATGCGCCCAGATGTGGTGTCACGATGCAGCCCTTTGCACCGACTGTCGTGGTGTTCGGGAAATCGGAAACATATTTTTTGATCTTGCCCGCTGCCAGTGCGTCCACCATCGCCTCCTCATCCACGAGAAGATCTCTCGCAAAGTTGAGCACGATCGCCGTCGGCTTCATCAGTGCAATCGCATCCGCGCCAATCATCTTTCTGGTGGAATCCAAAAGCGGCACATGAATCGTGATATAGTCGCACTCGCGGTAAATGTCCTCCACGTTGCTGATGTGCTTCACGCTCCGGGAAAGGCTCCACGCTGCACTGACGGAAATATACGGATCGTAGCCGTACACTTCCATTCCCATGTGGGTCGCCGCATTGGCAACCAGAACACCGATTGCACCAAGTCCGATAACACCTAACTTCTTGCCGGAAATCTCGGTTCCTGCAAAATTTTTTCTTCTGCTTCTCAGCGGTCTGTGCGATATTCTCGTCGTTCTGATTCGCCAGACACCAGTCGATGCCGCCCACAATATCACGGGACGCGTAGAGCATTCCCGCAAACACCAGCTCCTTGACACCGTTTGCATTGGCGCCCGGGGTGTTGAATACGACAATTCCCTTCTCCGCGCATTTATCCAGAGGAATGTTGTTCACGCCGGCACCGGCTCTCGCCACTGCCGCAAGTCCCTCCGGGAGTTCCAGGTCATGCATTGCGGCGCTTCTCACAAGCACTGCCTCCGCATCCTTTATGTCTTCCACCTTCTGATAATCATCCGAAAACAGATCCAGACCGACCGCTGCGATCGGATTTAAGCAATGATACTTATGCATTTGCATTCTCCTCCTCGAACTTTTTCATAAACGCAACCAGCTTCTCCACGCCCTCTTTCGGCATTGCATTATAAATGGAAGCGCGCATACCGCCCACGCTGCGGTGGCCTTTTTAAGTTCACAAAGCCTGCGGCTGTCGCTTCTTTTACAAACTTCGCATCCAGCTCTTCGTTGCCGGTCACAAACGGCACATTCATGAGGGAGCGGTCCTCCGGAACAACGGTTCCGTGGAACAGTTTGCTCTGATCCAGGAAATCATAAAGGATCTTCGCCTTTTCCTCATTGCGCTCCTTCATCACGGAAAGACCGCCCATCTTCTTTAACCACTTGAATACCTTGCCGCAGATATAGATGCCGTAGCACGGCGGTGTGTTGTATAAAGAATCCGCATCGGCGTGTGTCTTGTATTTTAACATGGTTGGTGTTCCCGGAAGGGTATCTTCCGTGATCAGATCCTCGCGAGCAGCCACGTAACT